>JGI20214J51088_10002992_pt1 | contig 11169 bp, 7 predicted proteins | sample WetSurMetagenome_FD_51088 | JGI IMG/M metagenome (IMG submission 51088)
ACATTTAACGATCACTCGCAATAACTCTATGTTTAAAGACTATGTTAATGATTCCCGAATAACTGGCTAATTTTGGAATAGATTAGAATTTTATTCATGAATGGGCACCTCTCCGAACTATCTACTGCTTAGTTATAAATATATGGAACTTTGTTTGAAATAAACCTCTTTGTTCGTCTATTCTACCATTTATTTCCTAACTCTTCTAATACATCTCATAGAGTCAAATCTAACAGTTTTTTTTAGTCTTTTGAAAAAAAAAAATTTTTCCAATGCGATACCACTTTTTTTCAAACGATACCGCTTTTTTCCAATGCGATACCACTTTTTTCAAACGATACCACTTTTTTCGATACCGCCGATACCACTTTACATTTCCCATTAAAAATTTCAAAATTCAAACAAACCACTTTTTGTGATAGGATTTTTCAAAACTCAAAGAATTTTTCAGATTTACATTGGATTTTTGTATAAACTTAACAAATGTTTATTATACACAAATAATACCCCTTTATTCTTCTGTTTGATCTGTCTCAGATACAGTTTCTGTATCTGTTTCCTCCTCCTCTTTTGTGCTACTCAATTCACTATTATTGGAATCCTCCGCCTTTTCCTCTACTGGTTCAGTCTTTTTCTTTTTGGGTGTTTGTTTTTTTGCTCTAATCGGTTGTTGTTTCTGTCTTCTTCGTGGTGTCGATGCCTGTGATGACGTGTAATCATCGTTATATTCCGTTGTTTGTTGCGTATTATCAATGGAATCTTCATTGTCACGAAAAAAGGGACCACTTCGTGTCGCACGTCTGACTGCGTCTTCAAAAGTGCTACGAGAGGATTGACTACCACCACCATCACCACCACGTTTACTTTTTTCAGATTTATACTTCTCCTTGTATTTCTGTTTCTTTTCCTTCTGTTTCGCAATTTCCGCTTGTGATTGTTGTTTTTCCGCTTCACGTTTCTGTTTTGATTTCGCCAGTTTCTCTTCGCTTTTTGATTTCTCGGCTTCACGTTGTTGTTTCTTTAATTCCTTCAATTTAGTCTTATTTTTATCGGATTTCTTTTCTTTACCTGTTGATTTCTTATCCTTCTTTTTCGTTTTGTCTTTGTCTTTCTTCTTCGGTTTGTCTTTGTCTTTCTTCTTTGATTTGTCTTTATCCTTCTTCTTCTTCTTCGGTTTGTCTTTATCCTTCTTTTTAGACTTGTCTTTGTCTTTCTTTTTAGGTTTGTCTTTGTCTTTCTTCTTTTTAGGTTTATCTTTGTCTTTCTTCTTCTTTTTGGGTTTGTCTTTCTTCTTTTTCTTTTTATCACTGCTACTGGCAGACAAAGGAATTGCGTTATTGAAATCATCGATGCAACCATTACTGCAGAACGGTCTTTTTGTCACAGGATCGAAGTATTCGGTCGGTTTTTTGCACTCTAAACACAATTTAACGATCGTTTCATCACGGAGTATACTAATATTCTGTTCACTCGAAAAGGGTGTGTACAATTTAATGTCTTCAAAAAAGGAGGATACTGACGAATAAGATTCGGATTCATAACAATTACTAGTACTGTTGCCAGTTGTTGAAACAGACGATGAATTTGAAGAGTCAGTCGTTAAATAATCTAGCGATGATGAAGACGAAGATTCACCAATTTCGGAATCACTTGCACCTGCAATGTAATACATGTTTCCCCCTTTAATCTCCGACCAATCAATCAATGTTTTTTATTCGTTAAAGTGTGACAAAGAATCAAAAATAACTGTTCCTTTTTAATAACCCTGTGAATACAACTGAGGATTTCTATTACATATGTCGTCAGTCTCCTCGATTTCGTACAGATAGTACGGAATACGGCCCTTTTCGACACCCTCTTTAAAGAAAGCAGCGTAGTAGTTATTATTGAAATCACCCCTCTTTATAGATTCATCGTTCTGTTGAATCTCACGCGCTTTCCAGCCGTATTTCGATAGATTTGTATTCACCCGATCACACTCGAATATTTTCGATTTGTACCGTGGCTCTTTCCAGCCATTTTGATAGTAATTCAACAGGAATTCTTCGCGATATATTCTTGCCAGCATGCCATTTAAAGGCGGTATTCCGTACATAGGCGGCATTCCTCTTTTAACCAGTGTATCCAGGTGTTTTTTGTTGGTAAATCGCGGTGGTTCAAAGGCTGCCGGTCTTTTCGTCTCATTTTCTTCCTCCATTTCTTCAATTTCGTCTTCTTCCTCTGCCATTTCTTCTTTCGAAGACGAGGAATAAAGCAGAATCGGCTCTGTCTTTGTCTCGAGTGTTTTACTCTTGACAGACGAAATCCATTGATTAAAGGAGGGTGATACGGGTTTGGTCTGCTTTGTTTCTACTTCTATATTGTCTAAAAGTTCATTAAACACAGTTTTTCCGTTTTGTGGTTTTGTTATTGGAAAATCGACTGATTTCGCTTGAGGTGGTTGTTCTAGAGGTCCAATGCGTTGTTGTTTCTTTTTTTCTATTCTATCACCCAAATCAGAGAGTGCTTTCCTTTTTTTGCTCTCTAGCATTGCATCGATAGCAGTATTGGTATCTTTTGAGTTTTTGTGTTTCTCTGTTTCTTCTACGACAAAGGTGGCCAGTGCAAACAATTCGTCTCTATTGGTGATGAATTTGCGATAGGCCAGTTTCTTTTTGTCGTACTCTTTGTTGCCCAATGCAGCGAGATCATCAATGACACGAAATTGACACAGTAAATAAAGGAATCGTTGGCATTTGAAGTCGTCCAGTGTGATATTATAGAAATCTGTCTTTGCATCGTATTTGTATTGCACAGCATCGCACAGAATATCGTGAAATTCACGCGGCAGAACGGATTCGCCTGGTTTGCTGCGAATAATGACGCCCATTTTATCTTTGTCCTTCAATGAACTCTTTGTCGGATACTGTTCGTCATACATGGCGGCATTGTAGCGAATAAAGGTTTCGGCCCTTGTTCTTTTCACTGTACCGTCTGCTTCGTTTGTCGTCATTTTGGCTGCGTGCAACTCAGAAAAGGTGTCCCATACAACTTTTGGCGTAATTCTGAGTGCAGTGCCGAAATCATCAGTGAAATCAGTCTCCAGTGCACAGACCAGAAAGACAAATGTCTCGATTGGATTGACAACAGTTGGATACTCCTCTTTAAACAACTCAATAATGGCGAAATAAAGAGCCTTTATATTGATGAAACGATAGGGTTTTGATATGTTGAATGATCGATCTGCTGGTCTCTGTGTATCGATCCATATTTCAACGTCGTCGGCTTCATCCACCAGTGTTTTCATATGCAACAACAATGTTATTATTGCGTCAGTGTCGGGTGAAACAATCATGTAGCGTCGGGTTTGTGTACCCTTGGAGGGTGGCAGAATAAAACGAGGAAATTTGATATCAGCTTCGCCGAGTGATGTCGAGGGCAGTCGTACGGGATCTTTCCCACCAACAAAGGTGAATACCTGTGTGAAATATTGTTGTGCCAAACAGCTGGTTAGACAGTCTTTCTCGAATTCACTCCGATTCTCGAATCCATAGTCACGAATTATACTTTCTCGAGTATTCCTGTATTTCTCATCACTGATCAGAATACCGTCATCAAACACCACTTTAATACCATTACGAATGGGCATAGAGGCCAATTCTTTCGTAATTACCGCCCTCAATTGTGTATTAAAAATACCGCTTCGCCAGATCAAATCCTTTGGTAATTGACACTCAAAATACTCGTTAATCAACAGGTGATTCAATTCCTCCATATCAACGCGATTAATATAGCCATTGTATAATTCCTCGTTCAATATAGCGGATTCTTTCTTTGGTTTATCTTCCACGCTTGAAGTGTCTCTTTTCTGTTGTGTTTTTGCTTTACTTTTCGGTACATGAATCACAGAATCGAGAAGCAAAACAAGACCCTTTGTGCACGTATACTCATTACTGTGCATATAATAAAGAGCAGTATCTCTCATATACTGTGCCACATTGAGTGCATTGAATGTCTCCTCTTCTTCTTCCTCTGGCAATGGTGAAGCAGTGTCCACGGGTTGTTTCTTTTTCTTTTCGTGTTTAACTTTGCCTGCCAGAAATCCCATCATATCAATTATGATCAAACAGAATGATTTGGTGTCCTCTTCAGTTAAACGTCTTCTGAATACCCCTGGTTTTTTAGAGAAAAGATTATAAAGGAAATTCCTCATCAGTGTAAGTAAACCCATTTTTGGCAACCAGACGATACTATTTTTATTTTTATTTAAAGGAGTAAGTGTATCACCACACACACATATTTTTTTTATTGTAATTGATTTACTGGTAGTTTATTTAGTCCCACATTAATATACTAATTATACGGACTGGTGATTATATCTCTTTCCATTTTTTCCGGGAGACCATGTGACAGTAGTAGTCGTAGTAGTAATGTATGATTTCCCGGGACCCTTAACAGAAGAAGACCCTTTTGCTGATATAAATGTTCTGCTTTCTATCAATACAACCACGGCAGCATTGGCTCTTGTATTGGGTAATCTAGCAGGTCTTTTTGATTTTTGGGTGCATCGTAATATTCGATTCTATTACAAAGGATGGGTCATTCTCGCGTCTGTCATTGTTTCCTCGTTTTATCACATGTGTCAGACACAGACCAGTTGTTTCTCAATACCTTTGATTACGTGGGTGCGAAGTGATCACGTCACCGCGACTCAATTGTTTGAGGTGGGTCTATTTGCAATCTATTTGATCTATCCGGCAGACGAACAAACAAACAGAAGAAATGACTCGTCCTCTTTACCTGACAAAGTAGTGGAAAAACAGAAAGTGAAAATAAAGGCCACTACAACAAAGAATCCACTGCTTTCACTGGGACAGAAAAAAAAGAAACAATCGATTAACGAAGAGGTGGTGATGGTGGTGGTGGAGGAGGAGGAGAAGTACGAGGAGATTATAATACGAAGACCTGAACCGTTAAAGGACAATATGATTCGGGGTGAATTGGATTTTGGTTTCACCTATGTGGCACTGCTGGTCATTGTTTTCTCAGTCTATATTCATCCATTCAGTTACCACACTTTTATTAATGCTTTTATCGCTTTTATAGCGCTGGGATTCCTTAAAATAGCAGTGTATGACGAATGTCTGCCTGATAATATCAATCGGTTTCGTCTCAGTTATGTTGACCTGGGTGTTGGTGCATTTCTGTCGCTTTTGGGTTTCGGGTGCTACATTGCCGATTCCTATGTCGCCTATCAGTGGTTACACACATTCTGGCATATTTTTATTTATTTAGCTGATGCGTTCATTACGATTGGAATCAGTCGCTTTGTTGCCGGTTGGTTTGGTCTCTGTGCGTGGCTTCACAGTCGATTGTGTTGTTGTTGGCACTGTGCCTGTTACGATAAAGACAATATTGACATCGAAAAAGAACACTATTTAACCGGTATAGAAAGTAAAATCGAGGTCCGTTATTAATTTAAAAAAAAATACGTGTATTCACACACTATGGATGTCGAAAATGAGTTGATGGACGTTATAGGAACCTTTCTGAAGAGAAAAAGATCCAATTCACAGAAAGAACCGTCTCTGGAGAAAAGGAGTAAATCAGGATTAGAGAAAATAAAAGAGAATCCCCTATTTCTTGATCTTTTCAGAGAAAGAACTTATCACCCGAATCTATTTGCGTCAAGCTATCAGTTTTGGCGTTGGTTACGTTATTTTCTTGGTGTAAATGGATATACAAGACGACTGACATAATTTTATTTATTGATAAATAACAATCATCTCTAAGAAATAAGTGCCTTTACCCAGTGTGCGGAGATAGAATTTGATGCCTTTGGAAATATCGACAGCCGCTCTGGTATTGTAAGGCGGTTGATTGATTTGTGGTTCAATCACGTATCTCAAACTCTCCTCTTTAACCACACTATTATCGACAATATCAGTGACTTTGACAGAAAATAAGCCACTTTCAAAGATACAATCACGCGATAAAAGACCAATATTCGTATATTCAATCTTCTTATCCTTGCCCAGTGAGATGATGTAAGCCTGGCGACCGCCTTCCGGTGCCTCTTGGAGTGTCACATTATTCGCAACGAAAGACAATTGATCAGTCGGATTGGCTTCAATACCAGTCTGAAATTTAACTTCCACACTGTAGAGTGCATTATCACTGGAAACAGACGGTGAAGCGGCCAAATTAAACATATTTTGTTGTAAAATCATCTCTAAATGATACATTGGGTGCAAACTCGAGTCGTAAATCACCAGAGTACCAATAGGCGCTTTTATTCCACCACCACCACTGCCTTCAGATTTGGGTTTAGTGGAACTGGGTTTTTTGCTTATAATACCAGTGCCACTGGGTGGTAGTGGTAATATTCCCTGTTTACTGGCAACAATGAGTTGAGTCAGTATATTTTTCTGTATTAAAGTGAGCTCATTCAAAGGAATCTTTGTTGTCTTCCACAATTTGAATACAGCACCATCGAAAAGTGAAAGATTTTGAAATTCCAGGGATTGTTTGATGGCAATTTGAATTCCCTTCTTTGTTTCAGGCGATAAACGTAGCAACGATTTGTTATTCTCTTGAGTGGCATTAAAGGCACTTTTCTCTTCTGTTATGACCCCTTCATTGGAAATAACGCTAATTTTAATATTACGTAATGAATCGGTAAGAGTTTTTTGAACTTTTTCCAGAGACGAAAATCTTGTTTTCAATGATTCCAATTCGTTTTTTGTTGATTGTAATTGTGCGGACAATTTGCCTTCCTTTTCTTTTTCAATAAGAACATTTTCAGTTTGTGATTGTTGTTGTACGACAATGAGTTGTTGATTCTGTGCAGCCAATTGGGATTCTAATTGTCGTATTTGCAGAATCAATAGCTCCTTTTCTTGTTTCTCTTTTACTAGTTCTGTCTGCGGGATTGTTGTTTTACCCAGCAATTCCTGATTTTTTTTCACTAACTCTAGTTCTTTTTGTAATTTATCCTTTTCTCTATTCGCGTTAATGAGAAGAGTATCCTTTTCTTGAATCTGTTTTTTACTGGACGAAACCACCTTCTCTTCCTTTTCTAGTTTTCCTTTGTATTCATCAACTTTTTTCTCGGCATTGGCTTTCGCGGAAGTCACTATTTGAAGTTCCGTTTGAATCTTCTGTGTGCTCAATTTCGCCTCTACAACAAGCTTATCCTTCTCTTTCTTGGACACCTCATTTTCACCCCTAAGTTTTTGAATCTCCTTTTTAGACTCAGTTTGTAATGCAATTAAACTCTTTTCTGCCTTGTCTTTGGCCTCTTTTTCTTTTTTCAATTCTGCTTCGTATCTTTTCACTTGTTCTTTTATAGTGTCCAATTCCTCTGTTTGCTGTAAAATAATCAATTGATTTTGTTGATTCTCTTCGTCTGTTCCCAAAACAACCAATTGCGATTTGTTTTTTTCCAGTTCCAATTGTTCAGCGAGTGACCGATTCTGTTCTATAGTCGACCTTAAAGTCAATTGCAAGGAATCTAAATCTCCCTGTAAAGTCTGAATTGTAATTGCACTATTTTGTTCATTTACAAGAGCGTCACGTTGTATCTCCTGAATTCTTTGTTGTAATTCCAATGCTAACGTTTCGTTCTGTTGTGATGCCTGTTGATTATAGAGAACCAGGCTGTTTTGTTCTTCTCTCTCACGCAGTATAAGGGCATTTTCTTCTGTTTTCTCTTCCAACTGTGCAAGGACCAATCGCTTTTCTTCTTCGACTTTTCTTAGTCTTTCGTTAAATTCGTTCTGAATTCGTATTTTAAGTTCATGTTCCTGTTGTTTTAATAACAGATCTTGTTGTTTTTGTTGTTGAATAGTCTCACGAAATATCTGCTCTTGATTGCGAATAGAAATAATATTCTGGTTTAATGCTTCAATTTGTTGATTCATGTTAAAAATCTGTTGATTCTTCGATTCTATTTCATTGTTGAACAAGACGATTTGACTCTGTAGGTCCTGATTTATACTATTATACTGAATGAGCTGACTTTCTTGTGCGCTAAGTTTTTCTGTTGCTTCTGCTTCGGTAAGTTGTATCTTTTCGTTTGCCTGTGCAACCAATTGACTAATGGATTCATCTTTTGTTTGAATAATCAACTCAGCTTCATTTATACGTGTTTCCAATAATCGCTTTTCCTCTTCTAATCGTCGAGCTTGACTGGCTACTAGGTTGGCCTGTTCTTTGTACAACACAAGTTCATTTTGCAGATTGTCCACTTGACTACTCAAAATTAGGGCCTGTTGTTCGGTGTTAATGTAAGCACTTTCACTGTTTGTGATTAAACCAGAAATGTGACTGCGATTTTCTTCGGATTGATCAAATTCACTACTCAGTTCCTCGTATTTGGCTTTAACAGTTAAAGTTGTGTTATACAGTTTTGTATAGGTTTGGAAAACGGTGTCAAAATCATCCACCGTCTTAAATACACCACTGGCCAATGCATTTTTGATACTCGACGTAAATACCTCTGCACTGGGTAACTCTGTGATTGCGTTCTGTATCTCCGAAATGACAATTTCATGATCTTTCTTGGGTTCCGCTAAGATAAGCGCCATTCCGGTAGAATCATAGGCATTGCCACCTCCTCCTGTAGTGGTGGTGGTGAAAGGCGAAGGATTATCTCCTTCTGTTTCCATGTCGCAATGAAGCAAGCGAGATAAAGGACGATGTGTGCTTTTTTACTCACACCGAAAAGGGTACATAGGCGATTTACATTATACGTGTAATTTCAAAAATTGATACACATAATGATTTTTTGGTCAAAAGCGCATTTTGTACATTTTTTATATTCTCTATTCTCTTTGTATTTCCTTTTTCGCCCCCCATTCCACTCCTCTTTCAGGAGAGGTCTTATTTTGATGTTAATAGGTTTTTTATGCTAAGAAGAACGATGGCCAAACTCTATAATTACGTATCAGACACAACAAGTGCACTTTATGATTATGCCAATTACGATGGGTCTGCGAATGAAAATACAATTCAAATCGATGAGAAACAACACTATTTACAAAAGCAACAGCAACAGCATCACATTGTTGTCATTGAAGATGATGATGAAAGAAAGTATGAACCGATCAGAGAAGAAAGTTCAGAGGATAATTTCTATGCGGAAATTCGATCTGAAGAGGAGAATCAAGCGTTTTATGAAGAAAAAACAGACGAACGTGCATTGGAAGAAAAGATTGACGGTTTAGTCATCCTAGTGGAAGAAAAGTATCCAAACCACAGGTCAGAGAAAAGGCAAAATATTGCTGTTGTCTACACGACATTCAAAAATAGAGCAGTGAAATACATCAATGAGACGGATTTTGAATATCTGGAAGACGATTCCAATGTTCCCATAACCAGTGAAATGATTGAGTCTGAGCGGCCCTATCTCAGACCTTCGGTATCAAACAACTTTATGCCACTCCGTTACAGCGATATATTCAATGGCTATGAAGATTGTATACGTTCAGAGGAGTGTCGACCTATTGGTTCCGATGGTAAGACCTTTTTTGTCAATGCCTCTCTGGACTATATCTATTCGTTTGTTCTCGAAAAAGCACTACTAGAAGACATCTATCCAGAATTATACAAGAAATCACTAGAAAATTTCAGCAGAAGAAGAAATTCCTTTGTTGCGTGTCAGGGTGATCATTTCTCAAATGGTATTAAATTGTGTTCAAAAGAGTGGATTATTTATACACAATTGAACAGCAGTTTTGCTATACGTTGTATGAAATTTCTTAGGGAGAGTGAATTTATTGATTATACACAAGACACGCCATTTTCCACTACAGGCAGAGAATATGTGTCTTTTCATCTCGTTCTTTTCCTCTGTGGTGAGCACATACAAGGTCTCCACGATTCAATACCCGAGCCCAGTACCAGTATCAGCACCACCACTACCACCACCACCACCATCAGAAAAGAAAATGTTCCTATTGATAACTTTAATTTTTCGGCCAGTGATGGCAACGAAATGTCTGCAGTCGTCGAAGAGCCAGAAGAACAAGAAATAGACGAGTACGAAAAGAAATTACTCTATTATACTGACACTAATCGATGGATTAAACTACCACTTTGGTTCTACGATGTATGGCGAAAATGTATTGAAGCCGATGCCGCCAAATAAAGAGTATTTAACAGATAATCACATTTTATTCTGATCAGTGAAACTTGTTTCTTCTTCTTCTCCTCCTGTGTTTGTGTGCACGAATAAAAGAAAAAATTCATGTTTACTTTGGAAGATTACCATCTTTTGCCAGATGACATGAAACGTCGTCAAAAATGTATTCAATGTGGTGTCTATTTCAAAGAATACGAAAATATAGGCCTTTACCTGTGTCGTGTGCACCCTGGTGTCGTTGTAGTCAACAATCAAACGGGTTGTCACTCCTATAGTTGCTGTGGGTACGACATCAACAGTCGTGTTTATAGAGACATTGCACATGGTTGTCGCGCAATTGATCACATGTCTTTCAAACTCTCGCCCTGTGATCAAGACAAACGATTGAAAGAATTGGCCTCTTTCTCAACAAAAGTGATTCCTCTTTTACTGATGAAATACATCACAGCACCGTTGCAAGAAAGTTACCTCTTTAAATTGCCTTCAAATTTCAGTTTATTGACGAGAGCGGGTTCAGAGGATCGAGTTTTTGTTCATGAAGCGAAATTACTGAATAACTACTACACAACCTATGATCAACGCATGGCAACGGAATCTCTCTATGTTACGTATCGGTGTTTAATAGAACAAGACACTGCACTGTCATTTATAGAAAATGAAACGGACTCGTGGTTTGCCACAGAGACGCGTGAAAAATCCGAGCAAGTTGAGAGGCAAAAGGGCTCCTATAACATCAAATTTAATCTGGACGCCATTCTCAGGGAACTGTATCACGCCAGTAAAGACTCACCCCTCTATACCAGAGTGCTGAATTCTGAAGATAATCGGCAATTGGCAATGGAGTCGGAATTGAACAGTGTTTGGAAGAATACTGCGGTGAAAAGAAAGAATACGGGTGTTAATGATGTACAGGATCTGGATGGTGAGGAAATGGACGATGCACCAATGAATTTAGACAAACAGTCACAAATTATTCCCTTTGTTATACTCAGCCGTATACGATTGAAATAAAATAAAATAATATCACGGGAGAGGGGGAGAAAAAA
>JGI20214J51088_10002994_pt1 | contig 11166 bp, 10 predicted proteins | sample WetSurMetagenome_FD_51088 | JGI IMG/M metagenome (IMG submission 51088)
TGAAATCCGGTTGGTTTAATTGGGGATGTAACTCTAAATTCAAGCGGTTTAGTTTCTGAATCTGTCACCAGGATTGCACCAATTATTCCCCCGGTCTCTTCAGTTGTGTANGTTTCTAAAAATGCAATCTTTGCAATTTCCATTTTTTTACTCCAAAATAATTTTATTAATTGATCTCAACCGCCCTTAATTAACATAATCAGTGCCACTTTTGTCGTCTGAACCCAATAAAATGGATTTGGATGATATTGTGATTTAATAGTTGTTAAAGTGCAAGTCTCTAAAAAGAAAAAATCAAGGAAAGAATAAAAAATTGCTCTTTATGAAAGAATCTATCCGTCCACATTTCAGACGATTTGAAAGCCAAGGTAAAATTTATTAGATAGTGCAATAATTACTTGATGAAATGATAGAATCTTCCGTGTAAATCTTTTACAGTTTACTTAAATAATTGGGGTAAAAATTACCTTGATGTAAAATTTAATTCAAACTGATTTGATAAAAATTATTAATGAAGACTTCTATATTTTAATTCCCGGGAAGGTAACTACTATCGTTGTGCCTTGACCTTCTGTACTCATCACTTCAAAAATTCCTTTATTCAATGCTACATATTTTTTTGTTAGCAAAAGACCCAAACCCGAACCTGGTTCTCTGTCAGTTCCCTGAGTCGAAAACATTACTTCAGAATTAATCAATACCTGGTTTTCTTCTGATATTCCAACTCCTTCATCTGTAACACTAATCTGGATTGCAAGTGTATCTTTAATATTGTCAGCAGATTCTTCAGCAAAAATATTTATAGTACTTTGAGAAGGAGAAAATTTCAGTGCGTTCGAAATAATATTTCTGAATATGGTGATCAACATATCTTCATCTGCGATAATGAAGTAGTTTTGTTTTAACTCAACTCTAATCGAAATATTTTTCTTCTGAACTCTATACCTTAATGATTCAGCGGCTTCATTCAACATTTCATTCAGTAATATTTTTTTCGGAATGTAATCATATTTATTCAGTTGAAGTTTTGAATAATGAAGAAGATTGTTTGTCATTTCAAAAAGTGTATTCGAGGAATCATTAATTACATTGATATATTCTTTAATATCTCTATGTGTAAGATTTTCAAAATCAGTCCTTAGAATTTCAGCAAAGCCAAGTAAGGAATTAAAAGGAGATCTCAAATCGTGCGATATTAGAGAAAATAATCTGTCTTTTGAAGTATTCATCTCCTTCAGTTTTACGATCATTTCTTTACGCTCTTCCTCGTCTATCTTTCTTTCAATGGCTCTAGATATGGGGTACGATATAACATCAAGTATTTGTTGATGGGCCGGAGAGTAAGTTACCGGATCATTATAATCCTGAACAACCATTACACCAATCGTTTTCTCTTTAATCTTTAGTGGGACACCCAACCAGATTGGAGACTGCGGACCAATTAATTCAATTTCGCCACGTTTTCTTAGTTCCTCATCTTTTTGCAAATCGATGAGTGCTGACTTACCTGTTCTTAGCACATATTCAGTCAACCCCTTCCCCAGTTTTTTTGAAGAAGAATCATTATCAACCTCATCAACAAAATATGGAAATGTAAGCAGATCAGAATCACGTTTATAATACGCAACATAAAAGTTATCTGCTTTCATTAACTTTTTTATGCAAGTGTGAATAAATTTAAATAACTCACTTAAGTTTTTTTCAGAGTTGGCGGTTTCAAGAATATCTAAAATTATTTGTTTTAATTTACCCTCCCGCAATTTTTCTCCAACATCACAAAGGAGACCCATTTTGGTTGTTTTCACATCATCTGTATCGTATAGCGTAATTGAATTATCTTCAATCCATTTTAGTTCGCCATTTTTTACTTTGACAAGGAAAAGTGTTAAACATTCTTCTATTTGAGGTCCATCCTTTTTTCCGTTGAGAGGATATTTCGTCCTGTATTCTTCGGTTGTATTAATAATTAAATTCTCAAATTTAATTTCATTCAACTCTGCAGCACTAAATCCAAGCAATTTATTTACGGTAGGCGTAATAAATTTATAAACAGTATTTTGACAATCATAATCATAAAATACTTGCTCAGAATTTGCCTGTAGAAGGTTTGATGAAATGGTCTCTGTCTGACTATCCGGGATTTTTATTTCAACATCATTCAATATTTTTCTATCTATAATTTGGAAATAGAAAAGAAAAAGTTCAACTTTTATGCCGATAACGTGGTTTCTGCTAATATTCGTAGATGCAGACCTGTTTTAAATTGAGGAAATTTTACTTTCATATACGGTAAAGATTGACAATCAAAATTTCCATTACTATCTTTATGTAGATTAAATCTTAATAATTTGTAAAGATAGAACAAATATGCGAACTGCGGCAGAATTAAAATATAAAGAGAGAGGGATTATATCAGAAATTGATACTTCTCACCCTTCAAGTAAACGAATTATAGAGCACGGGTTTACTCCTGGCCAAATAATCGAATTAGTTTATCAGTCCTTATTTAATGATCCTATAGCCGTATCAATCAGAGGTACTTTAATAGCTTTAAGAAAAAGTGAAGCACACTGCATAAAGCTAAAATGACAACCGATCCTCTTGTTAAGGTTCCCCTTATTACTTTAGTCGGACCTCCGAATTCAGGTAAAACCACCTTATTCAATACTCTAAGTGGAAAAAATTACAAGACAGCTAACTATCCAGGCTCCACCGTTGAATACTATACAAGTCGTCTTCTTGCAAAATATAATCTTAGTGCTGAATTACTTGACTCACCTGGAATCGTAAGCCTTTTACCAGAGTCGATTGATGAGAAAATATCAGTTGACTCTCTGTATTCTCACCCAACTTTGGGCATACCCGACCTAATCATTAGCACCGTTGATGCGTGTCAGTTATCCAGACATTTACTGCTTCCAAAACAATTAATTTCTTCAGGTTTTAATGTAATAATTGTTGTAACAATGAATGATATTCTCGCTAAGCGAGGTTTAAAAGTCTCAGAGAATAAATTAAAAAATGCACTCGATTGTGATGTTGTTGTTATCAATGGAAGATCGAAACAAGGAATTGAAAAATTAATTGAAGCCATAAGTTTGAACCTTACGCAAACAAGTGAGGAATCTAAAAAAATTATTAGCCCAAATTTTTATGCTCATAATAAAAATGAATTAGTCGACACTTTTAATGAAATTGAAAAAATTGTTAATACTGTTTACGAGCCAACGATTAGCAATGAAAAAAATAATCTGAAATCTGCTAACAATGAATTAAAAATTCTGAATAATAATATTTCAAGTAATGGATTTTCTCCCGATGAAATTACTTTAAAGATCGACAACGTATTACTCCACAGATTCTGGGGATTTCTAATTTTTCTTTTCGTAATGGGAGTCACTTTCACAAGTATTTTCTGGCTTGCACAGCCACTTATGAATCTTGTAGATGCATTGTTTGCTGAACTCAATTCATTGGTAATCAATAATTTTGATCAGGGCTGGTTTACTTACTTAGTTTCAGACGGAATTATTTCAGGCACCGGTTCCGTTTTAGTATTTGTTCCCCAAATATTAATTTTATTTATAATTCTTGGTTTGCTGGAAGACTCAGGTTACCTGGCCCGTGGTGCAATGCTGATTGATAAACCTCTTTCAAAAATTGGATTGAACGGACGATCATTTGTGCCTATGCTTTCAGGTTATGCTTGTGCAATTCCCGCAATGATTGCTGCACGAACCATTCCTAATCGAAGAGAAAGATTATTTACAATTTTTATTATTCCATTGATGAGTTGTAGTGCAAGACTACCCGTATTTGCATTGCTGATCGCATATCTCATCCCCCGGGATCAAGCATGGATGGGCGGATTAGTATTAGGTGGTATATATTTATTTAGTATGATAAGTTCCATAGTGGTTGCGGCAATAATGAACAAGTTCACAAAAAAAATATTTAATGCTGAAGACACATCATCTTTTATTCTTGAGTTGCCAGCATATAGAATTCCAAAATTAAGTTCGGTAATAACTAATACATACAACAGTTCAAAGCAATATATTCTTAGAGCAGGTCCAATCATTTTGGGTTTTTCTCTGGTACTTTGGTTTCTAACATTTTTCCCGAATATTAATCCAAAAGTTGAATCAGCCGGATTGAATTCCCATCAAACTCAAAATCTTGAACGTTCAGAAAGACTTGAACATTCTTATGCTTCAGATCTGGGAAAAATAATTGAACCTATAATGATTCCATTGGGTATGGATTGGAGAATTGGAGTTTCATTAATTTCTGCATTTGCAGCACGGGAAGTTTTCGTTTCTTCATTAGCTCTAACATTTAAAGTCACTTCTGAAACCGATGAAGATCAAAGTACATTGTTAAAATCATTAAGAACAGCAAAGATTGAATCTACGGGAGAACAATTATTTACGGCTGCTACATCGCTCGGGCTTATTGTATTTTTTATTTTTGCGCTTCAATGTCTCTCAACCGTTGCAGTTTCAAAGAAAGAGACTGGAGGATGGAAAATTCCGATTTTGCAGATTGTTATTTTTACTTCCTTGGCATATACGATGACTTTTATCACTGTAAACGGACTTAGATTTTTAGGAATTAATTGACATTTAATTCCTTCACAAAAATATTTAACTTGCTACTGTGTGCTATATATAATTAAGAGAATTTGATTTAAAAGTGAAAAACAAACAAGCAGAAGAAATATTTCGAGGCTTTCTAAAAGCAGGTAAGAATAGAATTACTCCTGAACGATTTGAAGTTCTGGAAGCAGCTCTTGAATACGAAGGTCATTTCAATGCAGATGACTTGTACATCTTGATGAAAAATTCTAACTCGAGGATATCAAGAGCAACCGTTTATAAAACTCTTGAACTTTTAGCTCAATGTGAATTACTTTCTAAAAGGAATTTTGGAGATAATACAAACAGGTTTGAAAGTAGTTTTAAAAAACAGGTTCACGATCATCTTATCTGTGTTGATTGCGGTAAGATAATTGAGTTCACTGATCCAAGAATCAAGCAACTGCCTGAACAATTAAGTGAAAATCTGGGTTTTAATTTTGAAAGTTACTCGTTTAATATTTTTGGTCGATGTAAAGATCCTAAAAAGTGTAAAAATTATAAGGCGAAATGACACAACATAAATATCCTTTGCATTGGAATAAAAAAGATTTCGCAATTAAAATTTTCTGTTCGATTCCAAATATCGCAACAGGAATTTTACTTAAAGCTGGAAATTCAAATTTTATTATCGACCCCGGTGACGGAATATTAAGAGACTTAAATAAGGAATTAGGTGTTGAAAACTTATTAGGAGTTTCAGATGTTTTCATAACCCATGGTCATCATGATCATGTCGGTGGAGTTTGGTCTCTCCTAACTTATCTTAGAGTAATGCAGAAAAAATCTCNACTCACAATTCATTATCCCGATGGTTGTGTTGAGATTGAAAGCATTTACAATGCATTTAAAAAAGTTTATTCAAAGACAATCACTTACAAAATTAATTTAAAAGCTATCAAAAAAGTGAATGGATTTTCTTCAGGCCATATTACAGTAAAACCATTCCCCGTTATTCACAAAGAATTTTTATCAAATGGCAAAACAAGACAGGTGCCTGCACTCGGTTATAATTTTGTTTACGATGGAAAAACTATTTGTTATGGTGGAGACACTGCATTTTGTGAAGCATTGGAAAATCATGCCCGTAATGCTGATCTGGCAATACTTGAAGCAGGTCACGATGACGAGACTCCTGATGATATGCATATGACGATGAAGGAGGCAGTAGCCATAGGTAAATCAGCTAAAAAATATTTTCTAGTTCACGTTCCTGAAAAATCATAGGATGTTTATGGAAAAAACTGCACTCTATATTATTCTAATATTCATTATTATTTTGACACCAAATTCCATAATCGCACAAAGTAGTGATTATAAATTTGAAGGTGAAAAACATTTAAGAAATATCGTGATGCTTACTGATTCTGGTGAAAATGCTGAAGCTTATCTTTCTTTTGATGAGAAAAAACTAATTTTTCAGTCAACACATGGTGAACTAAAATGTGATCAAATTTTTACTATGAATATAGATGGAACCAATAAGCATATGGTTTCAAATGGAAAAGGCAGAACTACCTGTTCATATTATTTGCCGGGAGACGAAAAAATTATTTACGCATCAACTCAATTAGCTGGCGATGACTGCCCTCCTCCACCTGATAGATCAAAAGGTTACGTGTGGAAACTTTATAATTCATTTGATATTTTTTCAGCTAACGCTGATGGAACAGACATAAAGCAGTTGACCTTTTCAAATGGTTATGATGCAGAAGCAACAGTTTCACCAAGAGGCGATAAAATCGTTTTTACATCAACAAGAGATGGCGATCCGGAAATTTATGTGATGAATCTTGACGGATCTAATCAAACAAGATTGACATTTCAAAAAGGTTATGACGGTGGTGCGTTCTTTTCACAAGATGGAACGAAAATAGTTTTTCGTGCAAGCAGACCAAAGACTGAAGAAGAACTGGATGATTATAAGGAACTTGCAAGCGATGGATTATTTCGTCCCACAGCTCTTGAAATTTATACTATGAATGCAGATGGTTCAGAAATAAAACAAATTACAAATTTTGGTAAAGCAAGCTTCGCTCCATTCTTTTATCCTGATGGAAAAAAAATAATTTTTTCTTCAAATGTTAACAGTGAGAATGGAAGAAACTTTGATCTATATTTGATTAATATTGACGGAACAGGTTTTGAACAGATAACATTCAATGAAACTTTCGATGGATTTCCAATGTTCACAAAAGACGGGAAACATCTCGTCTTTTGTTCAAACAGGTTTAATAAAAAAGAAGGCGACACAAATGTTTTCATTGCTGATTGGGTTGAATAATAAAATAATTCTCAATATCAACTCCATCACTTACTGAAGAATAAAAATTTTCGAGTAATTTAAATTAGAGGGAAATACAGAAAATGGTCAATCAAAAACTTAACTCATTCAATTTCGTATTCTTTGTTCTTCTCTTCTCTGTTTCAATGTTTGCTCAGAATATTTCTGATCCTGCGATAACTGATGAAGAAATTAAATTACATATTAACTATCTGGCATCGGATGAACTAAAGGGAAGAGATACTGGAAGCAAAGAAATATTTGAAGCTGCTGAATATATTGCAGATGAATTTGCAGAATATGGTTTAAAGCCCGCTTTTGATGGCAAATATTTTCAGGAATACCCTTTCATTAAATCTATCGAACTTACTGATAACAACAGTTTGACTTTTACAGAAAACGGCAATGAGATCANTCCAAAACTACATGAAGATTATATAACTGTTCCATTTTCAGGGAACGCGAATATAAATGCCAAACTTGTATTCACAGGATTTGGTATTTCGGCCGCTAATCTTAATTACGACGACTACGAAGGATTGGATGTAAAAGATAAAATTGTAATTGTCTTCAGAAATACACCCGAACCAAATGTTCCTCATTCAGAATTCGATGCATATTCTCCATTAAGAAAAAAGTCTGCAGTTGCAAGAGATAAAGGTGCATCAGCTATCATCTTTATTAATCCGTACGATGAGAATAAAACTTCAGATGACTTAGTTGAATTTAATTTTGACAGAGGCGGTTCAATGACTGATTTAGCTGTCGTGAGTATTAAAAGAAATATTATTGAAAAAATTCTGTCAGATGAGGGAATCAATCTTCAGGATTTATATAATAAAATACTTGAGGACAAAAAACCATCATCATTCGAATTAAAAAAATCATCAGCAAAAATTTCTACGGAAGTTAAAGAAGTTGAAGCAACAAGTTGGAATGTCGGCGGATATCTTGAAGGCACTGATCCAAATTTAAAAAATGAATGGTTGATCATTGGTGCACATTTCGATCATCTTGGAATGGGCGGTGAAGGTTCTCTTTATCGCGGTAAAGATGCTCAGATTCATAATGGTGCAGATGATAATGCATCTGGGACAACAGGTGTTTTGGAACTTGCCGAAAAATTTGCTTCTGTTAAAAATCAGTTGAAGAGAAATATTGTTTTCTTCACATTCTCTGGTGAAGAACTTGGTTTACTTGGCTCGGAGTATCTTGTTAATCATCTTCCCTTTCCTGTTCAGGATGCAATCACAATGATTAATATGGATATGATTGGAAGATTGAAAGACAGTTCGTTGATTGTTTATGGAACAGGTACATCATCAAACTGGAAAGAAATTCTTAATAAGGATAATGTTTACGGATTCAAATTAACTTTTAATGATGAAGGATTTGGCCCAAGTGATCATTCATCATTTTATGGAAAGAAAATTCCAGTTCTGTTTTTCTTCACAGGAACTCACGAAGATTATCACAAACCATCTGACGATGCAGATAAAATTAATTTTGATGGTGAAAGAGAAGTTTTAGAATATGTATATAACGTTGCGATGAATATTGATGAAAATCCTGAAAAACCTGATTATTTATTGGTCAGTAAAAAAGAATCCGGAGAAATGTTTACCCGAAAAGTTTATGTTGGCACTGTCCCCGATTTTGCCGGCAATGTTGATGGATATAAAATTAGCGGAGTATCTGAGGGAGGTCCTGCGCAGCAAGCTGGATTACAAGGTGGAGATATAATCATTTCTTTTGGTGGAAAGAAAATATCAAACATTTATGATTTCACATATGCACTTGGTGATTTCGTTCCCGGTGATGTTGTTGATGTAATTGTTAGGCGCGGAACTGAAGAAATTACTTTTAAAGTCAAACTGGCATCGAAATAAACTTTAAGAGTTCGAAATTCTTTCTGACTATACAAAACATATTAAATATCTATTTAGTAATACCTATTTTAATTTTTATATTGTCGATGACGTAAGTAGCAAATTCTGGTTCTTTCACTTCACACAGTACTACCTTTAATCCAGAATTTAGTATAAGAAATATTCTGAATAGATTTCCTCTTATTCTGCTTGACAACTTTTTATAAATTATTTCTTTAACATCAGTAAATTTTATTACTTGGTCAATGAAGTTGTGCTTATCAAAGGATAACTTTTTAACTACTGGTGAAATTTTATTATTTATTTTAATAATAATAAATCCGTCTTTAATTGTTATTTCTCTGTCTCCGAGAGCAAATCTTCTACCAAAACTATAAATAAAGAGAAGCAAAAATAAAATGAAAAGTAAAGAAGGTGTAAATGACTGAGAAAAGCTACTATATATAATTACCGCAATTATTAAAACATTTAGAATAAAAAAGACACCTACATTATCATTGTCTTCGGGAAATACTTTGATATTTATTTCAACTTCTGTTAAGTAAAAACTTGCCCTTTTATCTTTTGGGAGACTCACTGAATACATTTGGAGAAAAAATCCTTATAATTTGCTTTATAAACTTAACCGTTTATATAATCTCTAACAATCTCGGTTTACCATTCAATCCAAATCCTATATTTATCATCGATATATTGAAGCAGAATTACTTGGCCGGTTAACATCATTTATTCTAAGCAGGACGAATTCGCCTTTTTTGTTTTAAAGGATTAATTTTGACTTCAAAAAGAAAAAAAATGAGTTGGTATCAAAAAGAAATATCACTTAGACCAAGAATCCGAGGAATTCATTTAATAACCGATGAGATTCTGAATCAAATTCCTCAAATAAAAAACTATAATATTGGATTGATGCACATTTTAATCAAACACACTTCAGCTTCTTTAACTTTGAATGAAAACTTTGATCCAGACGTTCGTTCTGATATGGAAAAGTACTTTGACAAAACAGTAAAAGAAAATGAACCGTATTACGATCACAATTCAGAAGGACCGGATGATATGCCGGCACATATCAAATCAACTTTAATTGGTAATTCATTAACCATTCCGATAACTAATGGAAAGTTAAATCTTGGAACCTGGCAAGGAATTTATCTTTGTGAACATCGTAACCAAGGCGGAAGCAGAAAAATAGTAGTGACAATTTCCGGAGAAGAAAAAGCATGACGAAGAAAAAAATATTATTTGTTTGTATGGGTAATATCTGCAGATCACCTGCTGCAGAAGGAATCGCAAAGAAATTAATTAAAGAAAAAGGATTAAACGGAAAAATCGAAGTTGACTCAGCCGGTACGCTTGACTATCACACAGGAGAATTACCTGATCAACGAATGATAAAACATGCTTCAAAGAGAGGATACGTACTCGATAGTTCCGCAAGACAATTTGATCTTAAAAATGATTTTGATTATTTCGATTACATTATAACAATGGATGAAAATAACTATTCCGAAATTACTTCGCTTGACAGGAAAAATAAATACGAAGATAAGGTTATGAAGATGGTGAGTTTTGGAAATAAAATAAAAGTAGATGAGGTACCAGACCCATATTACAACGGAACTCAGGGATTCGAGAATGTACTTGACATATTGGAAGATTCAGTTGAAGGATTAATTAATAAAGTTGAAGATGACATCAGAAGAGAAAATAAAAGTTAAAATTGAAGAAAAGCTTGGCAGTAAAATAAGAAATTTCACTTCACTCTCTGGTGGATGCATTAGTGATGCTTTTAAAATTACAACAAATGATAATTCGAACTTCTTCCTTAAATATAATTCTTCAATATCAAATGATATGTTCATAAAAGAAGCAAACGGATTAAAGGAATTGGTAAAAGCAAATGCTATCAGAATTCCAAAAATTTTGGGATTTGATAAAGATTACATCTTACTTGAATACATTCAAACGGGTAATAAAAACCTGCACGCCGTAAAGCTACGGCAGGCGGGGAAAAATTTCTTTGAGCAGTTCGGAAGAAACTTTGCTAAGATGCACAAATACACTTCTGATAATTATGGTTTCTATGAAGATAATTATATCGGTTCAAATCTTCAGAAAAATATTCCCTGTGAATTAGAAAAGAATGACTGGGTTAGTTTTTATTTTAATAAAAGAATTTTATTTCAATTTAAGTTAGCCGAGATGCTTGGTAATTCAACTGAAGAATTAAGAAAAGGGATATCAAGACTTGAAAATGTAATACAGGAAATTATTGGTGGATCTGACGAAAGACCTTCAATATTGCACGGTGATCTTTGGAGTGGAAATTATCTGGTTGATGAAAATGGATCCG
>JGI20214J51088_10002995_pt1 | contig 11164 bp, 9 predicted proteins | sample WetSurMetagenome_FD_51088 | JGI IMG/M metagenome (IMG submission 51088)
GGGGGGAATGGCGGCAGCTCTTACGGGTGTGCGGCCCGAGGCGCGCTCAGCCCCGGCCTTCCCGCCGCAGGGGCGGACAGGCTCCCCCGGGCGCACAGGAGTCTACGAGGCGCTTCGGCGGTACAGCCTGTCGGCAGGCATTGCCGACCGTCAGCCTCTGACCGCGGTGTCGAGGCCTCTTGAGGATGTGCCGGACTTTGTTGGCGGACAGAATGGGCTCTTCCCCGCCTCGGTCGGCCACAGGGAACGGATAGACTTTTCCGACCTCGATTACCTGGGCCAGATCGAGGGGACCTATCTTGTCTTCTCGGCCCCGGGCGTCCTGATCCTGCTCGATCAGCACGCCGCCCACGAGAGGATTCTCTACGAGGGATTGAAAGGCTCAATGGATGGCAGCCTCGAGGTCCAGAGCCTGCTCATCCCCGAGGTATTGGAAATGAACCCCCGGGATTTCCACCTGCTGATCGCTTCGGGTGATCTGCTGCGGCAGGCGGGCGTGGAGGTCGAGGCCTTCGGTGAGAACACGGCAATCGTCAAGTCCATCCCGACCCTGATCGGGCAGGCGGATGTGAAAGCCCTTGTCCGCGAAATTCTCGACGGCATCACCGAATCAGGGATCCCGCAGGACGAAAGGCGCAATCGGATCCTCATCCGCATGGCCTGCCAGGGGGCGATCAAGGCGCATCAGGCCCTCACCGCCGATGAAGTCAGGCGCCTGTGCCGCGATTTGGACAGCATTCCCTTCGCCTCCAACTGTCCTCACGGCAGACCGGTGTTCATTGAGCTTCCTACCTTGGCAATCGAGAGGATGTTCAAGAGAACCTAAAAGAAGGGTCCAGGGTCAAGGGTTCAGGGTACAGGGGATGGAAAGGAAACCCAAGATCGTCATTATTCTGGGGCCGACGGCCGTCGGGAAGACGGACCTTGCCCTGGAGGTGGCTTCGGATTTCGGCGGCGAGATCATCAGCGCCGATTCGATGCAGGTCTATCGATATCTCGACATCGGGACGTCGAAGCCAACCCGGGAAGAGCGGGAGCGGGTGCCCCATCACCTCATCGACATCGTCGAACCCGACGGGGAATTCAACGCGGCCCTCTTTAACGGTCTGGCAGAGAGCATCATCAAGGATCGCCCGGGTGAGAAAACNGTCTTCGTTGTCGGCGGCACAGGGCTCTATATCCGGGTCCTTACCGGGGGGATCATCGGGGGGCCGGGCCCGGACGAGGATCTGAGAAAGGGCTACCGTGAGGCACTGGAGAGGGAAGATCCTGCAGCCCTTTACGAGCGGCTCAGGAAGCTGGATTCCCGGGCCGCCGACAGGATTCACCCTCACGACAGGGTCCGGATCGTGAGNGCGCTGGAGATAGCGGAACTGACCGGCGAGCCGATCTCGGAGAGGCAGGGGCAACACGCCTTCCGGGAGNCGAAGTANGACTGNCTGAAGATCGGTCTCTATCGCGACCGGGAGGAACTGTACCGCCGGATCGACAGCCGTGCCGAGCTGATGGTCGAAGCCGGGCTGGTCGATGAAACAGCGAAAATCATCGACATGGGATACAGTGAAAATAACAAGCCGTTACAGTCTCTTGGCTATCGATATTTCATCCAATACATTAAGGGGGAGCTGACCCTTGAAGAGGCATTGCGCTCCATGCAGCGGGACACCCGTCACTATGCACGCCGGCAGATGACCTGGTTTCGGGGGGAGGGCGACGTCGAATGGTTCCACCCTGACGAGGCGGCTTCCGTGAAACGACGAATCGGCACCTTCCTGAAACGCGGTCGCCAGTAGCTTCAGAGCGCCTGATTCCTTGAAAAATCCTTGACTTAAGCCCTCCGACCGGATAAAAAAACCGTTCATCAACATCCTGACTGCACAGGGAGAAGAAAAGGGCTTTTTTGTCACCAAACCGAGATGAATCTACGAGGGGGGAACATGGATCCGAATGCATTTCCTAAAGCCTACGAATCAAAGGAAGCGGAGGCGAAGTGGTACGAGTTCTGGCTCAAACAAAATTACTTCCATGCCCAGGACACAAGTGACCGCAAGCCCTTCTGCATCGTCATCCCGCCCCCCAATGTGACGGGGATGCTCCACATGGGCCACGCCCTGAACAACACCCTGCAGGATATCATGACCCGATACCGCCGCATGCAGGGCTACAACGCCCTCTGGATGCCCGGGATGGATCACGCGGGGATCGCCACGCAGAACGTCGTCGAGCAGGAACTTGCAAGGGAAGGCAAGACCCGCCACGACCTGGGCCGCGAGAAGTTCATCGAACGCGTCTGGGAGTGGAAGGTAAAATACGGCGGCGTCATCCTGAACCAGCTCCAGAGGCTTGGCTGCTCCTGCGATTGGGAGCGGGAACGCTTCACCATGGACGAGGGGCTCTCCAGGGCGGTCCGCGAGGTCTTCGTCCGGCTCTGGCGTGACGGGCTCATCTACAAGGGAGACTACATCGTCAACTGGTGCCCCCGATGCCACACGGCCATCTCGGATCTCGAGGTGGAATTCGAGCAGGAGAAAAGCAACCTCTGGCACATTCGCTATCCTTACGCCGACGGCACCGGCGAGATCAGCGTCGCCACCACACGCCCCGAGACGATGCTTGGTGACACCGCCGTGGCCGTGAACCCCAACGATCCGCGGTACAAGGACGTCATCGGCAAGATGGTGATCCTGCCGCTCGTCAACAAGGAGATCCCCATCATCGCCGACGAGTACGTGACGATGGACTTCGGCTCCGGCGCCGTGAAGATCACCCCGGCCTGCGACGCGGCGGACTTCGCCATGGCCGAGCGCCACAACCTCGAGATCATCAAGATCATGGACGGCAGCGCCGTCATCAACGAAAACGGCGGCGTCTACAAGGGGCAGGACCGCTACGAGGCAAGGAAGAACGTCGTCAAGGACCTCGAGAAGGGCGGCTACCTCATTCAAATCGAGGATTACAGCCACAACATCGGCCGGTGTTACCGCTGCAAGACCGACGTCGAGCCCGCCGTCTCGGCGCAGTACTTCGTCAAGGTCGCGCCCCTGGCAAAGACGGCCATCGCCGCCGTTGTCAAGGGCGACACGAAGCTCATCCCCGCCATGTGGGATGCCACCTACTTCGAGTGGATGAACAACATCCGCGACTGGTGCATCTCGCGCCAGATCTGGTGGGGCCATCGGATTCCCCTGTGGACCTGCGAGGGTTGCGGCGAGGTGATCGTGCAGACCGATGACCCGGTCCAGTGTCCCAAGTGCGAGGGAAAGAAGCTCAAGCAGGAAGAAGACGTCCTGGACACCTGGTTCAGCTCGGCCCTGTGGCCCTTCACGACGCTGGGCTGGCCCGACGACAAGCCTGCCGTCAAAACCTTCTACCCCACGAGCCTTCTCGTCACCGGGTTCGACATCCTCTTTTTCTGGGTGGCCCGCATGATGATGATGGGCCTCTACATCATGAAGGACGTGCCCTTCAAACATGTCTACCTGCACGCGCTGGTGCGCGACGTGCACGGCGACAAGATGAGCAAGTCCAAGGGCAACATCATCGACCCCCTGGAGATGATCGACAAATTCGGCGCCGATGCCTTCCGCTTCACCCTGGCCGCCTTTACCGCCCAGGGGCGCGACATCCGCATGTCCGAGGAGCGGATCGAGGGCTACAAGCACTTTGTCAACAAAATCTGGAATGCCACACGCCTGTGCATGATGAACCTCGAGGGCTATCCGGAAGGGCCCGTCAGCGTGAAGAAGGAGGACTACTCCCTTGCCGACCGGTGGATCCGGGCGCGGCTCAACGACACGATTGCCGACGTGACGCAGAGTCTCGACGAGTACCGCTTCAACGATGCGGCAGGCCACATCTACCGCTTCATCTGGCAGGAATTCTGCGACTGGTACCTGGAGCTGATCAAACCGGCCCTCTACGGCAAGGACAACCCGGGGGCAAGGCTTGCGGCGCAGGAAACCATGATCACGGTGCTGCGCGCGAGCCTCGAGCTGATGCACCCCTTCATGCCTTTCGTGACCGAGGAAATCTGGCAGAAGATCTCGAAGAGCGGGCCCTCCATTATGGTGGCGCCCTTCCCGACGGTGGACGAGCGGTTCAAAGACGATGCGGCGGAGCGCGACATGGGGCTGCTGATGGAGATCATCGGCACGATCCGAAACATCAAGGGCGAGAAGGGCATCTCCCCCTCGAAAAAGCTCAAGGCCATGGTGATGACGGAAGAACAGAACCTCGTGCCGCTTTTGCAGTCCGGGACGCCTTACATCGTCAATCTGGCCAGGCTCGAGAGCCTCGCCATCGTCACTGCAGGCCAGGAGCCGAAAAATGCGGCCACGGGCGTGGCAGGACCCATAAAGGTCTTTGTCGTCCTGGAAGGCGAGATCGACAGGTCCGGCGAGCGGGCACGGCTTGAGAAGGAAATGGCCAAGATCGAAAAGGACCTCGTCCAGGTGAACAAGAAGCTCGAGAATCCCGACTTCTGGCAGAAGGCGGCCCAGGCCGTCATCGACAAGGAAGAAGCGAAGGCAAGGAGTTTGAATGAGAGGTTTGCGGTCCTGGAAGCCGCGTTGAAAAAACTCTAGGGGCCAGGGTTCAGGGACAGGCAAAAAGTGCATGAGTGACTGAGTCCTTGAGTGCCTGAGTGAAGAAAGGATAGAAAGACAAATCCTCCCCAACCCTCCTTTTACAAAGGAGGGGGCAGGACCTCCCCCTTTTATAAAGGGGGATAGAGGGGGATTTTCTCCTCCGTGAATTGAGCTGTTTTGGTTCGATGCGGGTAGGGCAAGAAAGCATGCTGGAGAAGGAAGCCGTCAGGAAGATTATTCGTCGGGCCCTGGAGGAAGACATCNGGTCGGGGGACGTGACGACGTCGGCCGCCCTCACGGGTTCTGAGACGGGTCAGGCGACGGCGCTGGCCAAGGAAGACCTGGTCATAGCCGGCCTCGACGTATTTCGTGAAGTCTTCCGCGTGCGCGATGCGGGGCTGGTTTTCGAAACGGGGCTGAGCGATGGTGCGTGGGTTCCCCGCGGAACCATCCTGGCCACGGTCAGCGGATCGTTGTCGAGCATTCTCACGGCCGAACGTGTCGCCCTGAACCTNTTCCAGCGGATGTGCGGGATCGCCACCCTGACAAAGAAGTTTGTCGACGCCGCTGCCGGCACAAAGGCAAGGATCCTCGACACGCGCAAGACCATGCCGGGCCTGCGTATTCTCGACAAGTACAGCGTGCGCGCCGGCGGGGGGCGGAATCACCGTTTCGGGCTCTATGACGGGGTCCTCATCAAGGACAACCACATCGAGGCGGCCGGGGGCATTGCCGAGGCCGTCCGTCGCGCGAAGGCAACGGCACCGTTCATGGTGAAAATCGAGGTTGAGGTGAAAAACCTTGCCGAGGTCGAAGAAGCCCTCGCAACGGGCGCTGAGATCATCATGCTCGACAACATGACCGTCGATGAAATGAGACAGGCCGTACTGCTGATCGGTGGGAAAGCTCTCGTAGAGGCTTCAGGGAACGTGACCCTTGCCACGGTGAGGCCGGTTGCCTCCACGGGCGTAGACTTCATCTCGTCGGGGGCTCTCACGCACTCTGCCCGGGCGGCCGACATCTCCCTGAAGGTCATAAGGAAAACCTGATTGATGGATTTCAATATCGACGAACTGAGGAGCTTTTTCTCCCGGAAAACCATCGGACGGAGGATCGAATACCACGAGGAAGTCGAGTCGACGAATACCGAAGCCCTGCATCTTGCGCAGCAGGGCGCCGAGGAAGGAACCGTCATCATNGCCGAAGGCCAGTCCGCCGGGCGGGGGAGGCTGGACCGCAGCTGGGAATCACCTCCCTCGATGAACCTCTACCTTTCCGTTGTCCTTCGCCCCGAAATCCCCGCCGTTTCGGCATCGCTCATCCCGCTGATGGTCGGCGTGGCCGTGGCTGATGTCATTTCGCAGTACTGCAAGGGTCGGGTGCGGCTCAAATGGCCCAACGATGTCCTGATCGACGGGAAGAAGATCTGCGGGATCCTGACGGAGATGAGGACCAGGGACGACCGGGCGGCCTTTATCATCGCGGGGATCGGGGTGAACCTCAACATGCAGAAGCTCCATTTTCCCCGCGAGTTGCGTGAGACAGCCACGTCCCTGCAGATTGAGACGGCCCTGGAGATCGACCGGGTCGATTTTGCCATACGGCTCTTCGAAACCCTGGGAAACTGGTACCGCATTTTTCTCAACGGGGGGCAGGACCACATCCGGCAGAGCTGGCTGAAATACGCCGACATCATCGGCAGGAGGATCGAAGTCGTCTTCAAGAGCGACACCCAGCGTGGGACCGTCGTGGGGCTCGACGAAAACGGGGCCCTTCTGCTTCAGGGGGAAACCGGCGTCCAACAGGTGCTTGCCGGCGACGTCTACATCGAGAGGTTGTAATCATGCTTTTGGCAATCGACGTGGGAAACAGCAATACCGTCCTGGGGCTCTACGACGGGGAGAAGCTCATCTACGACTGGCGCATCCGGACGGTCTCCAATCATACGGTCGATGAGTACGGGATGCTCATCGTCAACCTGTACAAGACGGTAAAGTCCAAATCCCAACCGGTCACTCTCACGGGGATCATCATTTCCTGCGTCGTGCCGCCCATGCTCAATATCCTGGAGCCCCTCTGCAAGAAGTACTTCAATCTCAAGCCCCTCATCGTGGAACCGGGCGTCAAGACGGGGATGCCCATCTTCTACGACAACCCGAAAGAAGTCGGGGCCGACCGGATTGTCAATGCCGTCGCGGCGTATGATAAATTCAAGACGGATCTCATCGTAGTCGATTTCGGCACCGCAACCACCTTCGATTACGTCTCGAAGAAGGGCGAATACATGGGCGGGTGCATCACGCCGGGCATCGCCATCTCCAGCGATGCGCTCTTCGACAAGGCCTCCAAGCTGCCCCGGGTCGAACTCAAGAGGCCCAAGACCATCATCGCAAAAGACACCGTCAGCAGCATGCAGGCGGGGATCATGTTCGGGTATGCGGGCCTCGTCGACGGGATCGTCGACCGGATGAAGGCCGAGATCCGGTCAAACCCGAAGGTCGTCGCCACCGGCGGTCTTGCCAAGATCATCGCGCCCGAAACGAAAAGCATCGATGTCGTCGATGAGTTCCTCACCCTCGACGGTCTCCGAATCATTTACGAGAGAAACAAGTAACCTGCCGGAGACTTGACACCTCAAAAAAGGCCTGGCAGGACCGCTGCCATGAGCAGTCGCGCGGCGGAGTGTTCCAGGGTGATTCCATGGCCTATGAGCATCTGACAAAAAAACAGCTTCTCGAGAAGATGGAATCTCTGCGCCTGGAGGTGAAGGAGTACGAGAAGCAGGAGAGCGAGAAGCTCTACGAAGATAAGCTCTACAAGTCGCTGGCCATCAGTTCCGAGGCAGGCGTTTACATTCTCAAGGATGGGGTTTTCCGTTTCGCGAACCAATTTACCGCCTCACGGCTCGGGCTCTCTCCCCATGAAATGATCGGGCAGAGTGCTGTCGATTTCATCCACCCCGATGACAGGGCGCGGGTCCGGAAGCAGGCCTCGGACATGCTGAGGGGAAAGCGCTCGGTCCCCTACGAGTTTCGGACGATCGGCAAAGACGGGCGCATCCACTGGGTCCTGGAGACGGTGACGTCCATCGAGTTTGGGAGCGGGCGCGCCATCCTGGGCCAGTCCATGGACATCACGAAGCAGGTCGAGGCCCGCGACCGGCTCTCCGAGCTGGAAGCACTCGAGGCCTCCATTCTCGAGAGCATCCCCCACGCCGTCATCGGCCTCAGGAACCGGCAGATCATCTTCGCCAATGACGGAGTCGAGAAGGTTTTCGGGTGGAAACGCGAGGAAGTCATCGGCAAGAGCACCCGGATCTTCTACCGCACAAAAAAAGAATGGATCGACGGGGCGGACAACCTGTACCGCTCCCTGGAGACTCAACGGACGTTTACCTCGGAAGTCCTTCGTAAAAAGAAGGACGGCACGTTGATCATCTGCCGTCTCACGGCATCCCGGATCGGGGAGGCCCTCGTCGAGAGGCAGGTCGTCATCACCTACGAGGATATCACGGATCAGAAGACGGCCGAGGAAGTCTACATGACCATGGCCGAAAGCTCCCAGGTCGGTGTGTACGTGGTGCAGGATGGGAAATTCCTCTACCTCAACCCGATCGGGGCGGCCTACGCCGGATACCGTGAAGACGAACTGATCGGCATGAGCTCCATTGAGCTCGTCCATCCCGATGACAGGGAGCAGGTCGTCCGGCGTGCCAAGTCCATGCTGAGGGGCAAAGCCAAGACCCCCCACGAGTTCCGGATTCTCACGAAAGACGGTCAGACCCGTTGGATCATGGAAACGGTGACGCCGATCCGGTTCCGGGAGCAAAATGCCATCCTCGGCAATTCGATGGACATCACGGCGCAAAAGGAGGCACTAAGCAAACTCGAGGAGCTGGAAGCCCTCGAGGCGTCGATCCTGGAATCGATCCCCCACGCCGTGATCGGTCTGCGCGACCGCCGGGTCTTCTTTGCCAATGACGGCGTGGAGCAGGTATTCGGCTGGAAAGCCAGGGAGCTGATCGGCCAGAGCACCCGTGTCCTGTATCGCTCGGACGACGAATTCGAGGAGATCGCCCATCTGCTCTATACGACGCTGGAGAGAAGGCGGACCTTCTTCATGGAATACCCGTGCCGCCGCAAGGACGGCACCGGCATCCAGTGCACGATCAGCGCATCCCGCATCGGCGAGAAACTCGAGAACCGGAGCATCGTCATCACCTTCGAGAACATCACCTACCGCAAACAGTTCGAGAAGGAGCTTGAAATTTCGCGTGGCCGCCTGAGGGATCTCTCCATGCATCTCCAGACAGTGCGGGAAAAGGAGAGAACCCGGATCGCGCGGGAACTCCACGACGAGCTGGGGCAACTCCTGACGGCACTCAACACGGGCATCATCCTGCTCAAGAAGAAGATCCCCGCGGAGCAGACGCAACTTCAAGAACAGACAAAGTCGATGAAGGATCTCGTCGACATGACCATGCAGACCGTGAAGCGGATCTACATGGACCTGCGTCCCGGCATGCTGGATCACCTGGGATTGGCTGTTGCGATGGAATGGCAATGCCAGGAATTCGAGAAGCGGACGGGTATCCGGTGCGTTGTTGAAGTAGAGCCCGAAGACCTGACACCCGACAAGGATCTTTCCATCACCATCTTCCGGATCCTGCAGGAGACCCTGACCAACGTGGCCAGGCATTCCAAGGCAAAGCAGGTGAGAGTGAGTCTCCGGGAGGCGGAAGACGACCTGGAACTTATCGTCATCGACAACGGCAGGGGCATCCGGGAAGAGGAGATCCACAAGCCGAAGTCCTTTGGCCTGCTGGGCATCCGGGAGCGCGTCGATTTCCGCGGCGGCGAGCTGAAGCTCAGCGGCAAAAAAGGGAAGGGGACCACCATCACGGTTCGGCTTCCCATCCGAAAAGGAGACAATGCATGATCAAGATCCTCATCGCCGACGACCACCCGATTGTCAGGCAGGGATTCAAGCAGGTCCTCTCCGAAACAGCCGACCTGGTCGTGGCAGACGAAGCGGGAAACGGCCAGGAGGTCCTCGCACTCGTTGCAAAGAAGGACTACGACGTCATTCTCCTGGACATCTCCATGCCCGGCAAGAACGGCCTCGAGGTGCTCAAGGAATTGAAGGTCGTGAGCCCGAAGATTCCCGTCCTGATCCTGAGCATTTACCCTGAAGAGCAGTATGCCATCCGCGCCCTGAAAGCAGGCGCATCGGGATATCTCACGAAGGCCAGCGCCCCCGAGGAGCTGATCTCGGCCATCCGCAAGGTGTCCCGCGGCGGCAAGTACATCAGTTCTTCACTGGCGGAAAAACTGGCCTACGAACTGGACGGAGATGCTGGGAAAGCGCCTCACGAAACGCTTTCCGACCGTGAATACCAGATCCTGCTCATGATTGCCTCCGGGAAAACCGTATCGGACATCGCCGAAGAGATGTGCCTCAGCGTGAAGACGGTGAGCACCTACCGATCCCGGATCCTCGACAAGATGAAGTTGAAGAACAATGCGGAGATGACGACGTACGCCATACGCAACAAATTAGTGGAATAATAGAGTGATGGAATGGTGGAATAATGGGTTTCGAAAAAGACTTCCCCATCATTCCAGTATTCCAATATTCCAATTCCCACTGTAAATAAGCAGTATCAGCGAATTCACACACATGAGGATAATCATAAAGAAAGACGCCTGCATCGGCTGCGAGATCTGCGTGAACACCTGTCCCGAGGTGTTCATGGAGTGGGGGCTTTACATGCGGGTGGCTTTCGAGGTCAAGGAACCCGGGCGATTCAAGACCCTCATCGAGAGGGCCATCGAGAATTGTCCCGTTCACGCCATTTCCATGGACACGGGGGAGGCGGAAGGAGGCGGTGGCAGGGGATGAACGAGCCTGCCGATCTGCAAACGCCCGTATCGCAAGAGGTCCTCGTCATCATGGCCCGCTACCCCGAGGAGGGGGAGGTGAAGACACGCCTGGCCCGCGATCTTGGGCCTCGAGTGACGTACCGTCTCTATCGCGCGTTTATTGACGATCTTGCCGAAAAATTCGGTGTCCTCCGCAGGCCGCTCGTCTGGTATTACATTCCCGCGTCCAGCCCGTTTCCGCAACTGTTCTCCCATCGTTTTACCTGCCGTCCACAATCCGGTTCATCCCTGCAGGAGCGGATGCTCCGGATCTGCGAGGACCTGTTTCGTGAGGGTTACAAGAAGGTCGTTGTGATCGGAGCCGACGTGCCGCACATACCCCTCGAAGCGGTTGACGCGGCCTTTGCCTCGCTGAATGCAGTGGATATCGTCTTCCGGCCTTCGTTTGACGGAGGCTATCACCTGGTCGGCCTCAAGGCCGTTCGGGACCTATTCCGCGGGATCACCATGAGCACCGATCGCGTTCTTCGCGATACGATCGAAAGGGCCTCTTCGATGGGGCTTTCCGTCCACTGCCTTGCGCCGTCATTCGATGTCGACACCATCGAGGATGTGAAGAGTCTCAGGCAATATCTGGCCGGAACAGATGACCCGCTGCACCACACCCGTGAGATCCTCGCTGAGATCCCTGCCTGA
>JGI20214J51088_10002996_pt1 | contig 11164 bp, 10 predicted proteins | sample WetSurMetagenome_FD_51088 | JGI IMG/M metagenome (IMG submission 51088)
ATTAAGCATTACCTGAACGATTTCCGGATAATTAGTTGGGATATCCATTAACCGTTTTTATTCTCCTTATGTCTTTCAATATTCACTTTGTGTAGATAATTTCCCAAATAAGAGCCGACGGCAGCTCCAACTATTGCACCGCCAACGGTGCATAACACTACAATAAAGATTCCAACTAAACCAGCTGAAATAAAGTATCCTAAGGCAGCCCCAAATATAATGCCGATGATGGAAGCAACAATAGCGAAAGTATTCTTCCCTGATCCCGGAGCATTATCCGGGATTTTTGAAGTATCGTTATTTGAGTTANTATCNTGGTCATTCTGTGTATTTTGTGAAAATGTTACAGNGACAATATATTGAANATTACCAACCATTTTTACCTTCTTACCAATTACCTGATTTNGATNATTAATCTAGAAATCAGTTTGAACTTTATGAGTAATATTTTCTCCTGATATCATCAGACAAGCCAGCAAGTAATACNAAAGCATTTTCAGCNGCACCAGAAGTCCNNAGAGTGGCTAATCCACAACTGGGAGTAATAATACTTTGCCTGACTATTTGACGGAAGGGAATACCGGCACGGTTTATGACAGCCATTGCTTCAAAAAGGCGATCCCTTAAACTGGATACAGTTTCTTTAGCGAGTAAGTCAGGAATCGTAGGAATTATTCCCCAGGCAATAGTTCCAGAACGGTTTAAAAATTGAACAATGTCATCAGAGTAAAGAGTGAACGAATCAGCGTAATTATAAGTATCGAAACTTACGATATCAATTTGTGTTTTAAAAAGCAGAGACCAATCCATATTTCCACAGCAATGGATACCTTTTAGGCCATGAATACCACCGATAACTTCTTCAATTAAGGATATTATTTTTTCGTTTGTAATTGACACGAAGGCTGATCCGACTGATGACAAATAAGGCTCATCGATAAAGATGATCGTATGTTTGTTTTTTCGTTTAAGTTCCTTTTCTTGCCAAGCTGCTTTAAAGCGTAGTAATTTTGCAGCTGCGTCTATCAAGATATCATCGTAAATAACAGGTTGCCGTTCTTTATCGGTAACATACAACCCCCAGCTTATCGGACCGGTGATTTGTCCTTTTACGGCGGTTGAAGTTGGTAAATCTGAATCCAGGAAATAATGTAATCCTGCGGCATAATCATGGTTAATTGCAAATTGCTCGNTATTGTTTTCCAAGTACGCTTTATAAATAGTCTCCAAAGATACAATNAGATCTTTATTGCGATCAATGAAGAAACGGCCTTTGTCATATTCTATATTATCATGCGGACGCTCAATAACTACACCCGGAAATCCTTCGCTAAATTGTACATACATGTTTTCCAGGTAACTGCGAAGCGGTAATTGAGGCCAAGCCGGAAAATCTTTAAGGTAACGAGTTATCAATGAACAGGCTTCTGCGGGATTTATATGCGGCATACTGCCGATAATGATTGGCCGGCATCCAAATTCAATATTGGGCAATGTGAACGTTCCTAAAAATATAGTAGCGAATTTAATGTATATATTTACCAACTAGTAGATTGAGTTTTCTTTTTTGTTCCTGGTTAACCATATCCGGATCGGTGATAAAGGCTGTTTTTAGTGCTCAACACATATACAATTCCGATTTAAAGGTAATTGTATAACCGTTCGTTTAATGATTTTTTTTGCCAGGTTAATGTTATCATTTAAGGTCTCGATCACTGTTTTCGCAGTAACAATATCCCTTTCTGTGTGCCAACTGTCATAATCAGTGACACAACCGATGACAGAGTAGCATATCTCAGCTTCACGGGCAAGCTTTGCTTCAGGAAGAACAGTCATACCTATGATATCGGCGCCCCAAGATTTATAAAGNAAAGATTCAGCACGAGTAGAAAAAGCGGGACCTTCCATTGCAATGAATGTGCCATTAGGGTGNACAACTGCATATTCTTCTCTGGCGCAGGTAATTAGTAAATCGTTTAATACCGGACAAAATGGTTCAGCGAAGGAGATATGAGCAACGATACCATTCCCGAAAAATGTACTAGTTCGTCCGCTGGTGCGGTCAATGATCTGATCGGGAACCAAAATATGACCAGGTTTAATATGATCCTTAAAGCTTCCAGCCGAACATACTGCGATGATGAATTCCACGCCAAGTGATTTTAAAGCATATATATTTGCACGGGCTGGAATTTCTCCTGGAAGAATACGGTGTCCCTTAGCGTGCCTGGGTAAAAAAGCGATGCCTGTTCCATCTATTGACCCGGTAACAATAGTATCACTTGGCTTACCAAAAGGAGTATCTACATTAATATGACGGATGTCTTTCAGGTCTTCAATCTGGTAAAGTCCGGTACCTCCGATAACACCAACTCTTAATTGAGGCATTTGTTCCTCCGGAACAATCTGGTAGATTTCCAAACACTACTAATATATATTTTCAGATACAGTGAAATATGATTTCTATTTGTCGACAGAACTAAGTCGGTACGGTTTCCTGATTATACCATGCTCTGTTACAATCGCTGTTATATACTTTGCAGGCGTAATATCAAAAGCCGGATTAAATACTTTCGTATCATTTAAAGAGATAGGAACATTACGAATCTTGATGATTTCATCAGGATGACGTTCTTCAATGATGATATCTTTTCCGGTTTTACGCATAATGTCTATCGTACTCGTTGGTGCAGCAATGAAAAAAGGAATATGGTGGTTTTTTGCTAATACTGCTAGAGAATAAGTACCGATCTTATTAGCCGTATCACCATTAGCGGCTATACAATCGGCACCAACGATTACAAAATCCACTTTTTTCCGGTGCATCAACGAACCTGCCATAGAATCTGTTATCAAGGTGAATGGTATACCAGCCTTTTTTAACTCCCACGCTGTCAATCTTGAACCCTGTAACAAAGGCCGGGTTTCATCAACTATCACGTTAATGTTTTTCCCCTGATGAAAAGCATAAATAATAACACCTAAAGCGGTACCATATCCGGTAGTCGCTAAAGGGCCAGTATTGCAATGAGTTAAGATAGTCATACCTTCGTCAATGCAGTCCGCTCCAAGTCGACTGATTTGATAGCTGGACTTTATTGCTTCTTCATGTATAGTTAATGCTTCTTTGACAATCAAATTTTGTAGTATTTTGAAATCTTCTATTTCTGAGATAAGTTTGTTCATTCTATCTACAGTGAAAAAAAGATTTCTTGCTGTCGGCCTGGTATTACGAATAGCCTCGACGGCACTTTTTAACTCAGTTATACATGCATTATCGTTTTTCTTCTTAATACCTAAAGCACCGAGGGCAATCCCATATGCTGCTGCCACTCCAATAGCCGGTGCTCCTCGGATCTTCATATTAGTTATTGCTAAAGCTACTTCTAAAAAGTCGGCAGTTTCGATATAGACTTCTTTAAAAGGAAGTAAAGTCTGATCAAGTATTCTGACTTGATTACCTAACCACTCAACAGGTCGATAATTGATATCGATATCGGTTCCTCCACGTGATAAAGTAAAAAAATAAAAAACGCTTGATTAGAATATCAATAAACCGGACATGATGCCTGACAATCTTTTCCTTCCAGCGTTACATCTATTGTATAAGACGGAAGGTATAATATGGTAACACAATTAAACATAATCAGGCCAAAACTCTTAACGACAAGGCAAGCAGCGGAAATCTTGAATGTCCATGAAAATACTATTCGTAGATGGTCTGAAAAAGGAATCATAAAATCGTACCGGATCGGGCCACGAGCTGACCGCCGTTTCACCGAATCGGATTAGTTGCCCTAAACGACCGGATACATCAACAATCAGGAGATGTGAGAAATCATATATAAACAACAAGATACTTTCCCTTCCTTTACAATGCCTTATCCATTAAAGTATTAAACTTATTCATAGTTTGGGTTAAACCAAATGAAAGTAAACTCTCGAGAGCATCATTAACACGAACCATTGTTTTTTGTATCAGTTGACTTTCATCCTCTGTGAAATCACCAAGTACATAACTTATTACGTAATTTTCTTGAATATCCCTATTTTTATCTAAATTTGGCCTGCCGATACCTATTCTTAAACGTATAAATTCTTCAGTGCCAATATTACTTATAATAGACTTTATACCATTATGTCCTCCGGAACTACCACCTTGACGAATCCGGATTCTTCCCACCGATAAATCGAGGTCATCATGAATCACCACCAAATCCTCGGNACTGGTTTTNGTTTTAGTCAGTAAAGCATGCACGGCCANGCCACTAGCATTCATATATGTTTGAGGCCGGGCTAACATTACAGGCAATCCGTTTACATCACCTTCNCCAACCCGAGAATATCCTCTTTTTTTATCAAGCCGTATTCCGTGTTTTTTAGCAAAATAACTAATACACATAAATCCGATATTATGCCGATTATCTGAATATCCCGTCCCCGGATTTCCCAGTCCAACGATTAATTTCAGTACTTATTCACCCCCATTCCTGCAACGAGGATTATTTGGCAATCATAGAAAGAAGATATTAAGCGATATGGTGGTAGATATTGTCATCCTGTTTTCAATATTTTCAATAATTGTTCTTCACTAATCACTTCAACGCCAAGTTTCTGCGCTTTGGTCAATTTTGATCCCGGGTCTTGTCCTACTACCAGATATCTGGTTCGCCGTGTTACGTCGTCTTTAACTGTACCCCCGAGTGCTTTAATTTTATCCTGAGCTACTACCCTGCTAAACGACTGTAGAGTCCCAGTAATGACAAATTCCTGACCGTATAATGGTTTAGTCTCAAACAATACTGAATTATCCGGTTCCTGAAATATATCAGCAGCTTTGAGTTTCCCGATAAGTGATTTGTTCTCCTCTTGATGAAAAAAAGCTACTATACTATCTGCTATCTTTTCTCCGATTCCCGGGATGTCCATTAGTTCTTCTTTAGTAACAGAACTAAGTCGATCAATACTGTTAAAGCGACTGGTTAAGATATTTGCGATCTCGGTACCTACATGACGGATGCCTAAAGCGGTAATGATTCTTGAAAGCGGACGTTTCTTACTGTTTTTAATAGCATCAATAATGTTACTTGCGCTTTTATCTCCCATTCTTTCAAGTCGTGATAAATCTTCCAGTTTTAAGGAATACAAATCAGCAACATCGGCTACCAACCGGTTTTCCAATAATAAAGCACTCATAGACTCTCCGATACCTCGTATATCCATTGCACCACGAGAAGTAAAAAGTTCTAAGCGTGCCTGTATTTGTGCGGGACAACGGGCATTGATGCAATAGTACATCGCTTCACCCTCATTACGCAGAACCGTTCCTTTACAAACGGGACATACTATTCGACTAACGTCACCGGATCTCATATTGATCTCTTTTAGTTTTTCAATCAGACTAAATTCAGGACTACGTTGAGGTGCTGTTTTACTATCTGGAGTTGGACCAATCACTTCTGGAATAACTTCTCCAGCCCGTTGAATATATACACGATCTCCTTCCCGGATATCCTTTCTTCGAATATCATCCTCATTATGAAGAGCTGCCTGACGAACGGTAACACCTCCAACTGCAACTGGTTCTAAAATAGCATATGGGTTTAGCGTACCGGTACGTCCGACACTAATAGCGATCTCTTTCAACCATGTAGTAGCTTGGGTTGCCGGGAACTTATATGCGATCGCTCCTCTTGGTTCATTCCCAACTACCCCAAGGTCTTGCTGAACGGACAAGGAGTCTATCTTAATGACAATACCATCTGCTTCGTAAGGGAGACGATCTCTTTGTTCAACCCAGGAATGATAATATGTTTTTGCTTCTGCGATATCGGCAGCCTGTCGATTTTCAGGATTAATCCTGAAACCGATCGACTTTAAATACTGCATTGTCTCCCAATGGCTGTCAGGCATTGGTTTACCGTCTGCCCACCCAAGGCCGTAAACATAGATATCAAGAGGTCTTTTTGCGGTAATTCGAGGATCGAGTTGACGTACAGAACCGGCAGCAGCGTTCCTGGGATTAGCAAATAAAGGAAGACCTTCAGCAGTTCTTTCTTCATTTAGTTTTCGGAATCCGGCTTTTGGAAGGTAGACTTCACCACGAACTTCAAACCGAGGCGGGACATCACCAACAACATGTAGAGGTATACTCTTAATCGTTCGAAGGTTCTGGGTGATATTTTCGCCGCGATATCCGTCACCACGGGTAGCTCCGGTGATAAGATGTCCATCTTTATAAGTTAGAGCCACCGCCAGTCCATCAATTTTATGTTCACAAACAAAGCTAAGATGGCGGCCTTCAACAAGCTTTAAAGTCCTGTTATACCAACTTGTCAGGTCATCGTCGGTAAATGTATTACCTAATGACAATAACGGACTGGGATGTGCAATGATGCCAAATGCTTCAAGCGGTGCAGCACCAACTCGTTGAGTAGGTGAGTCTGGCACAACAAATTGGGGGTATAGTTCCTCTAGTTTCCTTAATTCCCGGATCAAGGCGTCGTATTCGGAATCACTGATGACAGGGCTATCCAGTGCATGATAAAGATAACTGTGATGATCGATTTCAGTCCGGAGTTCACTTATTCGGCTGTTTACCTGTTCAAGTACATCCATTCCGGTTGTATTATAGCGTAGTCCACGAAGCGATGGAAACCAAAACAGCTATCTGTTAATATAAAGAAAATACTGATCAGGAAGCATGAAAAAGTGACTGAAATACGTCCGTTTAGTGGAGTACATTATAATAAAACCTTACTTCAGGATTGGATAAAAGTAATTTGTCCGGTATATGACATCATTCCCCTGGAACAGCGTGAACAACTATATAATCTAAGTGAATATAACTTTATTCGTCTTGAAGCGGGCCGAGAACTCCCGCAGGATACTCCTAATGACAACAAGTATATTCGTGCTGCAGATCTACTTTCAAAATGGCTTAAACATGGGATCCTACAACAAGACGTTCAACCGGCGATTTATGTCCATGATCAATATTTTGTATATAAAGGTAAGCAATATACAAGACGGTCAATCGTAGTTAGAGTCCGCCTGGAAGAATGGGATAGGATGATAATCCGTCCGCACGAAAGTACACTTGCTGAAGCGAAGAGTGACCGTCTAAGTTTATTGTGGGCGATCCAGGCAAATACCAGTTCCATCCTTTCTTTGTATCAAGATAAATCCGGGAAAATAAAGAGAGTATTTGAGGATGAAACGAAAAAACCTCCGGTGATGGATCTTCCCTTGTCCGGAATCGAAGGGCATCGAGTATGGGCAATTACCAGTCCGGACATGGTTAACATAATAGCGGACCAATTTAAAAATCAACCTTTGTATATTGCTGACGGACACCATCGTTATGAAAGTGCGTTGAATTATCGCCGCCAAAAACGAAGTACCGGTAATTGGGCAGACGAGGAACCATTTGATTTCGTGATGATGACGCTGGTTGATTTTGAAGATCCGGGGTTATTGATCCTACCTCCGCACCGGTTGGTAAGGGGAGTCAATAAATCGGTCGTCGATGGATTCCGGCAAAAACTGCAAGTATTTTTTGAAATCGAGGAAATACCATTCCCGAAAGCCAATTCATGGGTGAACCTCGATGCCAAAATAACAGAATTTCATGATACGGTACTGGTTTTATATGGGACATCCGAGGATACATTACTCGTTCTAAAACCTAAAAACATGGAAGCGCTGTTCCCTTTGATGCCGCAATTCCATACCGACCTGTATAAAAAACTAGAAGTAAGTATTATTGACCATGTAATACTGGAGAATCTGTTGGCACTTAGTAATGATAAAGATAAGTATAATCTTGGTTATTGTTACGACCGGCAAGACGCTGTCAATCGAGTATTGTCAGGTGAATACCAGATGACCTTTATTCTAAAGCCGATTAAAGCGGATGTAATAAAGAGCATCGCCGACCTGAGCGACAAAATGCCAAAGAAATCAACGTACTTTTATCCAAAAGTCCCGGCCGGTTTATTAGTAAATAGATTGGTATAACTTTCTTAAGATAAAAAAAAGCCGGCAATCATGTTTCAGGCAACATATGCCGGCTTTTTGTTACAACCAGTAAACTATATTTTTACCAGTTTTACATTGTAAACATCCGGTATGGCTAATATCTCCTTTTGCTGCTTCTCCGGTAGAGCTTCATCTAATGCCAGGATCATCAAAGCTTCACCACGCGCTTTCAGCCGTCCAAGATGCATATAACTGATATTGATATTGGCGTTCCCGGTTATTTTACCAACCGACCCTATCATGCCAGGACGGTCAAGGTGATCGCTAAACAGGAAATAACCACCGGTAGGAACAATATCTATCCAAAAATCATTGACCCGGACAATATGAGTTTCGCCACGCATAACAGTTGTAGCAACTATAATCGTTTTGGTTGAAGTTGATAATTCTACCGTAATCAGACTGGCATAATTTTCACAATTAGCAACTTTCTGTTCAAGCACCTCAAGCCCTCTACGTGCAGCCATCAGGTTCGCATTGACCATATTGATACGTTCTTCACTAACTTTGCTCAATAAACCGCCCAGGACTGCAGCTTTAAGAGCATTAGTATCGTATTTTGCGATTTCACCCTCATACTTAATTTTCACGGCAGCCATCTGACCATCAATTAGCTGACTAATAAGTCGACCGACAGTTGAAGTAGCTTTGATGAATGGGGTAACAATTGATAATGTTTCAGCTGGAATAAAAGGTGCATTTACGGCATATCTAGCCGGTTGTCCCCGTAAGACAGAGGCGATCTGTTCAGCAACGTCACGGGCTGCCAGAGCTTGAGCCTCAACTGTTGATGCCCCAAGATGAGGAGTAACGATAATCTTTTCCTCACCGAAAAGGATACTGCTGGTGATCGGCTCTTCAATGAAAAACATCAATAGCGGCTCCCCGGATTTTCTTATCATGAATAGCTTTAACTAAAGCTTCTTCGTCGATAAGTCCCCCTCTGGCAGCATTAATAATACAAGCATTAGGCTTCATAACTGCTATTTCTTTTTCACCGATGATTCCCCGGGTAGATTCATTAAGAGGAATATGCAAACTGATAAAATCCGACCGACGCATAATCTGTTCCAGGTTAACCGGTTCGATCTGCAGGTTACGGGCATAATCAGGTGATACCCCGGGATCAAAACCAATTACCTGCATTTGAAGTCCGCGGGCCCGGCGGGCAACTTCAGAACCGACGTTTCCCATGCCGACTAAGCCAAGCGTCTTGTTCCTTAGCTCAATACCCATAAAATCGTTACGGCGCCATTTTCCGGATTTTAAAGAAGCATTTGCTTGAGGAATGTTCCGGGCTAAGGCGAACATAAGACCGATTGCGTGTTCCGCGGCAGAAACCGTGTTGCCGGTTGGTGCATTAACTACCACGATAGCATTTGTAGTCGCTGCATCTACATCGATGTTATCAACACCTACACCGGCTCTCCCGACAGCCAGTAACTTTTTCCCGGCCTTAATTACGTCCGCAGTCACCTTTGTTTGACTTCGGACTACCAGGGCTTCATAATCGCCGATCATTTCGATCAATTCCTGAGGTGTTAGCGTTGTTTTAATGTCAACCTGGCCACATTGGGAAAGGATTTCCAGCCCTTCTTTGCTCAATGTTTCGGTAACGAGTATCTTCATATCAACCTCACTATTTTTTGGCGGAAAATCCACAACGCGGAAGTACTACACCAATCTCATTAATCACTTCCATAATTTCTTTCTCAGTAACCCAACCCATATGACCGATGCGGAATATCTTTCCATCAAGAGTCTGTTGTCCACCACCAAGAACAATATCTTTCTCTTCCCGTAAAATGCGACGCATTTCTTTAATGTTTAGTGAATCCGGACCACATACCGAAGTAACTGTATTTGAGGCATGGCTAGCTTCTGCGAAGAGTGATAAGCCTAATGACTTTACGCCATTACGCGCCGTATCAGCCACCCTGGCATGCTTGGCAATCACACCCGGCATCCCTTGTTGCAACAGCATATCAAGAGAGACATCCAGGGCAAAAATGATAGATATTGCAGGAGTCCAGGGAGTTTGTCCTTTTTCCAGGTACTTTTTTGCCTGGGCATAGTCCCAATAAAAACGGGGCATTTTAGCATTAGCATATGCTTTCCAACCATCAGCACTGACGCTTACCATCGTAAGCCCCGGAGGGACCATCCAACCTTTTTGTGACCCTGATATAAGAACATCGATATGCCAGTCGTCAACAGGACACTTAATAGAACCGATACCACTGATAGAATCTACAATTAACAGTTTTCCCGCATTTTTAACAATCGGGGCGATAATTTCGATATCATTGGTTACCCCTGTCGAGGTCTCATTATGAGTGATAATTACAGCTTTAATGTCCGGAGCATCCTTAAGGGCTTTTTTTATCACTTCCGGGTCAGCCGCTTTGCCCCATTCAAACTTTAACGGAATAACATCAGCACCGTATGTCTTTGCGATGTTTGCAAAACGGTCTCCAAATACACCGATGGAAACAGCTAATAATTTGTCTCCGGGAGACAACATATTTACTATTGCTGCTTCAAGACCGCCGGTACCTGAACCAGTTAGAACGAACAAATCGTTTTTGGTCATGAAAGCCTGTTTTAATTTTTCCGTAACACGTTGCATTACTTTGACAAATTCCGGACCACGATGGTCGATCATTGCTTTGGCCATCGCTTCCAGTACCTGGGGAGGGCAGGGAGTCGGACCCGGGATTCTTAGCTGACCCATGTGTTTTTTTCCATCCTCTTATGTTTTAAGTCCATATCGATGTTAGTCTTTATTATGTCTAAATATCAAATTGCTCTTGTTACTTAATATTTCTTTTCCTTTAATAACATCTTTAGCAATTTGGATTTTAAGTTCTTCTATATCCCTGAATTTTTGTTCCTGGCGAAGTTTTTCGACAACGTCGATCGATACTTCCCGGCCATATAATTCACCTTTATAATCCAGGATATATGTTTCTACGGTCCTATTCTTACCACTGAAAGTAGGACGCAAGCCAATACTAGTCAGCGATTGAAAAATATTACCATTGACGTGGGTGAAGGTAGCATAAACACCATCTGCCGGAATCGCCCATCCCGGTTCTATCAGGAGATTAGCCGTAGGATAACC
>JGI20214J51088_10002997_pt1 | contig 11163 bp, 8 predicted proteins | sample WetSurMetagenome_FD_51088 | JGI IMG/M metagenome (IMG submission 51088)
CATGAATCCGCTGTTTAATCCGGGGTTTGCAACAAGAAATTCAGGGAGATCCCGTTGTCCTGCAATCAATCTGTAAACCCTTCTTTCCGAGATACTTCCCAGTTCAGCAAGAGCAATTGCCAGATAATCAAAGATCAGAGCCAGGGGCTGGCCATGAAAATTACCTCCTGAAATAATAAGGTCCTCATCGGGAAATATTGTCGGATTATCTGTTACTGAATTAATCTCAGTAAGGATAACTGAACGGGCATAACTTATTGCATCCTTACTTGCACCATGAACCTGTGGAATACAACGAAAAGAATAGGGATCCTGAACATGAGCTTTCGGACGTTCAATAATCTGGCTTCCCTTTAATATATTTCTGAAGGCCTTTGCTGTATTGATCTGCCCCGGGTGTGGTCTTATGATATGTATGATTTCATAAAACGGATCAAGTCTTCCGTCGTATGCCTCGAGCGATATTGCCGATGCAATGTCAGCAACCACCGACAACCTCTCGGCCATAGAAATAATATATACCCCGAAAGAGCTCATGAATTGAGTGCCATTCAGAAGAGCAAGTCCCTCTTTTGATTTTAATTCTACGGGAGCCCAGCCAAATTTCTTAAGGATTGTGCTGGCATCATATTTCTTTCCTTCAAACATCACCTCTCCCATTCCAAGAAGCGGAAGCACCAGGTGTGCCAGGGGAGCCAGATCGCCGGAAGCCCCGAGCGAACCCTGTTCATAAACTACCGGACAGATTCCCATGTTAAAGAAATCAATCAGCCGCTGCACAGTTTCAACCTGCACTCCCGATTTGCCAAGGCTTAAAGCGTGTATTTTAAGCAAAAGCATGAGTCTGACTATATCTTCCCTTACAACAGGTCCGGTACCACACGCATGTGACATCACCAGGTTTTCCTGTAGCTTATTGAGCTGATCATTACTTATTATTTTGTTATGAAGTGAGCCGAAGCCGGTTGTTATCCCGTAAATAGGAGTGGTATTACTTTCCAGTTTTTGGTCGAGATAACTCCTGCAATGCTTAATAAGAGTCACAGACTCCTCTGAAAGAGAGAGCTTAATACCTTTCTTAAGAATTTCCTCTATTTTTTCAATCTTAAGATTTTCAGGTGAAATATTATAATTCATCATTTACCAGTATATCATTCTACGACATTAATTCCTATCCTTTAGTCTGTCTTATCACTTCCCGAACGAACTCATCTATCTCCTTGAGTCCGATTTTCATTTGTTCACCTGATGACATTATTTTAATAGTGATGCTATTATTTTTGATTTCATCCTCGCCTGCAATAATAATATAAGGAATCTTTTTTGAATCGGCATATGACATCTGTTTCTTAAGTTTTACAGCATCGGGAAATAGTTCCGACCTCACTTTAAGACTGCGTAATTTATCAAGAATTTTTAGTGCATAAGAAGTTTCATTCTGTCCGAAGTTTACAATCAGCACTTCGGTTGAGGATACTTTTATTTCATCAAAGAGATTCAGATGACTGAGAACATCATAGATCCTGTCTGCTCCGAAGGAGATACCAACTCCTGAAACACCTTCCATCCCGAATACTCCTGTAAGATTATCATAACGGCCACCACCGCAAATACTACCGATACTCACATCTTTTGACTTAACCTCGATAATAGCTCCGGTATAATAATTCAGTCCTCTGGCAAGTGTAAGATCCATTTCTATATCGCAGGCCAAAGGAGAGTTCTCAATGAGTACAAAAAGTGACTTTAACTCTTCGATACCTTTCATTCCTGTAGCTGAGAGAGAGAGCAGTCTGCTTAATTTATCAAGTTTGGTGTTTGTATCCCCGCTTAGCATCAGTACGGGCTGAAGATCAGATATTGCCTTCTGCGACAAACCCTTGCCTTCAAGCTCTGTGTTAACAGCATCTATACCGATCTTATCAAGCTTATCTATTGCAATAGTTATGTCGGTTATTTTGTCTGCTTCACCAATAAAGCCTGCAATTCCTGAAAGAACTTTCCTGTTATTGATCTTAATTGTAACCGAGATTTTAAGTCGTTTGAAAATTTCATCAACAATCTTAATCAGTTCATATTCATTTAATAATGAGTCGCTCCCTATCACATCAACATCACACTGAAAGAATTCGCGGTATCTTCCCTTCTGGGGTCTGTCTGCTCTCCAGACAGGTTGTATCTGGTATCTTTTAAATGGGAAAACTATTTCATCCCTATGCTGAACCACGTAACGGGCAAATGGAACTGTAAGATCATATCTCAGACCTTTTTCGCAAATCTTTAAAGATAATTTAGAAGTCTCCCGTCTGAGGAGTTCTTCATCTGTTGTGGATGACAGGAAATCTCCCGAGTTAAGTATTCTGAATAAAAGTTTGTCTCCCTCCTCTCCATACTTGCCAAGCAATGTTGTAAGATTTTCCATTGCAGGTGTCTCAATCGGTTGATATCCAAATAATCTGAATACCTCTTTAATGGTTTCAAAAATATATTCACGTTTCAGCATCTCTTCTGCAGAGAAGTCCCTGGTTCCTTTGGGGATGGATGGCTTGGAGGACATAGTTTAAAGATAAAAGACAAAAGTATAAAGATAAAAGGAGAAAGGAGAAAGGAGAAAGGAGAAAGTTGAGGAATGAAGTAACGAAATCCCGTCAAAGCGGAAACAATAGTAAAAAAAAGGCGATAGAGGCAATAAAAGCTGTAAAGGCTTTAGAGATTCCAGTAGTAATGCCCCGTGCTTGCATGGATTTGTAATCCAGGCTTAGATGAACATTTAGTGGCACGGATTGCAAATCCGCGCCAGCTTAAGGGTGCCAGGTTGTACCATTCTTGCCCTGAGCTCTTTGCTCTGAGCCCTGAGCTTTTAGTACTTTTCAGGAACGAAGGTCTGGTCAGTTACAGGTGGTCTTACATACGCCACATCATGTTTAAGCGGAGGTAGTTTAAATGGTTTGGCAGTAAGATCCTCGTAAGGTATTATTGAAAGGAGATGTTCGATTGTATTAAGTCTTGCTCTTTTTTTATCATCAGCATGGACAACATACCAGGGAGCCTGTTTTGTATCGGTAAATGAGAACATTTTGTCCTTAGCCATCGAATATTCAACCCATTTATCGCGCGACTCAACGTCCATCGGACTTATCTTCCACCGTTTCGTCGGGTCTTTGATCCTGTCCTGGAACCGTTTTTCCTGTTCATGGTCACTCACTGAGAACCAGTATTTTATAAGAATTGTACCTGATCTGATCAGCATTCTTTCAAATTCGGGACAAGAACGGAGAAATTCCTCATACTCATCATTGGTACAATAACCCATTACCTTTTCAACACCTGCCCTGTTATACCAGCTTCTGTCGAAAAGAACTATTTCACCTCCTGCAGGTAACTGGGAAACATATCTTTGAAAATACCATTGTGTTTTTTCTCTTTCGGTGGGAATTCCAAGAGCAACTATTCTGCAAATCCTGGGATTCAGGCTCCCGGCAATAGTTTTTATAACTCCTCCTTTGCCGGCAGCATCTCGGCCTTCAAAAACAACAACAACTTTCAGTTTTTTTGCCTTGACCCATTCCTGAAGCTTAACGAGCTCAATTTCAAGTTTTAAGAGAGACTCTTCGAAATCTTTTCGTCCAAGCTTGTCCTTCTTTTCCTGTTCAATATCATGATATAAATCGGCTTTTTCAGCAATTTTAATTTTGCTTTTTTTCTTGTCTTTATTATGTGCCATGACCTGAGGGTTTAAATGAAAAAGAAATGTAACAAAAATTTCCGGAATTGAGAAATAATTAGGCAAATAAAAGAGGGAGAGTACTATATGAACACAAAGTGCCTGAAGTTATGTCCGGTCAAGCTTTAAGCACTTTTGGCACTTAAAACTATTTATTATTGTATAAAAGGTATTGCCATCGGGTATCTGAACAGTTCACCTTTGGCAGCTTTGACGCTGGCAATTATTATACATACTACTTTAAGGGTTCCAAGGACTATTATAATAGGTATCCCTAAAATAATGAAGCACAGGGGGATTGCAAGTACAATATAAAGAAGCATTGACAACTGAAAGTTAAGTGAATTTCTTCCGTTGATGTTAACCCATGCCGAATCGTCTCTCCTCGACAACCAGCAGATAAGCGGGCCTATAATACCTCCAAATGGGAAAAAGAAACCCGCAAAAGCCGACAGATGACAAAACATTGCCCAGTTTCTTTCTGATTCTGATAATACTTTATTCTCTTCCATGACATTCAGTATTTATTAAAAAGACGGATCACTTTCCCCAACGCTGCATTGCAACTACTTTGCAAGCCTCTTCAGATCAGCAGGCAATAAACCATTCGGGCTGGATTTGTCAATCATGTGCTGATTATAATAATACATGTCGGAATCATCGGCACCAATAAGCATTTTGAAACAATAACCCGCGTTTCTGTTTCCCACTGGTCCTACCTTATGAAGGATCAGAGTATTAGGAGTTTTATTTACTATAGCTTTTACAATATCATCCTCTGAGACTATTTCAATCTTTCCGTCATATATTGCCTTGATTCTTTCAATTGAGGCAATTTCCGGTACAAGGTCTTCCTGTTTTACCAATATTGTTTTACTTTGTACCAACGGAATATTTTTATTATAGTACTTAAGATATTTTCTTCCTGTAAGAGAGGGGTCATCAGAAATCATTTGTGCATGTTTTTGCATAAATGACAGAATTGCTCCTAATTTGTAACTGTATTCAAGGTCATCCTCCCCCGCAAAAGAGAGCGGAACAGCACAAATCTCAGGCATTTCACCCAGCTTGTTTACATTTTTCCCCTGGAGAAGATTTACAAAATTGTAAAGTCCGGCTGTTTTATCCTTTTCAAAACTTGTCTGTGTAAGAACAATGAAGGAATAAGCTGGATTTAACCTCCTGACATTAAAGTCTTTTACCGCTATAAACTCAAATGGAGTAATTTTCCAGAAATCAGTTACTGCTTTTTTGATAAAGGAATTATAGGAAGAAAACTGATCTTCTTCGAGGACGACGCATGTTTTTGTTGATGTAAATTGTTTTATTTCATCTTTACTAGGGAAGGGAGCCTGCCCTGAAAGTGCAATTGCGGAGAAGAGCACTATAGTGCAAATAATAGTTTTTTTCATTTGATTTTTATTTTTCTGCAGGTATATACAATGGATTGTTCTCGTTAAATTTACGTATATAAACAAACATTAGTTCTTTCTTTTTCTTTTTTGAAAGCTGTACATACTCCTCATAAAGTACATGGTCCTTCATCAGAAGGAGTTCGGTATTAGTAACATCAAATTCCAGGACCTTTCCGCTTTCAAAATCAATTAAATATTGTTTTAATTCAGTCCGTGACATATTTGATTGCCTGTATGGAGAATAGTAAGGGCTATAGTAAGGTGAGTAATAGCTGTTATAACCATAAGGTGAATAATATGGATCATAATATCCATATGGAGAACTATAGTTGCGCGAATCATAAGTTGTTATATCGGCCACAAAATGACAAATACTTCCAACAAATGTTATCCTGTTAAAACTCTCCTGAATCTGAACATACAATACACCATTGCGGGAATAACCCCAGATTGTGTTTTTTGGGATCTCCTGCCTTATTCCCATGTTATCATAGAAATAGAGCTTATCATTTTCAAAGAGTTTTTTAAAGAATTCTCTGTCGTTGTAATCAATGGAGGTAAGAAGTTTCGCCTTTGGAATCGGGCTGTTCAGTTTCACCTGTTCAAAATCGAGATAGATACCATCTTTAAACCTGAAATCCGGTGAATACTTTACCATTCCGGAATTGTCCTGTCCTGACAAATGCAAAACAGAACCTACTGATGCAAATAAATTCATTAAAAATATCAGCCTGTATACTCTGGTCATGTTAAGTCATGTTTTCCTGTTAGGTTCAAAAATCGTACCTGAATGACAAATTTAACTTTTTCCTCTTAAGGTTGTTAATTGAGTTAATGTATATTTATTATATATTTTGTTTAAATTTACCAAACCACTAAATAATGGTTTATGATCAGTGAAACTGAAAAGAACCCCACAGGTCGAATAAATAATCCCTCCGAGGAACTTTTTGATAAAATCAGAAAGAGTATTGAGATCAATTCAATACTTGTGTTGTTCTGTCTTATTGCTGCAGTACTTCTTATCACATTTAGTCAAAATCTCCTTGCAGGATGTTTTATTATTGCAGCTGCGAGTATTGGTTTGATAGTTGTAAAAAAAGCTTTTTCACTGAATAAGATTGCCAGAGAATCGCTCAATATTTATTCTTCGTTAAATGAGAAGAAAGATGATGTCATCATTGACTTCTCGCACAGAATCAGAGAACCACTGAATAACCTGGTTATCATTTCCGATATGTTAATGGAATCGGGTCTTGAGAAAAAACAAAAAGAGCTGCTTGAAACATTTATTGCATCGACAAAGAATATGGTTACTACTGTCAATGAATTGACGATGCAATCAGCAGGGAACCTGAGCTATGAAACAAGAAAACATATACGGTTTAATCTGCTGTCTACAATTCAGAACACTATCGAACTTTATAATCTGAAAGACAAGGCTAACCTTGATTTTATCCTGAACAAAGGGGAGCTTAATGAATATGAATGTTTCGGGGATCCAATCATTCTTAAACAGATTTTTCTTGACATCTTCAATACGATTGAAAATCAGATCTCTGATAAAGCCACAAAAGTCACAATAAATCTGAGAAAAGAGAAAGAGACCGGTGCTGAAATCTTAATAGGGCTCAGGATTCAGACCGATAATAGTATTGTAATAATTGATGAAAATAATATTGATAGGAGTCTGGCTGCAAGACTGATATCATCAAGCAAGGGAACTTTTACCCAGAATGTAGAATCAAATCATACGGTACTGAATATTCTTCTCCCATTTAATTGCCCGGCTTCTGAACCAAAACATAAAAAAATTCCTACAAAGATTGAAGAGCTTATTCAGAAAGACAAAATTCATAAAGATCTTAAGGACCTTAAGATTCTTCTTGTTGAAGATAATCTGATAAATCAGAAGATCACCCTTTTGACTCTTAAGCCTCTGGTAAACAGCATTGATACAGCTTCCAATGGAAAAGAGGCACTCGATAAATTTGGTACTGCAAATTATGATCTGATCCTTATGGATATTCAGATGCCTGTAATGAGTGGGCTGGTTGCTGCAGAGAAAATCAGGGCACTTGAATCAACAACCAATTCACATGTACCTATAATTGCAATTACTGCAAACGCAATGATCGGTGACAAGGAAAAATGCCTTTCAGCAGGTATTGATGATTATATAAGCAAACCATTCCAGCCGGCAGCGCTAATAGAAAAAATAAAGAATATAATTTAGGTTTAGTTCTGAAGAGGTCTGAAACCGATCACCAGCATATCATCAACCTGTACATTCCGCCCCATCCAGGTACGAATATTCTCCTCAAGAATGGATTTCTGGTCACAAACCGGGAAGCGGTGAATCGTCAGTAAAAGGTATCGGAATCTTCTGTACATGAATTTTCTGTTTTCAGATCCTCCAAACTGGTCAGCATATCCATCAGAGAAAACATAGAAAATATCTTCTTTCCTGAGATCAATTTCATGGTCAGTATAAGGCAGACACTCATCATTCATTCCAATTATAATTTTATCACCTTTAAATTCTGTAAGTGCGTTATCACGGATCAGGTACAGAGGGAAATAGGCTCCTGCGAACCTCATCTTCTTATGTTTCTTGTCAATCACACAGAGCCCTATATCCATACCATCCCTGATTATTGTTCCGATATTCTTTTCGCTCTTAAAAGTTTTTTCAAGCCCCTTATTCAGGATATTGAGAATCATTGATGGCGTGCCTATATTATCTTCATTAATTGTTTTTTCGATGATCTCAAGACCAATCATCGACATCAGAGCTCCTGGTACCCCATGACCTGTACAATCTGCTGCCACCACAAAAATTTTATCATCTTTTTCTCCTATCCAGAAGAAATCTCCACTGACAATATCTTTAGGCCTAAAGAAAATAAACGAATCTTCAAAATGCTTCCGAAAATAGACTTCTGAGGGTAAAAGGGCTTCCTGAATCCTCTGAGCATATATCAGGCTATCGGTTAAATTCTTCTCCCTGAATTCAAGTTCTGCTTTTTGTTCTTCGAGAAGATTAAGAGCACGCTCCTTATCCTTTAATAGCTTACGTATCTTAATAAGACTTATTGTTTGTGACTTAACTAAAAGAAAGACAAATGCAATAACAAGGACAGAATAAAGTATCAGCTTGTAAAGAGAAACGTGGGAATTAATTACACCTGCCAGTAACAAGCCTGAGATTTGTAATCCATTAATAATAAACTCGTAGCAATATGTAATGTAAATGATTCCCATCAGAGAATACAAAAATAGATTAATTAATGTACTTATTATTAGCAGACGTTTAAAATTATCTGTGGTTGTCGTTTATGGTTATCTCCTCTGCTCCGTCGCGACATAAACCAATATTAATTAATGACGGAGAAGAAATCACAGGTCCTAAATTCAGCGACTCCCACTTGTGATCTATTGAAGATATTGTTTCAATATCAGAACATACAACATTGGGCCATTTCCTTGGAAATCCGCCCTTTCTGTATGCTTTTATTGTTCCATCAATCAGAAGTGAATTTTCAGATATATAATAATGATCGCGCTGAGGATCTGAATTTCCCAGAACCTGCCAGGCAACTTTGAAATAATCAGATGGATCTACAGTATGGTCTGCCATGACAATCAGTCTGAATATACCCGAGGGATCCTTTTCCCGGAATAGACTGATAACTTTTTGAATTATAACTTGATCCTGCAACCTGTTAACAGTGATAATCAAAACCGGGATATCCTTTCTGAAAAGATTCAGATTATAATTCGCGATGATATTCCTGTCAAAGAAGTTCGTAAGGCCATTCAATGCAGATGGTCTGTCAATCATCTCTTCCTCGATACTGTTGGTAATTTCTTCAGGAAGCTTGATTGTAGCATCGACTCCTGATTTCCCTCCTAATGAGAATATGTCGGAAGAGTGATCGAGAACATCCAATGGGCCCCTGATGAACTGAATATCTCCTGAGACATCAGTATTTGCGAAAATATGTATAAGCAGATCAGTGTAATTCCTTATATCGACATCCCCGCTTACTACGACAAGGCATTTTGTAAACATCATCTGGCCGGCACCAAGCAGAGAACTTAATACCTTAAGTCCCTGGCCGGGATAAGTCTTTTTGATTTTCACTATCACCAGGTTATGAGCAATACCGGCATCAGGCATATGGAAATCAACCAGTTCAGGCTGAATAGTCATTTTTACCGCCGAAAGAAATATCTTTTCAGTAGCCCTGGCCAGCCAGGNATCTTCCATCGGAGGAACACCAACAACAGTGGCCGGGTAAACCGCATTTTTTGAATGAGTTATACAGGTTACATGAAACTTCGGGTACCAGTCGGCAAGAGAATAGAATCCGGTATGATCACCAAAGGGACCTTCCCAGAAAAGTNCTTCGGAAGGATCAACAAATCCCTCAATAATTATGTCAGCATCACAAGGGACAAAAAGCTCATTGGTAATACACTTCACCATTTTCACTCTTTTCTTTCTGAGGAAGCCGGCCAGAATGTACTCATCAATATTTTCAGGCAGCGGAGCAGTTGCTGAATAGGTATAAACAGGATCACCTCCCAGAGCAACTGATACAGGCATCCGCTTATTTAATTTCTTCCAGGCTTCAAAATGGTTTGCTCCGGTTTTATGACGTTGCCAATGCATGGCAGTAGTATTCTTATCTAGCACCTGCATCCTGTACATTCCGACATTTGTCTTTCCTGTTTCGGGATGTATTGTATGAACCATTGGAAGTGTTATAAAACGCCCTCCGTCGTACGGCCAGCATTTCAGAACCGGAAGAATACCAAGATCGGGAGTTCTCCGTATAACCTGCTGACAAATAGCTTTACCATAAATCCGGGAAGGAAGATAACCTGCCAGTTTAATCAGAGAAGGCAGGGAAGATATTTTTTTAAACATCGATCCCCTGTTTTCCAAAATACTACTAAATATATTTTCAATTTCATTTCCGGCTTCATCAAGACTTTCCCTTCCGATTGCCATTGACATCCTGCCTTCAGAACCAAAAGCATTAATAAGAACAGGAAAANCCGTCCCTGTATTTTCAAATAATAAAGCTTTTCCTGCTGACTTGGATATACGATCGGTTATTTCTGTGATCTCGAGAACCGGGTCAACAAATGGTTTTATTCTGACCAATTCGCTTTTTTTCTCCAGAGCATTGATAAAATCTGATAAACCTGAGTAAGCCATTGTTAAATATTGAATTGAATGGCAAAGATATTCAATATGCCAATATGAGTTGCAAAAACCGGTCTTCTAATTCAGGGGTTCGGGAATCAGTGTAGGGACGTTGCATGCAACGTTCCTNCACCCATGCATGCAACATTCCTGCACCCATGCATGCAACGTTCCTGCACCCATGCATGCAACGTTCCAACAGATATAAAACAATAATGGGAACTAGTCGCTAGGATTAGTTCCCATCCATCGTTAACAACCGAGGCTGTTTACGATGTCAGATTACTGTTATTCTGACCGGCTGCTTCCGTGAATACTAGACTCATTTCTGCAACCCATGGCTTTCCGGTTTTGCCTGTTACAGCAGAACCTTCCGGCTGTCCTTTTCTCCGCCGAAGCGGGATTCCGGGACGAAGTGTCTTTCAGGCGCTGCTGTCATTTCCCGAAGGATATGGCATCAGTTTCAGATAACCCGGGACCGAAGTCCTTCATTTCTGAAGCCCTGTGACTCAATCGCTGAAAGAACGTTTCCGGTTTTCGTTGACTTACTGAACATCGGGGACGCGAAGTCCTTTAAGTTCAGGCTTCGGCTCTCCTGGTGTGCAGACCCGGAGGTCTGACCGGAACAGATCGTGTTTCATTTAAGTAACCATTTCCGTTCCCACATCTTTCGAGCAGTCTTTTATCGCTCACCTGATAAAATCAAATTTACATCAGGAAACCAGAAAAACAATGAAAACATGTTGGTTGTTTTAAACCCGATATAAACAGAAGTTATCAACAATTGTTAATAACGTCGGGAAGTG
>JGI20214J51088_10002998_pt1 | contig 11162 bp, 10 predicted proteins | sample WetSurMetagenome_FD_51088 | JGI IMG/M metagenome (IMG submission 51088)
TTTTTGCAGTTCTCGCATTTGAATTCATAATTAGGCATGGCAACGCTCCTTTCTCCTCAACCTTCGCACCGAGCAGATCAAATCCCCCTCGCCCCCCTTTTCTAAAGGGGGATGGGGGGATTTTGAATGATTAAGCAAAATGACAATTCATTCGGTGCGTTCGTATTAGTACATATCCTCAGAAGGCATCGGAGGCATTGAAGGGGCCTTCTTCTTTTCCGGTTTTTCAGCAATCATGGCCTCGGTGGTCAGCAGAAGACCTGCGACAGAGGCTGCGTTCTGAAGAGCAAACCGCGACACCTTGGTCGGATCGATGATTCCGGCTTCCAAAAGATCTTCGTATTTCCCGGTCTCCGCGTTGAACCCGAAGTTGCCCTTGCCTTCCGCAACCTTCTGAACGACCACAGAGCCCTCAAAACCCGCGTTGTTGGCAATCTGCCTCATGGGCTCTTCCAGGGCCCGCCGGATGATGTTGACTCCCATCTTTTCCTCGCCCGTCAGGTCAAGCTTATCCAAGGCCTTGAGCACGCGCAGGAACGCCACTCCGCCGCCGGGAACAATGCCCTCCTCCACTGCGGCTCGAGTGGCATTGAGCGCGTCTTCCACGCGGTCCTTCTTTTCCTTCATTTCAAGTTCAGTCGCTGCGCCTACATTGATCACAGCGACTCCACCGATCAATTTGGCCAGGCGCTCCTGCAGCTTCTCCCGATCGTAATCGCTCGTAGTCTCGTCGATCTGCGCCCGGATCTGCTTCACTCTGCCTTCCAGAGCCTTTCGGCTGCCTCCGCCATCCACGATGGTCGTGTTGTCCTTGTCCAGCGTCACTCTCTTCGCTGTGCCAAGATCATTGAGGGTCACGTTTTCAAGCTTCAGACCCATATCCTCACTAATCACCTGGCCGCCGGTCAGGATCGCAATGTCATCCAGCATCGCCTTCCGCCGGTCCCCGAACCCGGGGGCCTTGGCGGCCGCCACTTTGAGCGTCCCTCTCAGCTTGTTCACGACCAAGGTCGCNAGGGCCTCGCCTTCCACTTCCTCTGCAATAATGAGGAGAGGCCGTCCCATTTTCGCGATCTGTTCCAGGATGGGAATCAAATCCTTCATCACGCTGATCTTCTTCTCATTAAGCAGAATGTAAGGATCTTCCATGTGAACTTCCATCTTCTCAGGGTCGGTCACAAAGTAGGGAGACAGGTAACCGCGATCAAACTGCATTCCTTCGACGATCTCCAGGGTGGTCTCCATGCCCTTGGCTTCTTCTACCGTGATCACGCCTTCTTTTCCCACCTTCTCCATGGCCTCTGCAATAATGTCTCCGATGGTGTGGTCATTGTTTGCTGAGACCGTGCCGACCTGGGCGATTTCTTTCTTCTCTTTGGTCGGTTTGGAGATCTTCTTCAGTTCTTCGACCACTATTTCGACCGCCCTTTCCAGCCCTCTCTTGAGCGCCATGGGATTGGCTCCGGCGGCGACCAGTTTGCTCCCCTCGCGATAAATGCTCTGGGCGAGAATCGTCGCCGTCGTGGTCCCGTCGCCCGCGACATCCGAAGTTTTGGAGGCGACTTCCTTGACCATCTTTGCGCCCATGTTCTCGAACTTGTCTTCCAACTCTATTTCCTTGGCGACCGTGACACCGTCCTTGGTTGTTTTCGGGGATCCCCAGCTCTTTTCAATCAGAACGTTTCGCCCTTTCGGTCCAAGGGTCACCTTGACCGCATCCGCCAGGGTGTCCACGCCCAACATCATCTTCTCACGGGCACTCATGCCGTATTTGATTTCTTTGCCTGCCATCGCTCTTTCCTCCTCGCGTTACTTCTCGATAATTGCCAGAATGTCTTCTTCTCTCATGATCAGATGCTCAACGCCGTCAATCTTGATTTCGGTCCCTGAGTATTTGCCGAACAAAATCTTGTCTCCGGCTTTGACATCCAGAGCGATCTTCTTCCCTTCCTCATTCAGCTTTCCGGGACCCACGGCGACCACTTTGCCCTCTTGGGGCTTTTCCTTCGCTGTGTCGGGGATGATAATACCCCCAGAGGTCTTCTCCTCTTCCCCAATCCGCAACACCAACACTCTGTCATTCAACGGCTTCACTTTCATTTTCCATTAACCTCCCTTTAGAAAATTAAGATAATCGGCTGCTCCCATTGAAATAGGAGCAGCAAACCAAAAGTAACTGACTGATTTTATTGGCCTTAGATACAAAAAGCACAAAAATTTTAAGCACCTTTAGTGTTTTGTCAAGATGGGATCTGGAATTTATTCCGGCAAGTCACGCAATAGGCATCCTACCTTGCCCCTGACCAAATCGCACCTTCCTCGGCCAGGATCTCATAGGTCGCTTCGAGCATGCTGTCTGAGAATTGCTTGGGCGCGGGAATTCCTCTGCCGCACTTGGGGCACACGGTCGGTCGGTTCTCACCTTCACCCACCGATGACCCCACACAGGTGCAAAGATCTTCTGTATCGGTCATGATCGTCCTCCTTCAGGACTTGAGCTTAGCACAGGAGTTCATCCTTTTTCCACCTTTCTTTGCCCTTGACCTCCTCTCTTCTTTCCTATATTCTCCTTTTGACCTACCCGGCCTATTCGGCCTTAACATGAACCCTTACATAAGGAGGTGTGGCATGGCTAACAGCACGTACAAAATCATTGAACTGGTGGGAACGAGCACAAAGTCATGGGAAGATGCCGCAAAGAGTGCCGTTGAGACAGCGGCCAAAAGCGTCAAGGAGTTGCGTGTAGCAGAAGTCACAAAGATGGACATGACGATTGAAAACGGGAAAGTCACAGGCTATCGGGCGAGAATCACGGTTTCCTTCAAGTACGTCAGAGCAGATTAACAGGCTCAGAAAAACATTCGATCGATGAAGCAGGGGGAGTCGCTCCTCCTGTTTTTTTTGTTTCTAGTTCGTGATGAATCCGGCCGGCAGTTTTTTCTCGTCTTTTGCGGATGGACCCTCCGGCAGTTCCTTTCCCTCCCGTTGGTCCCTGTTGAGAATCGTCTGGTCCTCGACCCTGCCCTTTGCATGAAAGACCAGTCCCATTTCCCTGGCCTTTTCTTTGTAAGACCCGGAAGCAAGCCGCAACTCTCCCAAAGGTTCAACGATGATCGCCGATTCGCCTGTGACAGGACACTTGCACTCGCAGTACCCGCACCCATTGCACTTGTCTTCGTCGATCACCGGCACGGTAATAGGATGTCCTGCCACGAACTGGGACACAATCGCATTGTAAGGGCAGATCTCATCGCAGATCAGGCATTTCTTGTCCTGCTCCCAGGCAATGCACCGTGTCTTGTCAATTCTGGCAGTGCCCACCTTAGCGAAGGATTTTTCCTCAAGAGTGAGGGCTCTGATCGCGGCCGTAGGGCACACCTGGCCGCAGAGGTTGCACCCCTGTTCGCAGCCTGCCAGCCTTGCAGTGATTTTAGGGGTCCACAGCCCTGAGAGGCCTGCTTCAAACCACACGGGCTGTAGGGTATTGGTGAGGCATCCCTTGATGCATTCCCCGCACCGCACGCACCGGGCCTGGAAATCCGTTTCAGGCAGGGCTCCCGGCGGCCGGATGAGGCCGGCGGAACGCAACGCCCTCGGAGTTTCCCCTCCGTGGAGATGGCGGAGGTTTGTCATGGTCAAGGCGGCAGCGGCCAGGCCTGTAGCCCCTGCACCGAGGACCTTGCGACGGCCCAGATTCACTTCCGGGGAGAGACGGGGGACTTTCACACCCACTTTAAAGCTGATCGCCTTCTCAGGGCAAACCTCCTCGCACTTGAGGCAGGTGATGCACTCCGAATGGGCCGTCTTAACGAAATCTTCAGCGATGGCTCCCATCGGGCAAGCACGAACGCACCGGCCGCAGCTCGTGCATTTCTCCGAAACAGCTCTTCGAAAAAGAGGCCTGAAAGAGAAGAGCGCGAAAATGGCGCCTGCAGGGCAAAGGTTTCGGCACCAGAACCTCGGCCGGATCATGCCAAGCAGCAGGATGCTCAGGACCAGAAAAGCCACAAAGAGGTTGGTGTNGAACAGGGGGACGGAATAGCGCACATAGGAAAGGCCGTCGAGACCCACNTGAGGAAAAACCGGCCTCAGCAGGTCCAGAAAGAGATTCGCGATCATCAAACCGATGGGATACAGAACAAAGGAGTAGAATCGCGTCACAAGAGACAGAGGCGAAAAAAGAAAAATCCACGAGATGCCCGCCACCGCAGAGCCTGCAAGAGCAAGGAGGATGACATATTTCAAATTCCTGAACCGGCCCACACCCTCAAAGCTGTTGTCTCCTTTGAGTTTCCCTCTTTTGCGATTCACCCAATCCCAGAAGTCGATGGTGGCTCCCATGGGACAGATATAGCCGCAGAAAAAGCGGCCAAGGAAAAGGGCCAATCCGAGGACCAAGAACGCCCAGGCTGCTTTTGAAATAAAGGTCCGGGCTACAGCCATGGACCCCAGGGAAATCAAGGGATCCAGGCGGAGAAACAAATCCACTTCAAACCAGGCAGGAAGCGGGTAGGCTGCGAGCCACAGGAGGAACAGGAAGAGGAGGAAGAGAGGGATTTGGAGGAGGCGCTGGAACCTCATCAGGCACTGACCTCTCTGATGGTTTGAGAGGAGATGTCCATGTTGCCGAGGCCTCTCTGACTGGCGATCTGGATGTGCTTGACCTGATGGCTTTTGAACTTCCGGCCATACCAGGTTCCCAGCTCCACGGCCATGGAATCGGCAGCGACCATATCTCTGGAGGCGATAATCTTGTTCATGGGGATCACCTTGCCCGGCCCGCTAGGTCCTCCTTCCGAGAGAATGCGCGACGCATCGATGACAGTCAGCTTGGGCTTGAGAACGGTGCAGAGGTCCACCACCGCCACGTCGATATCCAGATTCAGATGAAAATCTTTCCGGTCGTAAATCAGCCCCATCATCCCTTTGATAGCCATGCTCACCCCTGTAGCGCTGTGTGATTTGGCCACAGGAGCCGCAATCAGGACATTTGCCTCCAGCACTTTCTTCATGACCATGGTCGAAGTCAGCGCTTTTCCTTCCGGGATCCTGACTTCCTCATAGAAGGTTTTGTTCGTCGGCCCCTGGACCTGAGTCTGAGGCAAGTCCTCGCAGGCTTTTCTTACACCTGACCGTACCAAACAAAGCTCGGCGCTTCTAAGGGGATTGTCCAGGATAAGCACGGAGGATGCTCCGGCTTCTACGCACATCATGGTGAGCTCTCGAACCACGTCCGGGTGAGTGGTGCTTCCCCAGTCCGGAGGATTGGGAAAGCTCATGTTCGGCTTGATCACCACCTTGTCGCCCTTCTTGACAAAGCTTCCCATGCCCCCAAAAGCGTTGACCGCCGCCCTTGTGGCCGGACCAGGGTTCCCGTTGGCAACGATGATATCCGGCCCTTTTTCAGCGGCATAAACGCGTTCGATCATTGCCGGCAGAGTGACACTCGCCGCACCGACCGCCGCGTATTGAGCGGATCTTTTCAGGAATTCCCTTCGGTTCATAATCTCACATCGTCCCTTCCTTGATAGAAGCTGGCAATGGTGAATCTCCCTAAAGTTCACCTCACGGTCACCCCGGCGCAAGCCGGGGTCCAGGATTTAATGGGAGCTCTGGATTCCAGATTCCTCCGGAATGACAGAAGAGCACGGTTTTCTAATTTCTGCGAATCATCAGTGATCACTATAGTGCTTTTTCTGCGGGATTCAAATCAGGAAACCGTGGAGGCAGCATGTCAGCTGCGCCCTGAAAGGAGCAATATACTTCCCTTGTCCGGCGCCCTCAGGATGTAGGCTATCCACTGTCCCTGATGGATAGGCGGGATTGTCGCAGAAGTCCTGGCAGCCATGAACGGAAGCCGCCGGGGCGTCAAAGAAAAAAGCACCCTTGCGAGGTGCCTTCAAAAGATTTGCGCTACACTTTGACTACGTTTTTCGCTTGTGGGCCTCGATCGGTGTCTTCCACCTCGAAGCTCACCTTGTCCCCCTCAGTAAGACTCTTGTAACCCTGCATGGTGATGGAAGAGAAATGAACAAACAGATCTTGCCCCTCTTCCCTCTTGATAAAACCATACCCCTTGTTCGCATTAAACCACTTCACGACTCCCTCTGCCAAAGCCCTTGACCCCCTTTCAAGGTTTTAACAGTAGTCCCGAGCGTTTGGTCGTCACCTTAGCAAAGGCATAAGGCCCTTCAAAAGGAATGCCGACCCATGAGAAGCGCCGGGCCCTATTTGAGAAAAAATCTACGATACGACATCGCCAAAGGTCAAGCGAAAAATGAAACATTATTAGTAACTTCAAATCATTTCACATCGATCATTCAACATTTGCCAATGATGACGGTCTAGCGAAAAGTCCTCCAAGCCGTCACCCCGGCGAAAGCCGGGGTCCAGAAGTCCTTGGTATTCATGGATTTCGGCTGGAGTTTATCCGCCTCAGGCGGGGCGGAATGACAGAAAAGGGCGTCTTCTGACTTCTTACGAGGTCATCAATGATCAATGTTCAATAGGCAATGACCGATGTCAATTCGCTCCCTTTGTCGGAATTCTCTCTATCTTTGCAGTCTTCTTGACTTCGTTCAGATAGTCATTCACCTTTTGTGTGAGCTTCTGATTCGCCAGGTGCTGCCGGATCCTTTCTTCCACATCTTTGAAGGGAACGACCTTCTCAGATGTTTTCTCTTGAACCTTGATGAGTTGGAATCCCAACTCGGTCTCCACGACACCGCTCACTTCACCAGGCTTAAGGGAGAAGGCTGCGTCATCAAAGGCTTTAGGCATTCTGCCTCTCGGGACGATCCCCAGATCCCCGCCTTGGGCCGCACTCGCGCTCTGGGAAGAATCCTTGGCCAGGACGGCAAAGTCTTCTCCCTTTTGCAGCTTTTTCTTGATATCTTCCAGTTTCTTCCTGGCTTCCTGCTTTTTTGCCGCCTCGGCTTTCGGATCCACCTTGATCAGGATCTCGCTCACTCGAACCGCTTCAGGCTGTGTAAAGTATTGCGGATTCCCCTCGTAAAAAGCCTTTGCTTCCGCCTCTGAAACCTCTAGGTTCCCCCCGAATTCCTTGTCCACGAATTTCTGCACAGCCAGGTTCATCTTGATCCTTGATTTCACCGCGTCTTCAGTAAGGTGATCTTCAGCCATGCTTTCCTTGAACGCCTGTTCATTGGGATACTGCTGCTTGAGCCGATCAAGCTGTTCATTCACCTGGGCGTCTTCGACGACAATGCCCGTTTTCCGGCTCTGCTGATAGAGGAGTTCCCTGTCGATCAAGTTCTCCAGAACCATCTTCCTCGCTTCCATCATCATGTCAGGCCTGATGACCTGGCCTGTGGTTGCCAGCATGCGCTGCTGCTGATAGAGGAGTCCCCGATTGACCTCCTCTTCCTCGATCACCACGCCGTTGACAATGGCCGCTTTTCCTGCCGTGGACGTCTGTTGCTCGGCCTTCTGGGCATGGAGTGTTCCGACCAGGGCGATCCACAGAGAAAACGACAATAGAATAAACAGTGTTTTTGCTTTCATAAGGCTTATAATGCGTTCCTTTCTTCGTTAGTTGGCACCGAAAATACGGGCCAGATCAGCTGCTTCTTTCACGATGCGGTCGAATAGTTCCCTGATGGTGGGAATGTCATGGACTAAGCCGACCCCTTGCCCACAGGGCAGGATTCCAGCATCCACATCTCCCGTGTCATACATGCGTTTTGCGTTCTCCCCGGCCACCACTTTCAGGATCTCAGCAACATCCGCCTGAGCGTTTTCCAGGTCCAGGCACTTCTTTGCTGCTGCATTGATCAAGGCCCTGTGCGTAGCTCCCAAGGACCTCAGAATCAACATGGTGTCCAGTTCGCTTGCCTTCACAAGCGCCTCTTTCACCTTGATATGGATGGGCGCCTCCTGGGTGGCTAGAAGCCTGGTCCCGATAATCACCCCTTGCGCTCCCAGGGCAAGGGTGGCCAGGAAACCCCTGCCGTCCGATATCCCTCCGCCACCGATCACAGGCACTTTTACGGCCTCCACAATTCTTGGAACAAGCACCATCGTCCCGATGTCCAGCTTGCCCGTGGCACCGCCGTTTTCATACCCTACCACCGTGATCATGTCCGCACCCATGTCCTGGACTTTGAGGGCATAGCGGAGACCGACGCATTTGTGGATCCATGTCAGGCCCGCTTCCTTGAAACGGGCGCAAAGCTCGTCCGGCGCATGGTGACCGGACGTCTCTACGATCTTCACGCCCTTCTTGATCATCACGTCCAGGTACTCGTTGTTGTCGATGGGAACCAGCACAGGGAAGAAGTTGAGATTCACCGCGAACGGTTTGTCTGTCAGATCCATGAGGCGGTCAACGGCCTGTGCGAACTCATCAGCGCTCTTGTAGAGGGCAGAGGCAAGCACTCCAAGACCCCCGGCATTGGATATGGCTGCCGTGAACTCAGGTGTGGTGACCCACATCATGGTTCCGCCGACAATGGGGTACTGAATGCCCAATTGCTCAGTCACTTTGGTCCTAAACATGATGGAACTCCCTGAAGAAGAGTATCGTTTCGCGAAGAGAATAGGCGGTAAGCATTTGTGGTGTCAAGGATTTACGATCCCGAAAACCATGAAGCCTTCCGATACACGGAAGGCTTCATGCAAGTGCTTGCCTGCACCTGTGCTACTTCTTCATGAAGGGAAGCCCCTTCAGAATGTCTTTTGTCTTGCCCTCAGTAGCCTGCCCGCCCTGGGGCGCGAGCAGGCGATCCTGGAGGGCCTTCTCGGCAATTCCCTTCATGTCAGGCGCAAAACTCGGTGAACTGAAGGTTCCCGTCACCAGAATGGGAACGGTAATCCCTTCCCGCTGCTTTGTATCTCCTTGACCTTTGAGAGATCCGACCACCTTGGTTTCAACCCGGAAATCGAGCGATTCATCCACGAGGTTCGCCTTGCCGGTTGCATGAATGCGAAGGAGAGGGGAATTCATGGTCGTCCCTGTGGTGTTCACGAGGCCTTTTGTGATAGTAAAAGGGGCATTGAGTTCCGAGAAATCCGTCTTGGGTTTCTGTTGTTCCCCCTCTTTGGCCAAGCCGAAAGCGGCTTTCGCGTCTCTGGCCATGCCGGCTAGGTCTATCCCCTTAATGGCTCCATCCGTGAACAGGAACTGGCCTTTGCCGTCCAGAGTCTTCTTGATGACCTCCGGATCATCTCCTTCCATCTGGAGGGAAGCATCGGCGTTCGTTGTACCCTCGAGAAAATCCTTTTTCAAAACATCTCGCAGCAACGGCCCGGCCTGCACTCCTTTTGTCTGAAAATCCACGGTGGTCTTGGGCACATCCTGACGCACGTCCAATGCGCTTTTCGCAGACACTCCTCCCTGGTAGGCCTTAGCGGTCAGAGGATCAATATTAAAAATGCCGTTCTTTCCGGTTACCTTGACGTTCACATCCTCGACCTTGGCTCCCATGGCTGTGAGCATCCCGACTTTGACCGTCCCATTGACGACCATTTTTCTCAGGGGCGCATAGTCCGTCTTCTTCGAAGCAGCCGGGGCGACTTTTCCTTTTTCCTCCTTGGCTGCGCCTTTCGGAGGGGAAGGAGGCAGGTACCGATCCACGTTAATCTTGTCCAGGTTAAGGTCAAAGGCCACATCCGGCTTGGAGAATTCTTTGGCATTGAGCGAGAAATTCAGCTTCGACTCATCCAGATCCAGCGCTCCCTGCGAGAGAGCAACCCTGTCAGGGCTTCCCTTCACCGTCGCTTTCAAAGCCACCTTGGTCAGGGCTTCGGGGTCGGTTGTGGCTACGGGAAAAGGTTTTCCCATGGCAGAAAAGACTTTGCGGGGAGAAAAAGAAGCCACCTGAAGGGCTAAGTCAAATTGCTGTGTGGCGGCCACCACATTCCCCTTCAGACTCACATTCACTTCCTTGAACGCCTTGAGCGTCACATCCAGAGGGATCTTTGCGCCGGCAAACTCTCTGCCAACAGGGCCCAAAGATCCTTCAACCGACAGGGGCTGGTTGTCCAGAAGGGCCGTGAGCATTACCCGGATCGGCCGGTCCAGCGACACGTCTTGAAGGGTCAGCGTCAGGCCGGATATCTCCTTTTTCTCTCCTGTTCCCTGATCCAGGTAGAGCAAAGAGGCATTTTTGACAGCGAACTCACCCACCTCGAGCGCCTTGAGGGGGAAGCCACCCTCTGCTTTTTCTTCCGGTTTTCTGGTCGCGTCTTTAGGAGGAGCAGGAGGAGCTTGGCCCGGCGTTTTCCCTATGCCTTCCCAGTTTCCTCGGCCCTCTTTGTTTTTTTCCATGTTCAGCCTGAGCCCGTCCAACACGAACCGCTTGACCTGAACATCTTTGGAAATCAAGGGAAGAAGCTTCACCTCTACATCAAAGGATTTGACGTATAGAAAATCTTTTTCTTTGTAACCGGGAGCGTTTCCCAGATGAACGTCGGATAGACCGATCACAGCCCACGGGAACAAGGACAGACGGAGATCCCCTCCGATCGTAAAAGGCCGTCCTGTGGCCTGGCTGGCTTGTTTCTCGATCTCCGGCTTGTATTTCTGGATATCAATAAACTGGGGAACGATGAGCAAGAGGGCGACAACCAGAACTACGAGCCCCACGACAATACCGATAATCCATTTGACGGCTTTCATGGTTNACCTCCCAAGAGAAAACGATGCCCCAATATAAGTCCCTTCCTGTCCCCTGGCAAGAAGCCCATTTTCAGAGAGATAACGAGGGTTTCTTTTATGATTGATCGGGCTGACTAAGTTATGTAGACTAACGGCAGATGATTTCATGAAAAGCCAAAAATTGGTGTTCCCTTCATGGTTCGATACCTCACCACGAACGGAGAAGACGGTATCAGGATAGGCCTTCCGTTCGTCCTGAGGTATCGAAGGACGAACAGGGTGAACGGGCCTTCTCAGGAGGTCATCAAGGCTGTTACACTCAAACACATCACATCTCAACGAAAGGAGACACGGAAATGGCATTTACCAGTGTGAAAGAAATTTTCGGCGGCATGCAGGCTCGCTTTAAACCCGATGCTGCCAAGGGGATGAATGCAGTCTTCCAGTTCGAGATCACAGGGGAAGGCGGCGGCTCGTGGAATGCGGCCATAAAGGACGGCACCTGTCAGGTGGTGGAAGGGAAGCACGCTTCGCCCACCGTGAC
>JGI20214J51088_10002999_pt1 | contig 11160 bp, 8 predicted proteins | sample WetSurMetagenome_FD_51088 | JGI IMG/M metagenome (IMG submission 51088)
GCCGACTTCGCCAGGATTGCTGAAGAAGAGGGAGCAGACTCAGTATCACTTATAAATACATTGCTTGGGATGGCTGTTAATGCCGATACCATGAAGCCCTCGCTTTCGACCATTACCGGCGGGCTATCAGGACCAGCAATAAAGCCGGTAGCTCTCAGGATGGTATGGCAGGTCGCAAGGGCTGTGAAGATACCAGTAATTGGCATGGGTGGCATTATGACTGCAACAGATGCGATTGAGTTCATTCTTGCCGGTGCTTCAGCTATTCAGGTCGGAACAGCATCTTTTATCGACCCCATGGTTTCCATAAAAATTCTGGATGGAATAGAGCAATATCTTGAAAATAAGGGTTTCACGGATATCAGTGAAATAACAGGATACATAAACAGACCGAATTAGCAGGCGTTTCAGGGTGGTAGCCTGCCTAAAATTTTATCGGGTCATTGTATTTCAGAAAAATATCTTTATCTTTTCCTTGAAAATTTTCAGATAAACAGGTGTTTTTAACATATCTATTAAAAAATCTATAATAAAATGGCAGAAAGTCTACAAATTGATAATCTCGACAGGAAGATTCTGGATATCATAACGAAGAATGCAAGGATTCCTTACCTTGAAGTAGCGAGGGATTGCGGTGTTTCTGGAGCAGCAATACACCAAAGAGTTCAGAGACTTATGAGAATTGGAGTTATCCGGGGCTCGGAATTCAAGGTCGATCCGGTGCTTGTCGGCTTTAAGACTTGTGCATATATTGGTGTTTTTCTTGAGCATCCCGGACATTTTCGCGATGTTGTGAAAAAACTTACCGACATTCCTGAAATCATCGAATGCCATTATACCACAGGAAATTATTCTCTATTCATCAAGGTTTATACCCGTGATAACGAACATTTGAAAGATATTCTCACGGAAAAGATTCAGAATATTTCGGGCATCATGCGTACTGAGACTCTCATTTCCCTTGAGGAGTCAATCAACAGGCAGATACCAGTGCTTTCGAAATAGGAAGGCGGAACCCAAAAATATAGCCTGGCTTTTTTGCCGGGCTTTTTTTTGCCGGAACGGAAATCTGCGGTTATGTAAATACGAAATGCTGATTGCAAGGCTCTTCCCAGGACCCTGTTCTTGGAATTACTGAAGATGATGTAAAGCGTATATATGGGGCAAAAAAAAGGGGAAACATAATTGTTTCCCCATCATTTGTGATCCAGCTGGGGCTCGAACCCAGGACCCCATCCTTAAAAGGGATGTGCTCTACCAGCTGAGCTACTGAATCAACGTTTATTTTAAAGAACCCAGGCTTTTCCTGTTACCAGAATGTCCTGATAATTATTTTTTCAATTTCTGATTCAATTACCCAGNACCCTCCCGCAAAGCGGGATGCTCTACCAGCTGAGCTACTGAATCAATCCTCTGATTTCGCGGTGCAAATTTAGGATAATTTTCACATTATGCAAAGCTTGTATTCATTTTTTCCTTTTTTGTTTTCAACAATTTGTATAAATGCATTCACGATATTTTTTCAATTCGCTGTAATGGAATCTTAAGTTGTTCGTCCTAATTCAAAATGAGTTCAAAAATTTAAAACCAGACGCTATGAAAAGAAGTATAATTGCATTTTCCCTTATGATTTCAGCAATAGCCTGCTTTGGACAGAAATCTGTCGACAAATTGTTTTCTTCATACTCCGACAGGGATAATTTCTTTACTATGCATTTAGGCGGGCCTCTGCTCAAATTTGTGATATCCTGCGACAATGACAGGGATGATGATGATGATTTTCTCAATGAAATAAGGGAGATCAGGATTCTCGGACAGAAGGATGACCAGGATAAAATGCCGGATTTTTACAACAGGGTAATGAGGGATATTGATACTGATGAATATGAGGAATTTATGAGGGTTAAAAGCTCTGATGAAAACATGATCATGCTTGTAAAAGGTGATGGCAGTAACTTTAAGGAATTCCTTATGGTAGCTGGCGGAGAAAACAATGTTGTCATCCAGATCAAAGGTACAATTTCTTATAAGGATGCCAGGAAACTTTCAGACAGCGCCAAGAAAGATCATGGCAAAAACATGTTCCACGACTGAAAAACAAAGCAGCTTAGTATCTTTGAAGTAATATCCTTCAAGCTGAATGACCAGGGAAAGGTTCAACAATATTATATTGATTAACTCCAGGAGAATGTACGCCATAGCTCTAAGAATTGTGGGCGACAGGCAGGAGGCAGAGGATATTGTTCAGGATGTATTTCTGAAGATGTGGACCATGGGAAGTAAGCTTGACGAGTATAAGGAACCCGAAGCTCTGGCAGTCACCATGGTAAAGAACAAGGGAATTGACGCAGTAAGGAAACGGAAGTTCATTGAAAGTGAGGAGTCGCAGACTCAGTTATCAGGCGGGCTCGAAAATTCACCGCATGATGAGCTGGTATCGGCTGAAACCAGGGAAATAGTACAAAAGATCATTGCGACGCTTCCAGAGGCATTCAGGATTATGCTCATGATGAGAGAAATAGACGGATTATCATACGAGGAGATATCACAGGCTACAGGGGCTAACATTAACAGCATAAGAGTTACTGTTTCAAGAGCCCGGCAGATGATTAAGGCGGAATATATAAAGCTATCATATGAAAGAGGAATTGTTGAGAGAACTGTTGGAAAAATATTATGACGGCAGTTCATCCACAGATGAGGAGAAGCTCCTGAGGGATCACTTCTGCAACGGGGATGTACCCGAAGGCTATGAGGCTGAAAAAGAGATTTTCAGTACCTGGGCTTCATATCCTGATGCTGAGCCTGCTGAGGGCTTTGAATTGAGAATAATGAGTGCCATCGACAGAGTGGAAATTGTCGAACCCCGCAAACATGCAAAGCTCCGGATAATGGCTGTCTCAAGTATTGCCGCTGGTCTTCTTATTATTTTTGCATCCTACTTCCTGCTAAAACAAAAAGCTCAGCCAGCAGATACTTTCACTGATCCCAGGATCGCCTATGCCGAGACAATGAAAATTCTTAATGAAGTATCGGTAAAGCTAAACAGGGGGACAGCTCAGCTCCAGACAATGAATGTAATCGAAAAGGGTGCCCGGTCGGCAGTTACGACTGTTGGCCGTTCAACTTCAGCAATGAAAAAGAGCCTGTCTCCGATAGGAATGGTAAAAATGCTTGAGAAGCAACAGGAGAAATAAATTGGAATAAATTAAAAAATCAAATATGAAAAGGTCAGTTTTATTATTGTTTGGATTTTTGCTCACCGTATCAACCTTCGGGCAGTCCAATGCTATCGATGAAATGTTCGACAAGTATTCAGATAGGGAAGGATATACTTATGTATCAATCTCAGGAAAGATGCTGGGAATGCTTGCTTCCCTTCAGTCGGAAGAAGAAAAGGAACAGAGTCCCCTTCCAAAGATCAGGAGTATCAGGATACTTACCACTGATTCACTTAATACTTATAATGTGAATTTTTACAGTGAATTGTCGAAGCGCGTCGATTTTTCCTCTTATGAAGAGCTGATGGTCATTAAGAAACAGAAGGAAGTAACCAAGTTTCTGGTGAAGCAGACTGGCAATACCGTGACTGAACTCCTGCTAATTTCCGGAGGGCAGGGGTCAAATACCCTTATTTCCATCAGGGGAGACATTGACCTGAAAAAGATTTCAGAGATATCGAAGACTGTAGGCATTGATGAGCTTAATCAGCTCAACAATACAGATAAGAAGCCTCAGAAATAAGCAATTTATCAACATAGGTGCAACTATTTTCTTCTTTGGCTTGTTATAATGATGAAGAATCCTGGATGTGACGGGATTTTTCTATATTTGTTTATTACTGAATTAACCGATAAACTTATGAGCAAGCCATTAATGAGTAAAATTGCAGCTGTTACGATAGCTGTATTCCTGTTCTCNTCAGCTGCATTTTCACAGCTGAATAATGTAGACTTCCTGCGCAGCGCTCCTGGTGATGCTGTAAAATTTGTGCAGGCATATATTTCACCATGGGCCAATGCCTTTGGAGCCGGACTTAACGGAAGCTGGTATAACACCGCTAAACCTCATAAACTGGGCGGTTTTGATATTACTTCATCGTTTAATGTGGGAATAGTACCTGAATCTGCCGGAACTTTCGATGTATCATCAATCGGACTTTCCTCATCTCTTACTGGTACGGGTACAGCCTCAACTATCTCAGGGCCTGACGCTTCTGGTCCCACGATGAATTATAATTCCGGAGGATATAATCTGGCAACATTTTCAACACCTGCCGGAACAGGCTGGAGATATATACCTGTTCCGATGCTTCAGGTAGGCGTGGGACTTCCGCTTGGAACTGAGGTTAAGGCCAGGTTCCTCCCAAAAATTCCAATAAAGGATGGTGACGTTTCAATGTGGGGAGTTGGAATTATGCACAGCATTATGCAGTATATTCCCGGTAACAAGCTTCTTCCGATCGATGCATCCATTTTTGTCGGATATACCAAACTTTCGGGAAATGTTCCCCTGAACCTTCAGCCGGATATGTCAAAGACACAGAACTACACCTCAATAAATCCTTCAACCTACTTCGCTGACCAGAATATGGCGCTTTCAGTAAGTGCACTTAACATCAGTGCAATCGGTTCTGTTAATCTCAGAATCATCACATTCTATGCTGGTCTGGGATACAGCAAAACTCAAACCAACCTGAAACTTGAAGGATATTATCCAACTCCTGTGGTGGTAACATCAGGAACACCTCATGTTGAATACAATGAAAGTGGTATTCTCTCAGGGAGCGATTTCCCATCCATGGATATCAAAAACTTCTCAGGACTGCGGGCTAATGTTGGTTTCAGGCTTAAGCTAGCTGTAATTACAATATTTGCTGACTATACAAAGGCACAATACAATGTTGTATCAACAGGGCTGGGAATCTCATTCAGATAATAAAGACCATGAAATATTCGGATCCCCGGGCCATCAGGTTCGGGGATTTTTTTTAAGCAGATATCAAGGCATATTCTATCTTTGCAATTATCAGTCCTAACAGCTATTATGAAGGCAACACAGGAAGAAATACAATCGGGTTACCGCACGCTTCTGAAGGCTGCAAGGAATGCCGTATCGGGCGATGACCTTAAAAAGATCCGAAAGGCTTGCGACCTGGCGGTAAGGGCTTGCGGTGAAAAGTCAATTCTTACTGGCGAACCAACAATCCTGCACGCTCTTTCTGTTGCCCGTATTATTGCTGCAGAGATAGGACTAGGCACAACTGCAATCATACCAGCTCTTTTACATGATTCCTATAGTGATATCGGAATGACCGACAAGGAACTTGAAAAGGAATTCGGAAGCAAGGTTGTTGAAATTCTAAAAGGCTTTTCAAGAGTCACAAGTCTCGATTCAATGCAGTCTTCCTACCAGGCTGAAAATTTCAGGAAGCTTCTGCTAAGCCTGGCCGATGATGTCAGGGTTATTCTTATCAAGCTTGTCGAAAGACTCGAATACATGAGGAATCTCGACAATGCTGAAGAAAAGGAGAGAATCCCGATGGCATCGGAGACATATTTTCTTTATGCACCACTGGCGCACCGACTGGGATTTTACAATATTAAATCAGAACTCGAAGATCTTTCTGTCAAATACCTTGAACCCGAACAGTACGACCATGTAGAAAGCAGGCTGAAACAGACCAACGCCGCACGAAACAGATTTATAAAGGAGTTTTCAAATCCTATTCAGGAGAAGCTAGAGAAGCAAGGCTTTAGATTCACAATTAAAAGCCGCACAAAATCAATACATTCCATAATGCTGAAAATGAAAAAGCAGGGTGTTGATTTTGAGGAGGTTTATGATTTGTTTGCCATCAGGATAATTCTCGATTCGGATGAAGAAAATGAAAAATCGGAATGCTGGAGAGCCTATTCAGTTGTTACCGACCTTTACCAGCCTAACCCAAGCAGGCTTCGTGACTGGATATCTGTTCCCAAATCAAATGGTTACGAGTCACTTCACACAACAGTAATTGGTCCGAGGGGAAGATGGGTTGAGGTCCAGATAAGGTCAGGTCGCATGGATGAGATAGCCGAGAAGGGCCTCGCAGCCCATTTCCGCTACAAGGGCGTAAGAGGAGAAGGCGGACTTGAGTCCTGGCTTACAAGGATGAGGGAGATTCTTGAGTCACCAGAGAAGGAGGATTCAGCATTTCTCGACCAGGTAAGGTCTGGCCTTTATACTGATGAGGTATTTGTTTTCACTCCAAAGGGAGACCTGAGGCAGCTGCCTGCTGGCGCCACCGTACTCGATTTTGCTTTCGATATTCATACCGAAGTTGGCGCTACATGCGTGGGAGGCAAGGTGAACGGGAAGAATGTGACTATTAAGCATATACTTCAGAATGGAGACCATGTCGATATACTGCGATCGAAGAACCAGAAGCCAAAACAGGACTGGCTTTCATTTGTAGTTACAAGCAAGGCCCGGCAGAGAATAAAGTACCTGCTTAATGAGGAGAGGGTTAAGTCTGCTGCTGAAGGTAAAGAGATACTTACCAGGCGCCTCAAGAACTGGAAGATTCCATACGGCGATTCAACAATTCAGACTCTGATCAGTCATTATAGTCTAAAAACAGCACAGGACCTTTATGTGTTGATAGAATCGGAGAAAATCGAGCTCCTTGAGATCAAGGAGGTACTTCAGAAGGGTGATGAACCTGAACAGCAGCAGCAGGAATCTGAATCTCTGATGTATAAGGATATGAAGGAAGCTCCGGAGACTCAATACTCTGATTTTCTTGTTATTGAGGGGAAGGTAGAAGGCCTGGATTACAGACTTGCCCGATGCTGCAACCCGGTCTTTGGCGATGCTATATTCGGGTTTGTCACTATTTCGGAAGGGATAAAGATCCACAGAAAAGGATGTCCAAATGCCCATTACATGATGTCGAGGTATCCTTACAGGGTCGTATCTGCCAGGTGGACAAAAGCCAGGGAGGCTACTTCGTTCATAGGCTCAATACGCATAACAGGAGTTGAGAGCACAGGAATTGTAAACAGGATTGGTGATATTCTATCTGCAAACAATATTGCCGTTCGCAGTTTCAACTATAAAATGGATGATGGACTATTTGAAGGAACGCTTAATATCATGGTCCCTAATAATGATATTCTTCATGGAGTTATGCGTAAGCTTCAGGCAATAAAAGGAATTCTGAAAGTAGTTCGGTCTGATACCTGACGAGCCCTTCGCTCTTCGCCCTTCGCCCCATTAATACCTCTTATCCGGCTTTATTGGCAGTTTTGCCAGTTTTTCCACTTCGACGGACGGGTAACCGAATTCTTCTACAACCTTTCCAAGTATAAGGTAGGTTCCGGCCCCTTTAAACGGGTATTTTACAAGCGATTGCGGAAAGTGAGTAGTATCGAAGAAGCTGCCTTCATGGTCGATGAAGCACCCGAAATTCATCCATTCCTTTTTTATTGTCTTGATATACTTGATAGTAACGAGGTGTCCCAGCATCCTCACTTTCATTCCTACATGGTTCATGAGATCCTTTGCCGCAACTTCCCCGCGGAAGGAGGTCTGAAGAAGGTCAAACCATGTGAGTGATACAGGGAAGTTCAGCAGTTCTATTTCGTCATAAGCATCATCGAGACTATTGTGCTCGAGGTCGGGAAGAGTGAAATCGCGGGGAGGAGAGGCGAAGAGCTGACGCATGGGTTCGGGCTTGCTCTTGTTCATCAACATATGTGCTTCCCAGAGGAGCCTTGCTTTCTTTTTGCCTGTGAACCGGAATGCGCCGCACCTGATGAGCAGTATCATCTGCTCGAGGCCGGGATTGATCCGTGCGACAAAATCCTCCATGCCGCTGAATTCGCCTTCCTGCCTGCGAATCTCTTCAATTGAGTTTGCGAGCCTGGTCTCAAGTCCCTGTATATGAATGAATCCAAGGTATATGTCGGATCCGTAAATGGTTGTCTTATATGTGCTTTTATTCACGCAGGGTTCGTGTATGACGGCTCCCCAGCGCCTTGCCTCGTGCACGTAGACCCAGGTCCTGTAGAATCCTCCGAAGTTGTTAATAACAGCAACCATGAATTCGAGAGGGTAGTGGGCCTTGAGATAAAGGCTCTGGAAGCTCTCAACGGCATAGGATGCCGAATGTGCCTTTGAGAAAGAATAGCCTGCGAATGACTCTATTTGACGCCACACCTCTTTTGTAAGCTCATCGCTGTAGCCCTTCTCCCGGCAGTTTGAGAAGAACCTGTTCACGATGCGCTGCATCTCGAGCTTTGACCTGTATTTGCCGCTCATTGCGCGTCTCAGTGTATCAGCATCGGCGAGGTCGAGACCTGCAAAATGGTGACAAACCTTCAGCACATCTTCCTGGTAAACCATTACGCCGAAGGTCTCCTCGAGTTGTTCCTTCATTACGGGATGCAGATAAGTGAATTTATCGGGATTATGAAACCTGTGGATATATTCACGCATCATCCCTGATCGTGCCACTCCCGGCCTGATTATTGAGCTAGCAGCCACAAGCGTGGTATAATTGTCGCATTGCAGCTTCTGAAGTAGGCCGCGCATTGAAGGACTCTCGACATAGAAGCATCCCTTTGTCTCGCCCGACCTCAGGTATTCTTTGATTTTTGGGTCGTCCTTGAATTTCTGTATAGCATGGACATCTACATCCACTGACCTGTTCCTGAGTATTATTTCGGCGCTCTCTTTTATGTGACCTATACCGCGCTGGCTCAGTATATCGAGTTTCTCGAAGCCTATTTCCTCTGCAGTGTACATATCCCACTGTGTTGTGGGAAAGCCTTTTGGCGGCATGTCGAGGGCGGTATAGGTGGTCATCGGCTCCTCTGAAATGAGTATTCCTCCTGCATGAATACTTCTCATATTCGGGAAATCGGCAATCCTGACCCCTGTGGAGAATATAATATCTGATATCTCGTTTCTGTTGGTCTGAGCTGAAGGGTTATCTATCAGTGCATCAATCTCTTCCTTTGGCAATCCATGAACTTTGCCAAGCTCCCGTACAATCGACTTCCCGCGGAATGTTACAATTGTACCAAGCAGGGCAGTATGCTTGTAGCCATATCTTTTGAAGATGTAGTCAATAACCTCGTCGCGTTCTTTCCACGAGTAGTCGATGTCGAAGTCAGGAGGAGAGCTCCTTTTAGGATTAATAAACCTCTCGAAGTAAAGGTTCAGGTCAATAGGGTCAACATTAGTTATTTTCAGGCAGTAAGCGACTATGGAATTTGCCCCGCTTCCGCGGCCCACATGGTAGAATCCTCTCGACATTGAATACCTTACAATATCCCAGGTAATGAGGAAATATGCAGAGAATCCAAGCTTGTCGATTATCTCCAGCTCGTGGGCAATTCTTCGCTTTGCCTCCTTGTTGTTTCTGCCGTAGCGGTATTCCATGCCGTCCCATGCCAGTTTTTCGAGCAGCAGCCTGTCGTCGTACCTGCTGGCAGAGAAGAGCTTCTTGTTTTTCTGTGAGCCGCGGTCGAATGAGAGGCTGCAGTCGTCGAGGAGCCTTTGTGTGTTGCTGATAAGCTCGGGATATCCGAGGAAGATGCCGGAGATATCGCCGTGCTGCATGAATAGTTCATCGGGACCTGCGCACTGTGTGGGTTTCAGGTGACTGAGGAGGATGTTGTTATCGACAGCCCTGAGGCTCCGGTGGATGGTGATGTCGCTCTTGTCGGCGAAGGTCACAGGCTGCATTATGACCATCCTGTTCCTCATGAACTGTGATGTTGTGAGCAGCCTGTTTTTATCAGAAGCCTTTACACCAATGAACTCATTGTCGTGCATCTTCCGGTCCGGTTGCCTGTCGAAGGGGTATACTACATATGCATTATTGAAGCGGGGTGCAGGACAGGGTGGATCGGAGCCCTCAATGTTGCACCTGGTGAGCATCTCGTTAAGTTCGCGCAGTCCGCTGTTGTTTCGGGCTATTCCGATATAAAGCAGTTCATTGCCTTTCCGGAATTCGATGCCGGCAACCGGCCTTATGTTATTTTTTTCACACTCGCCTGCAAATTCGGGTATTGCGGTCGAATTGTTTATATCGGTCAGGGCAATTGTTTCAACGCCGGCCGCTACAGCTTTCTGAACAAGTTGATCGACCGGCATGGTGCCGTATAAAAGGCTGTAATATGAGTGGCAGTTCAGGTACATTTTTTACCACCCGTAGTGTCCTCTCAGCCGGTTCTCCATCATTTCCTGTTCTTTGCGGGCATTTTCGAGCTGTCTGACGGCTTTTTCCTCCCTTTCCTCAGTGGTCATTACCCCTGCAGCCCGGCGCACGGCATCGCGTCCGAAACGCTTCCTGAGCTTATCCATGGCCAGGTAAAGATTAACCTTCAGGGGAGTATCGTCGAACATATCGAGCTGCTGAACGCCGCGAACCATGTGGCTGAACCTTACGCCGATGAGCCTGATGAGCATTCTCCGCTGGTAGAGTCTCACGAAGAGTTCCTTAGTCACTTCGGCCAGTACATGGTCGAACGATGTATAGGGGATCCTTTTCTGAAGGGTGTGGGTGTCGAAGTTCGAGTAGCGTATCTTCACAGTTACACACGATGTAAGCTTCTCCTGCTTCCTCAGGTCGAAGGATATCTTCTCGACCATGCTAACAAGCAGCTGGTTGAGCCTTTTTATGTCGGTGGTATCCTTTTCGAAGGTATGCTCAGTGCTTATCGACTTCTGCTCTGAATAGCTTATCACAGGTGAGGAATCGATTCCGCTTGCCCTTTTCCATATTTCGATGCCGTTCTTTCCCATGAGCTTATCGAGCATCTCTGCCGGGATGTTCCTGAGCGTGTATATCGTCGATATTCCCATCGACCTGAGCACGTGGTAGGTCTTTTGTCCTATCATCGGTATCTTGCTGATTGAGAGAGGGTCGAGGAAGGGGAGGACTATTTCCTTCCGGACCTCTATCTCACCGTTTGGCTTGGCTTCTCCTGTTGCAATCTTCGAGACAGTCTTGTTCACCGAGAGTCCTGCCGATATAGGCAGCCCTGTCTCCTTAATAATATAATGCCTCAGTTCGTGCGACCACTGGCAGCAGCCATAGAAGCGGTCCATGCCGCTTATGTCGATATAATGCTCGTCAATCGATGATTTCTCGTAGAGCGGCGAGCG
>JGI20214J51088_10003000_pt1 | contig 11156 bp, 12 predicted proteins | sample WetSurMetagenome_FD_51088 | JGI IMG/M metagenome (IMG submission 51088)
GTTTTGTTGCAGCACATCGCGGCGCTGCAGCAAGGCTGCTTCGATGCTTTGTTTGACCTGATTGATACGCGCGCCTGCTGCAGGACGTTCCTCCGCAGACAGTTTGCCCAACCCTTTGAGCAAAACGGTCAGGCTGCCTTCCTTGCCCAGATAGCGCGCCTTGACCTGCTCCAATTCAGCCTCATCGCTGATCACCGCGAACTGTTGCAAAGCCTGGTCGAGAATTTGTTGAAGTTCATGCATTTATTTTTAACTCCCCTACTCTGACTACGGGAAGATCACCACGAAACAGCAGGGTTGCCACCCGCCGCATCTGATTGCAAATGCAAGCAGATGTTGCGGGGTTGGAAACAAAAAAAGGAGGCTTGCAGCCTCCTTTGATTTTTAACAGTCCGATTTAAACGCCGAGGCTGGCTTTTGCTTGTGCAACGAATTGCGCAAACGCCGGCTTGTCGAATACCGCAATATCCGACAACACCTTGCGGTCAACCTGGATGTCCGCCTTTTTCAGGCCATTCATGAACACACTGTAGCTCAGTCCCTGTTCGCGTGCCGCCGCATTGATACGGGCGATCCACAAGGTGCGGAACTGGCGTTTCTTTTGGCGGCGATCGCGGTAGGCATATTGCCCGGCTTTCATCACCGCCTGTTTGGCGATACGGTATACGTTCTTGCGGCGACCGCGATAACCCTTGGCCAGATCAAGGATCTTCTTATGACTGGCGCGTGCCACTACTCCGCGTTTTACTCTTGCCATGGTCTGCTCCTTATGCGTAAGGCATCATGGCGCGAACCGATGCTGTATTGGTTGAGTGGACTTCAGCCGTGCCGCGCAACTGACGTTTGTTTTTGGTGGTCTTCTTGGTCAGGATATGACGCTTGAACGCTTGTGAGCGCTTGACACTGCCGCCGGCGCGGACCTTGAAACGCTTGGCCGCCCCGCTTTTGGTTTTCATCTTGGGCATGATTGCTCCTTAAAGTTATGGTGCGAGGTGTTTTCCAACGGAAAAACTTGTCAACCCATACACCACTTATTGTTGGGACTGTTTGCTGCATCGTCCCGGCCGTCCCTTGCTGCCGTGACAACTAAACTTAGCCTGCTTTCTTCTTGGCCTTGGGTGACAACACCATCACCATCTGGCGGCCTTCCATTTTCGGGAATTGCTCGACCACGCCATATTCTTCAAGGTCTGCCCTGACTCGCTCGATCAGGCGCATGCCGATCTCCTGATGGGCCATTTCACGACCGCGAAACCGCAACGTGACCTTGGTTTTGTCTCCCTCACCCAGAAACTTGATCAAGTTGCGCAACTTGATGTTGTAGTCACCTTCGTCCGTACCGGGACGAAACTTGATTTCCTTGATCTGGATCTGTTTCTGTTTGAGCTTCGCTTCATGCAACTTCTTGCTCTCGGCATATTTGAATTTGCCGATGTCCATGATGCGGCATACCGGCGGATCCGCCAACGGGGAGATCTCCACCAAATCCAGTTCCGCTTCATCTGCCATACGCAATGCTTCTGCGACGGCAACAATCCCGAGGGGCTCTTTTTCTACACCAATCAGCCGCACTTGAGGTGCTGTGATCATCTCATTGATGCGTTGCGATTTATCTTGTGCTATTGCAATATCTCCACTTAAACAATACGTAAGCCGTGCTACCCGTTCTTGATTTCGGACTGCAGACGCCGGAGCAGTACTTCCAGCGTCATCTGCCCGAGATCTTCGCCACTACGGGAACGCACGGCCACCAAACCTGCTGCCACTTCCTTATCGCCCACGATCAGCTGATAAGGTAACTTCTGCAAGCTATGTTCGCGTATTTTATAGGTAATCTTCTCATTTCGCAAATCCATCTGTATACGCAGCCCGGCAGCACGCAATTTATGTGCAACCTGGGTCGTATATTCCTCCTGCGCCTGCGAGATATTCATCAACACAAGCTGGACCGGCGACAGCCACAACGGGAATGCGCCGGCATGGTGCTCGATCAGGATACCGATGAAGCGCTCCATCGAACCAAGTATCGCGCGATGCAGCATCACCGGGGGCTTGCGGCTGTTGTCCTCGTCGACAAACTCGGCACCCAAACGCACCGGCAGATTGAAATCCAGCTGTATCGTGCCGCATTGCCACAGGCGGCCCAAACTGTCTTTCAGCGTGAATTCCACCTTGGGGCCGTAGAACGCGCCTTCACCCGGCTGGACGTCATAAGCAAGGCCATTTTGTTTCAGCGCCGATGCCAAGCCGGCTTCGGCCTTGTCCCAGGTCTCGTCCGAACCGACCCGTTTTACCGGACGTGTCGACAGTTTGACCAGCACCTCGTTGAAACCGAAATCGCGATACACCTCATTCAGCATCACGATGAACTTCGACACTTCGGACTGCACCTGATCTTCGGTGCAGAAGATATGCGCATCGTCCTGGGTGAAACCGCGCACCCGCATCAGGCCGTGCAGCGAACCGGAAGTCTCGTTGCGGTGGCAGGAGCCGAACTCCGCCAGGCGCAACGGCAGATCGCGGTAGCTGTGCAGGCCGTGGTTGAAGATCTGCACGTGGCCCGGACAGTTCATCGGCTTCACCGCATAATCGCGATTTTCAGACGCGGTGGTGAACATGTTGTCGTGATAATTTTCCCAGTGGCCGGACTTTTCCCACAGAGTCCTGTCCATGATGGTCGGCGTGCGCACTTCCCGGTAGTCGTGTTCGATGAATTTGCGGCGCATGTATTGCTCGACTTCCTGCCACAGCGTCCAGCCCTTGGGATGCCAGAACACCATGCCGGGCGACGAATCCTGCATGTGGAACAATTCCAGTTGCTTGCCCAGCTTGCGGTGATCGCGCTTCTCGGCTTCCTCGATCTGATGCAGATAGGCATCCAGTTCTTCCTTCTTCGCCCAGGCCGTGCCGTAGATGCGCTGCAACATCTCGTTCTTCGAATCGCCGCGCCAGTATGCCCCCGCCAGCTTCATCAGCTTGAAAGCCTTCAGTTTACCTGTGGAGGGGACGTGCGGGCCGCGGCACAGATCGGTGAAATTGCCCTCGGTGTAGAGCGACACATCTTCATTCGCCGGGATGGATGCAATGATCTCCGCTTTGTAATGCTCGTTGATACCCTTGAAGTAGGACACCGCTTCGTCGCGCGGCAATACCTTGCGCGTCACCGGGATATCCTGCCTGGCAAGCTCTGCCATGCGCTTCTCGATCGCGGCCAGATCTTCCGGCGTGAACGGGCGATGATAGGAAAAATCGTAGTAGAAACCGTTCTCGATCACCGGGCCGATGGTGACTTGCGCATCGGGGAATAATTCCTTGACAGCATAAGCCAGCAAGTGCGCGGTGGAATGGCGGATGATCTCGAGACCATCGGCATCCTTGTCGGTGATGATGGCCAGCGCGACATCCTGCCGGATCAAATATGAGGTATCCACCAGATGCCCATCCACTTTGCCGGCCAGCGCGGCACGTGCCAAACCCGCACCTATGCTGAGCGCAACATCGGCAACAGTCACGGCTTGTGCAAAACTGCGTTGCGAACCGTCCGGCAAAGTAATATTTACTGGCATATTCCCTTTATCTAAAATGCAAAGTGCGGCGATGCCGCACTCGAAATACTGCAAGCCCGATCTAATTCCGGCTGACAACCCGCAAATGACCCGGCCAAACCGTAACCAATGATACCGCTGAAGACCGCGCATTATAGTGTTACTGGAGGAATTTACAATTCATTGCATGCATTCGATATGCGATGCCGGACCCGCGCCAGGGATATTGAAATATATTTGACATGGCTTTGGTCTTATACTTACAGTCTGTTGCCAATTTAGAACCCTATTCCTATGCGAAATTCCGACTCCACTTCTTCTTCCAGCCGAAAACCGGCTGGGTATGTTGCGCGCGGTTTTACCCTGATCGAGATCATGGTGGTGGTGGTCATCATGGGTATCCTGGCCGCGCTGATCGTTCCCAAATTGATGGGACGCACCGACGATGCGCGCATCATCGCCGCCAAGCAGGATATCGCCACCCTGATGCAGGCACTCAAACTTTACAAGCTAGACAACCTGCGCTATCCGACCACCGACCAGGGATTGCAGGCATTGGTAGCCAAACCGACTTCGGGCCCTGCCGCCGATGGCTGGAAGACCGGAGGCTATCTGGACAAGTTGCCGAAAGATCCGTGGGGCTACCCATATCAATATCTGTCACCCGGCCTCAAGGGTGAGATCGATGTATTCTCGTTCGGTGCGGACGGCCAGCCGGGGGGTACCGGCAACGATGCAGATATAGGATCGTGGGAGCTGTAATCACGTATTACCCGTTTGCATCGGATCGCCCTCAACAGAGCCGGAAATGTCTGCGGCAGTCGCGCGGATTCACCTTGCTTGAGTTGCTGGTAGTGATGGTGATCGTCGGCATCACGCTCGGGGCGGTGTCATTCAATGCGATGCCGAGCGAGCGCCAGGTGTTGCAAAACGATGCGCAAAGGATTGCGCTGTTATTGCAATCGGCACGCGATGAGGCGATCGTGCGCAACCGCCCGGTCGCATTCGAAGCCGAACCCGATCGCTACCGCTTCCTGCTGTTCGAAGATAATAAGTGGCAAGCTCTTCAGCATGACGACATGTTCCGTGAACGTGAATTCAATCGCTCGCCGGTGAATTTCACATTGAGCCCTCCTTCGGCGGCACAAACTACTCCATTGCGTATCATCTTCGGCCGCGAACCGGTCGGCATTCCTTTTGTGCTGATGCTTGCTGTCGGAGATGCACAAGTCGCGATCCGTGCAGACGGGATCGGGCATTTCGTGGTCGAATGAAATGTGCAGGAATCACTGCCCATCCGAACGTCGCAGCGCAGGCTTCACTTTGCTGGAAGTGCTGGTGGCATTGGTCATTATCGGGACAGCTTTGGGTGCCAGCCTGCGTGCGGTCGGCAGCTTGACCCAAAACAGCAACGACCTGCGCGCTTCGATGATGGCGACATGGTCGGCCGAAAACCAGCTATCGCAGATCCGTCTTGCCCATGAATGGCCGGCACTGGGGCAAAGCCGATTCGATTGCCCGCAAGGCGAATTGCATCTGGTGTGTGAAGAAAATGTATTCAGCACACCGAACCCCTTTTTTCGCCGCGTCGAGGTCGGCGTCTTCGATGCGCAAGATCCCGAGCGGCGTATCATCAAGCTGACCCAGGTGGTGCCCAATGCGCAATAGGTCGACCCGGTTCGGCAACAGGAAGCCTGCCAGGCACAGTGGGTTGACCCTGGTCGAATTGCTGGTGGCCATCACCGTGCTGGGATTCATCGCGGTGCTGGGTTGGCGCGGACTGGACAGCATCGTGCGCGCGCGCATCGCGCTGACCAGCGACCTGGAGCAGACACGCGGAATGCAGCTCGCCTTCGCCCAGTTGCAAAGCGATTGTGCGCATCTGGCCAGTCCCTACATCTTGCCAAACAGGACGCCGCTCAGCACCGGATCAGGCCGCCTCACCCTGATACGCACGGTGTTTGCCGACAATCAGCCGACACGTCTGCAAGTCATCGCATATCGGGTCAATAACGGGGTGCTGACTCGACACGAATCGATAGCGACGCGTGACCTCCGGGCGCTGGATGCGATGTGGCTTGCTGCAGTGAACGACACGGATGCCAGTCAGGCAGTGGTACTGCAATCGAATGTGTCTGCGATGAAGATGCGCTTATGGGTCAATGGCGGCAATGGCTGGCTCACCGATATCAGCATGCTGACCCCATCACTTAATCCCGGTTCTGCCGCAACTCCCCCTGCACCTACCGGACTGGAAATCACGATGATGCTGCGCGGGCGCGATGCCGGCATGCTGAAGATATTTTTGCTGGGTGCGGTGTGAAGGTTCCGGCTTCTTGCAATAGGCAGCGCGGCGTCGCGGTGATCATTGCGCTGTTGTTGACGACACTGGCAATCACCATCGTCGCCAGTCTTTTCTGGCAACAGCAAGTACAGGTGCGCTCGATCGAAAACCAGCGCCTGCAGCTGCAGATGCAATGGGTATTGCGCGGTGCGCTCGATTGGGCGGGCCTGATCCTGCGCGAGGATGCAAGACATTCCAGCGTTGACGATCTGACTGAACCATGGGCAGTGCCGCTCGCGGAAACGCGACTCGATCAGTATGTCGATAACGGCGAGGCTGATGCCGTTGCCGCCAATGCGACATTATCCGGCAATATCAGTGATGCCCAGGCACGATATAACCTGACCAACCTGTGCCCCGACGGAACCATCAATCCGGCCGAGGTTGCGGCTTTCGGGCAGTTACTCAGCAATGCTCGCCTCGATCCGGCATTGGCACAGGCAACTGCCGATGAGATGGCCGCGGCGCAAAAAAAACCTGCGGCAAATGCAGAAAATCCCGGCAATCAATCCGGCGCGCTGCCGATGAACCTGACCCGGACGGATGATCTGCTTGCAGTGCCGGGTTTCACTCCGGAGATACTGGGCAAGATAAGGGATTTCGTGATCTTTTTGCCGCGCGCCACGCCGGTCAATGTCAACACCGCGCCGGCAGAGGTATTGGCAGCCAGAATCGACGGCCTTACGCTTGCCGATGCGACCGCGCTGGTGACCAGCCGCAACACCGCCAGTTTCCGTTTCATTTCAGACTTTACGGAACGATTGCCGGGTGATTCCCTGTCTGTTTCCAATCTTGAGGCTTCTGTCTCAACCAATTATTTTCTGGTCAATGGTAAAGTACGCATCGACCGGGCTAACCTGGATGTACAAGCATTGATCGAACGCAATGGAACCATGACCAAGCTGATCTGGATTCAAGAAAATTAGCGCAAATTACGAGGCCCCTTGAGCATACTTTACATCCGATTACCTTCCAAAGCCGCCGCCGACAGCGTGCCGCACTGGCCTGCACTGGCTTGTCCTTTTGCCCTTGTATCAAATGGTAACTTGTCGCATGGCAACTCGATCGAGCGTCAGGGCACGGCCACGTTGTCGGAACTGTCGGACACAGTAGCGAAAGCCCAGCGCGTGGTGCTGCTGTTGGCCGCCAGCGATGTCACCGCGATGCGTTTGCAAGTGCCGCCGCTATCGTCAGCCAGACTTAAGGCCGCATTGCCCAACCTGGTGGAAGACCGATTGATCACCGACCCATCCGACAGCGTGGTGGTTGCGGGCGGCTTGTCTGGAGGATTGCGCACCATTGCGGTGGTGCAGCGTGCCTGGCTGGACATGCTGGTCAAGACCATGGTCGCATTCGGTGCACGCCATATCGCGGCATTGCCCGCACAATTATGCCTGCCCTATCAGTCCGATCAATCGGGCAGCGTGACCGCTGCCATCTACGACCGGGAAGACGCCGGCCAGAATGCCGAAATCGACATGACGCTGCGCCTGTCGGAACAGGACGGCATCGGCCTGGCGATCGCGCATGAAAAGGACGAACTTGCCGCGCACGTGGCGATCCGGGCATTATGCGCGGTGGTGCCGGAATCCCCGATCACGCTGTATGTTCCGCAATCGCTGGTGCGTGCTTATCAGGAAATCGTCAATGACACGGTCTTGCTGAGCAAGCGCATCAGTGTATCCGCCGACAACTGGTCGCGCTGGATCGCCGGTGCCAACATCACGACACTCGATCTGATGGCGGGACTCGGTGCCGGAACCGGCCCCAAGCGGGACTGGCGTCCATGGCGCTGGGCGCTGGCGCTGGCCGCCGCGATCCTTGCCGTCAATGCCACTGCATTGAATATCGATTGGTGGCACATGAAAAACGAAACCGATGCGCTGCGNGCATCCTTGATCCGGACCTACAAATCGGCATATCCCAATGAGACCGTGATCGTCGATCCTATCGCGCAGATGCANCAGAAGATCGCAATCGCAAAACACAACTCGGGTTTGCCCGCGCCGGATGATTTCACCGCGATCGCGGCAGCTCTTGGCGAGGCTTGGCCCGGAGTCGTTGCGGCATCGGGCAAGACAACCGCGATCGCCGCACTCGAATATCACGATCACAGCCTGTTCGTGCGCCTGAAACCGGGAGGTGGTGTGCCGACCCAACAGATGAAAGCCGCTCTGGCCAAACATGGTCTGGCACTTGACCTTGCCCCCGAACAATCCGGCGCAACCGTCTGGCAGATCAGGAGCGCGAAATGAACCTGACCGGCCTGCTGGATCGATCCAGGCTATCGTTCTCGGAGTTCTGGGCGGTACGCGATGCGCGCGAGCGGGCCATGCTTGCTGTGGCTGCGCTGGTCGTGACACTGGGCCTGGTCTATGCCCTGCTGATCGATCCTGCACTTTCCGGGCGCGACCGGCTGAACAAAAACCTGCCCTCGTTGCGCCAGCAAGTCGCGCAGATGCAGGCATTGTCCAGGGAAGCGGCGGCGCTTTCCGGAAAGACTGCGGCGCCATCGATTGCCATGTCCAGGGAAAATATCGAAGCGGCGCTTGCGCGCAACGGCTTGAAGCCGCAAAGCGTGACGCTAAGCGGAGACTTCGCCAAGGTGCAGCTCTCCGCCGCCTCTTTTGCCGGCACACTGAATTGGCTGGATGAAATGCAAAAGACCGCGCTGGTTTCCGTGGTCGATGCCAGTATCGTCGCGCAGGCTCAACCCGATATGGTCAATGCGGTATTTACGCTGCGCCAGCCGGGGAATCAATAATGCTCCGCCTGGCGATGTGGACGCTGGCGGCGATCGCCAGCATCGTGCTCACCGTGCTGATGTTTTTTCCGGCAACCTGGCTGTCATCCATGGTTGAAAAGCAGACTGCCGGCCGCTTGACGCTTGGAGATGCGCGTGGCACATTGTGGCACGGTTCGGCCTTCATCGGCGGCGCAGCGAGCGGCAGCGATCCTATAGCGGCGCTGTTGCCCGGACGCTTTTCATGGCGCTTGTCACCGCTGGTGTTGCTGGGCAGTGTCGATGCCGAACTGGAAAATCCTGATGCACTATCACAGCCGGTCATAGCGACCGGCAACTGGCATCAATGGCTGGTCAGTCCCGGGGCGATCCTGTTACCGGCGGAAAGGCTGGCCGCGCTGGGTGCGCCGCTGAATACAATACAACCGTCTGGCCAGATGCGCTTGTCATGGGAAGCACTGCAAATATTGCGGCAGAATGGAAAGATAGAGATGACCGGAGCAATGAACCTGACATTGACTGGTATAGGCTCGCGGTTGTCGCCGGTCAAGCCACTGGGCAGCTATGCCTTGACGCTCGACTGGCACGGTTTGCAGGCCCCGGTGACGCTCAAGACGATCAGCGGGCCGATGCTGTTGAATGGTTCAGGGATGTTTGCCAACGGACGCTTGCAGTTCTCCGGCACGGCGCAAGCCGAACCGGGACAGGAAGACAGGCTGGGAAATTTCATGAATTTGCTGGGACAACGCCGCAGGGAAGGCGACAAGGATGTTATCGGACTAGAGTTCAAATGATAAAAGATAAATCGACTATGTATAAAATGCCGGAATTGATGCGAACCATGACAGCGTGGCGCTACTGGAGTGCCGTCATGGTGCTGCCATGCGCGATGATGGCCGTTCAGCCGGCACAGGCACAGGACGCTGATCAGGATGAGCCCCGCAAGGTCAATGCAACCAGCGGTCCAACCAATGTCCCCGTTCCGGTCACGCCTGCCGCGAAACAAACCACGACTGCAACCAAGGATACCGGCGCCAAGGATACAAGATCGAATACCGGTACGCTGAATTTCGTCGATGCGGATATCGAATCGGTGATCGCTGCGGTCGGCGATTACACCAACACGACTTTCCTCATCGACCCCCGCGTAAAGGGCACGCTCACCCTGGTATCCGAGAAGCCGCTCACCAAGAGCCAGGCGTTCCAGCTATTGACCTCGGTGTTGCGCCTGCGCGGCTACACGGTGGTGACCGGCAACGGCTATGCCAAAGTGGTGCCGGAAGCGGAAGCCAAGCTGCAGGCAAGTCCCATGCAGGCAGGGGGGGTGCGCGGCGACCAGATCGCGACACAGGTATTTCATTTGAAATTCGAGTCTGCGAACAACCTCGTCGCGGTGTTGCGTCCGCTGATCACGCCCAATAACACGATCAACGCCGAACCCGGCAATAACACGCTGATCATCACCGATTACGCCGACAATCTGTTGCGCCTGGGAAAGATCATCGCCACGCTGGATGAGCCGGCTGGCAATGATCTGGACATGGTGCCGATACGTTATGCGATCTCCACCGATATTGCGGTGATGGTGAATCGGCTGCTGGAACAGGGTGGGACAGGAGCCGCAGATGCAGGACGGGTCACAGTATTGGCCTATCCGCGCACCAATTCGGTTCTGATACGCGCATCGTCCGATGCGCGCGTGAATCTGGCTAAGACGCTGATCGATAAACTCGACCAGCCGACCGCGGAGCCGGGCAATGTGCACGTGGTCTATCTGAAGAATGCCGAAGCGACCAAGCTTGCACAAACCCTGCGTTCAGTCGTGACATCGGACACTGCTGCGATGACTTCGGCATCGTCCCAGTCAGCCCGACCGGTTGCAACCTCATCGTCTTCATCCACACCATCGTCATCATCTTCCCAGACAACGCTGTCCACCGGCGGGCCGGGCGGATTCATCCAGGCCGATCCAACCACCAATACGCTGATCATCACCGCCAGCGAATCGGTCTACCGCGACTTGCGCACGGTCATCGACCAGCTTGACGCGCGCCGCGCGCAGGTCTACATCGAGTCGCTGATCGTCGAAGTGGATGCGAACAAATCAGCCCAATTGGGCGCGCAATTTGCCGGCTTGTCGGGAAACAGCAACAGCAATGCCCGTGTCGGGGCCGTTACCGGATTTACTCCCCAGGGGAGTGGCGGCAACAACCTGATCAGCCAGATCGCTGCAAAAGCCTCTGGAACCGCCCTGGCACCGGGCAACGGCTTGACCGTGGGCATACTTAACAATTCCGGCCTGGGCGTATTGATCCATGCGATTGAAACCGACTCCAGCGCAAACATCCTGTCCATGCCCAACCTGATCACGCTCGATAACGAAGAAGCCAAGATCATCGTCGGCTCGAATGTGCCTTTCATCACCGGCCAGTATACGACCGCCGCTTCCGGCGGCACTGCGGGGGTGAATCCATTCCAGACGGTCGAGCGCCAGGATATCGGCTTGACGTTGCGCGTGAGACCG
>JGI20214J51088_10003001_pt1 | contig 11154 bp, 11 predicted proteins | sample WetSurMetagenome_FD_51088 | JGI IMG/M metagenome (IMG submission 51088)
AAAAAAAATCACTCAACTATCGCATGCCTTCTCTTCAAATCTTCTTCTCCGGCTTTCAGTTCTATCATCAGTTTCGCGATTATGCCGTCGAAGAATATCATCACCGTGTCCTCAAACAATGTCCCCAAAGGGGTAAGTGACGAATGAGACCCTTCTATCTGGCTTCGGATAGGATCTTTTTCTATGTCGATCTTGGTCCTGCCTTTAACGGTGACTGTGTAGTCAGAGAGCTTCCCGACGCTGGAACCCGGATAAGACGTGACTGTAAGCACCTTTGCGCCCACCTTTTTTGATATCTCGGCCGCCCTGACAACAGAGTTCGTCTCCCCGGAACCGGAAACGGCTATGAGCAAGTCTTTGTAGGTCATCGCAGGAGTAACGCTCTCTCCTATGACATATGCGGTAAGCCCAAGTTGTACAAGCCTTGTGGCAAAAGCCTTCGCCACGAGTCCCGAGCGTCCGGTACCCATAAGGAATATTCCATCCGCTTTTTCTATTACTTTGATCATGTCCTCGATCTCTTTTTCGTCGAGGCCTTCAACGATGCTTTCAACATGTCTCACGATCGTGATCATAGTGTTCTTTACAGGCATGGTATTTATATGGCATCACCTAAAGAAAAATAAGATTTTTGAGTTCAAACTCACGTATTTATACGACGAAAAGCTTAAATGGTATTAATCTATAAATGATGCGCTAAATTGGCTTTCGTAACAAGCATACAGAATGACCTGTTAATGCAGGGCCTGGAGCAGATGACGATAATAATCGGTGTGCTCGTATGCACATACATAGCCGCCAAAGTCCTGAGAGGGATACTGGACAGGGCGCTGAAAAAGCCGTCCAAACTGATTAACGTCGACACNACGCAGCTTTCNTTCATGAAGCACTTNCTTTCGGGGCTCATATACATAATAGGGATGGGCATAGCGGTTTATACCGTTCCCGAACTGAAAGACCTTTCGATATCNATATTCGCAGGAGCGGGAGTCCTCGCAGTCATACTGGGTTTTGCCTCGCAGCAGGCCTTTTCCAACATCGTTTCAGGCATATTCATATCCGTATTCGAGCCACTGCGGGTCGGCGACACGGTCAAGATACGGAGCGGGGAGATATTCGGCATGGTCGAGGACATAACATTGAGGCATACGGTCATAAGGACTTTCGAAAATAACCGGGTAGTCATACCCAATTCAGTCATAGGGAGCGAGATCATAGAGAACGCAAGCCTTGTTGACGAGAAGGTCTGCAAGTTCGTCGACTTTTCAGTGAGCTTCGATTCGGACGTTGACAAGGCAATGCAGATAATACAGGATGAAGCTGTAAAGAACCCTTACTTCATCGACAACAGAAGGGAAGAGGAGATAGCAATGAATTATCCAAAAGTGCACGTAAGGCTGCTTTCATTCACTGATTCTGCGATGGTCCTGCGGGCGGGCGTGTGGGCGGAGAACGCGCTCTCTGCTTACAAAATGGGATGCGACCTCAACAAAGCTGTAAAACAGAGGTTCGATTCCGAGGGGATAGAGATGCCGCATACTTACAGGACGATAGTTTACAAAAAGGATACCGGGTCGCAAAAGAGCGCATAAAAAAACGCAGAAATGGACATAACAGAAATACTTCTCAGATTCGCAATTACCTTCGTTTTGGCATTGATCTTCGGGATAGAGAGGCAGAAATCCCACAAGCCCATCGGCTTTGGTACATTCATATTCGTATCTGTCGGGTCATGCGGCCTTGCAATAACAGCTATATCCCTGAGCCAGGAGAATCCATCAGAAAATCCCATACCCCTCCTGGGGGCAATAGTCACAGGGATAGGTTTTCTCGGAGCAGGAGCCCTCATAAAGACCACGGACCGTATATTCGGCTTTACGACCGCGTCAAGCATCTGGCTTTTTGCGATATTCGGCCTGGTAATAGGAGTTGGCAATTACTTTATCGGGCTTGTAATGTACGTTCTCGTATGGGTCGTAGTCTTCTACGACAAGCACCTGGAGAAAAAGGGGATCGGCAGCTACCAACGCAGGATAATAGTCTCAACAAGCAGGATAATCGAGGAAAATGAGGCAAGAAAAGTGATAGGCATCAGCAAATGCAAGCTGATACATATGCACATTGAGAAAAAAGACGCCCGGATGCACCTTTCATACCTTGTCGAGGGAGGAATAGACGAAATAGAGAGGATCCCCAGAAGGCTCATGGAGGAAGCCTGGTTCGATTCCTGCAAGCTTGAATGATCTAATTAATCTGTTTCTTGAAGGTATTTACTTTCGGTTCGACATGCACGGTTACTTCCTTTATGTCCGCTTTCTTTTTCAGTAGGCCTGCTTTAACCTCGTGGGCGATGTAATGGCCTTCTTCAACAGTCATCTTCGGAGAGACCTGTATGTGCACGTCCACAAGAAGCCTGCTGCCGGCCTGCCTTACGCGCAGCTTATGATAGGAGTCCACGCCGGGAATGGATGATAGTATCTCCTCTATCGCCTTTATTACCTCTGCGGGCGGGCTGGTATCCATGAAGACCTTAAAGGACTTCATCCCAAGGTGATACGATATCCAAAGCATAAGCATCGCAACGAATAATGCGGCTATCGAGTCGAATACCGGGTACCCCAGCATGACGAACAAGAGACCCACGATAACAGCTATCGCCCCCCAGAGGTCTGTCGTAAAGTGATACGCGTCCGCTTCCAGTGCCGCGCTCCCATACTCGCTGCTGGCGCTGTGCAGATACCTTGACAGGTAGTAGTCTATAACTATCGTGAGGACCATCACCCCTATCCCAAGCTCGGTTGATTCTATGACTGCGTGTTCCTTGGAGAATATCCTGCTCCCGGCTTCGTAGATAACGAAAAAGCTGGTCAGGACAATAAGTATGGTCTGCGCAAGGGACGAGAGGTTCTCGAACTTTTCGTGGCCGTAGGGATGCGAATAGTCTGCAGGCTGCTCTGCCTTCTTTATGCCGATATACGCAAAGATCGATGCCAGCAGGTCGAAACCAGAATGCAGGAGCTCGGCCAGGATCGCAAGGCTTCCCGTGGCATAGACTACCGAGACTTTCAGCATTATCAGAAAAACGTTCACGTAAAGAGAGTATGAAGCTGCTTTAAGCTTCTTGTTGCCGTGCAAATGCGCGTCGGAGCCGGTCATCTTAAATAGTTTAAATCCACTTTTTTCCTTTAAAATACGCCCATGAGAAAACCATCATCACTATCATCAGTCCCAGGGCTACATAATATGCGTTCTTGCCGAACAGCTGCGCCTCGGGCAGATCGAAATTCATCCCGTAGATAGCGCCTATGACCGAGGGCCACATAAGGATTATAGCGAATACTGCGAACATCTTGGCCACCTCGTTTATGGTGTTTTGCGTCTTTGACATGTGTATGTCAAGAGCGCCGGATATGAGTTCCCGGCTGGTCTCCAGGAGGTCAATCACTTCGACTATGTGATCGTAGACATCATTGAAATAGATCGCGGTTTTCTTGCTTATGTTCGGCAGGTCGCCCCGCTGCAGGCAGGTCACCATTTCGATGGTCGGGAATATGGCCTTTCTCAGTATGAGTATCTCTTTTTTGAGGTTGAATATCTTCTGCATGTGGCCGCCTGAATCGATCTTTTCGCTCAGTATACCTGACTCGATGTCTTCTATCTTGTCGTCGATTATGTCGAATATCGGCAGATAATCGTCCACTACTTTGTCTATCAGGAGGTAGAATAAGTAGTCGGTCCCGTTCTTTACCGCGGCCGGCGTTTTCATGCGGATATTCTCGAATATCGCGCTCAGAAGAACGGGGTCGTCCTTTTCCCGTACTGTTACGATATAATTCTTCCCTACGAATACGGAGATCTGATAAGCCGATGCCGTCGTCTCGTAAGCCGCCGCCTTTATTATGGCAAAGAAATGGTCGCCGTAGTTGTCGACTTTTGCCCGCTGTGTCGTGTGAAAGCAGTCCTCCAATGCGAGCCTATGGAAACCGAATATCGCGCCGAGGTCTTCTATGTCCTTGGGCGTGGGCATCGTTATATCCAGCCAGACGGTGCCGTATTTTGCGATATAATCAGAGACCTCGAAGAGACTTCTTATACTCCGTACTTCAGATGAGGCATGATTGTATGCGGCTATTTGATACATCTTTAATGCATTGGAGATATAAGCTTATAAAATATCGGTCCGGTTCAGTGCCGTAGCGTTCTTCTTTGTCTGATTGGATAAGGCGGATTTCACGGACGGCCGGATTTGCGCGTCCGCTCCGCATTCGGAATAGCAGAGAGTGTAGTTCCTGAAGCATAGATCGGCGCAGGCTATCTTTTCTTTGGTCAGCTCTTTTAAGTCGCAGGCAGAGCGGCAGACGTCTGATGCATTGCCGCACGATTCAACGCAGTCGCCAGCGTATCTCCTCTTTTCTTTTTCATAGACGCATGATGTCAGATTGTATCCTGAAAGGCCGAAGCAGGGGTCCAGGGTCGTTGTCGTTTCGCTGGTGGTAGTAACGAACGCTTCAGGCTGGTCTTTGTCGCAGATTCCGTCCAGGTTCGAATCTATACAACATTCGCTCCCATGGAGTATGTAAGGCGTATTGCACACTGACTGCTTCTGGGTCATGCCCAGATATATGATGAGCACGATAAGCATTATCGCGAATAAGGCTTTGGGGTTCATGTTTTCTATTCTGGATACTATTTACGCATTGAATGGTTAAAAGGCCCGATTTTATTGAACAAACAAGTAAAAAAACCACATCTAATGAATAATTATTAGAATTATCTCTTTATATATTAAACAATATTTATATAACAAATTCCAATATAGTTTGGATGTGTGATCAAAATGACGAATAAAACCATAAACACTGACCTTTCCGGCCTCGTATCCGTTTTAAGGGAAAATGGCGAAATCAGGCTAACAGAAGCCGCCTCGATGCTGGAATTATCCGAATCCGAAACAGAAAACCTTGCAAAAAAGCTCGCCGATTACGGCATACTGGAGATGCGCTACAGCCTCAAAGGCCACAAGACCCTCAAGAAAGGCGCAAGGATCGCAGAATCAAAAGACACGCCCAAAGAACTGCACAAAAAACATCACATATCCGCGGAAACAGAGAAGGCATTCAATACGATGAGGCAAAAGATAGCGGAAAAGAAAGAACGCGGCATCCCGAAGACGGCTTTAACAACGGCAGAAAAGGATAAGGCGGAATCAGATTATGAGAGACAGGAAAGGCTACGGGAGATAAAAGAGGGATTGATCTCTGTAAGAGAGAACCTCGAAAAGATCAGAAGCACTCTTGAATCAGACCTGAAGGGCAGGCAGGAATCATACAAAACACAAACAGACCTGAATTGATCCGGGCAACTAAAGAATGGACCTTTTGATAGTTATGATACTTCTTTTCGGACTATGCATGGGATTCGCGGCAGGAATAAAGACACAGAAAATAACATCAGGCATATTGCTGTCTACGATCGCCTTGTTCATAGGGGGACTTATGGGATTAAGCGCATACTTCCTGGCATACATGTTCGGAGCCCTCCTCGGAAACACGGGAGCGGAATGATCGCTCAGTTGATATACGCAAGCTCACCTACAATCTTTTTATCAAGGACCTGCCGGCACTCACTAGACTCGTCGGAGCAATGCTCTTTTATCCTGCTGACAAAAATAGTCAGATCGGATGCGGATAAAGCATTACCGCCAACGGACCTCTCGACCGGGGAAGAGTATTCCCAATCCGCCAAGATCAGGGCTACGATAATCTCTTTTTTATCCCCTTCGAACTCTTTGAGCGAATCAAAGACATAAGAGAAAACTTCCCCGGGAGATAGNGCGGGAAGACNGGTCAAATGCTGACCTGCTAGCGCGTAGTTATCGTCTCCGCTTGCGTTCGACCCGGTGTAGACGAAAAGATACAATTCCACGCCACTTGAGGGCATGCTCCGCTGGTATGGGACGTTTTTAACGGAAACATTGCATCGCCCCATCTTATTGTATACGCCGTACTCGTTGCACGATATGGCTCCCGAGTATCTTGGATCGGGCATGTCGACATTAACCGATAAAGGATTGTTGTCTGCCGTTATCGCTACCCCCCCAGGATATGAAGCATTGACGGACTGATCAGAAGAATACAGATACAGATCATAAGACCCTGGAACAATGTTCCTGACAAGGGTCAAACCATCCGCATCGGTTCTTGTCCCGCTGCGCGCAAGCTTTGAATCCTTTAGGAGAATATCCCATCCGGAAACCTTCCTCCCTGTTTCGATGTCTTTTATTTCGATTAACTTATCAAATGGAGCGTCTATCTTTAGAGCAATAACATCGTGAGCCCCGGACAGATCGATACTTCGGCTCGTTGAAACATTCAAATAGATTATCTCCACAACGCATTCTCCTGAATAGGACGAATCCAGAAGCAGAGCCCCGTCGGGGGCGGTCAATCCAATGTTCTCCCCGTCAACAGATACCCTGGCGCCGGAAACGGGGTCTCCTGACAGCCTGTCCGAAACCTTTAGGGTGACGTTCTTTTGTATCCTGAGAGACAGCTCGATTGTCTGTTCGTCTTTTGCGACAAGGACTTTACGTTCCACGGAAACGCCTCCAATGGACGCTTCAATGACGTGCGTTCCCTCGGAAACTCCCCGGATGCTGAGCCGTCCATCTTCTCCGGTCTTATCCTGCATCTCCTCGTCCAGATAGATGCGCGCATCCGTTACAGGGTCTCCGGATCCCGAGTCTATTACGGATACGGAAATGGAATATTTGCGCTCGAGACTGAAGGTCAGGCTGCTATAGGCCTGTGCGAACTCGTAGGTGTCTTCTTCATAGATCCCGGGACCCTGCAACCGGACTATGTGTGTCCCTCTCATAACAGAGAATTCAAAAGACCCGGAATCGTCTGTTCTGCCGGCAAGCGCGCCATCACAGTATACGTAGATATCCGACAGGATCCCTCCGGCCTTGCTTAGAACGACCCCTTTGACCCTGACAGTCGGATCGAATTTGATGAGAACGTCCCGGCCCAGATAAGAAAAGTTATCCTGGTAGCTCGCAGAGTCCAGAAAAATCTCGAGCCTATGATCCCCCTGCCCAATGCCAGCAAGCGGGTAGACGCCATTTACAGCTTCGCCGATATCCGATCCGTCGACCAAAACCTTTGTTGGAAACGCCGGGCTTGAGTTAACGTAAATTATTCGCAGAGAACCTGCAGAAGCCGCAGGCTCGGTAGTTGCAGGAGAGGGATCCTCTTTCTTATCGGGGACATTTTCAACAGGCTGCGTCCCCGCAGGGGCATCCTTGCTTTCGATATCATGGGACAGTACGACCATGCCGGAAGCCCTCGAAGGAGCGTCCTCTTTGGGCGCTTCATCTTTATCACATATCCGGTTATCGTCTATGTCAAGGCAGCAGGAATTCCCGACAAGAAGGTAAGGCTTATTGCAGACCGTCTGCTCCTGGACGCATCCTGCCAGAAAAAGCGCTGAGAGCAAAAGCAAAGCAAGAACTCCGGATCGAAAAATATCTGCCACTTATAGATTATAAGGAAAATTCCTATAAAAACATATTAAAAGAAAAAAATAAAAAAATGATCACGCTCCGGCGGCCCAGGCGTTGATCAGGTCTATCACCCCGGAGAGGGACGCGCTCCCGGAAGCCCACTGGTTTATGTAATTAATCACTTCGCTCAGGGATATCTCTCCGCACGGAGGAGAATCGCCGGGAATGGTGCACACTGAAAGGGTCGTACTTGTAGACGAACTGGTTGTCGTAGTCGATGTCGTTGTCGTAGTGGTCGGGGCCGTGCTTCCTTCCATCGTCCCGAGGAAATAAGTAGAATACACCCAGTCGATCGGGTGAGACACTTCCAGCGCATCTATCCGGTTATCAGTTCCCCAGTCCAGAACGAATCTGTCTCCTCCCTGAGGAGTGATCAATAGAGTGTCCGTGTCCGCTGAAAGCTCCTGATCGCCTGCATCCAGTATCATATCCGAATCAAAATCCATATACAGATCGTTCGAGTATCCGCTGTCAACGCCGGCATCGTAGTTCCTGTCGGACAGATCGCTTATGACACGCCCGTCATCTACGCCAAATACTATGAGGGTGTCGTCATCGTCTCCGTCCTTGTTCAGGTCCATTGAGGCATTATAAACCTGGCTGTCCGGATCAGACGTAAGTCCGCCCTCATTGTATATCCTCATGGAAAGCGCGTATTCGCCTGATTTGAATCCGGAAAAAATGCCAACCATATGGGGGTTCATCCCGAGGGATCTGTCGACGGAGAAATTCTCGGCGAAGAATATCTGGTTTGGCCCGTCATCGAATACAATATCCAGAGTCCTGCTGCCTATGGTCACTGCATTCTTCTTAATGAACAGGCGGTTTGGATCGAGGGTAAGCTGTTTGTCGTTCTTGTAGTCAGACCCGGTAATGGGCAGAGTATAATCGTCTTTAAGCGCGTCGGTCAAAGCAAGCTCTCTGATGTATACGTCCCCCACGTCAGAGCAGTTCTCATGGGTATACGTAGGATCGGATAAAGACGCCCCATCTTCGGGATCGCAGTACCTCTGCAGGTTCGAGATAAACAGGTCAGATCCGCCCATCCTTGGACGAAGCGTTATATTTGCCTTGTCTTCCGCCGCCCCGGGAGATGTGACTGATTGCGAGTATGTTGAATAATAATATAGGGTCCCGTCCAGAATGAAATCCGCACCCATCGAAAAAGGCCCTTCGTCCAGACGTACATTATTGTAACGATTGCCGTCCGTTCCGGTGTAATCCAGCGCTATGCCGTAGCCGTTATCGGCCCTCCCGACCTGTATGTTCCCCTCGCCTGAACCGGAGTCTGATACTTCCTCGAACTTATCGCTCATATACCCTTTGTAAGTGAGGCGGAAATTATTGGGGAAGTTAAGAGACTCATCTATTTCAAGAGCTTCCGCGCCGTCAAGGTCATGGCTGTAGGTTATGTCGATCGATTTAAGCAAAGCTTCCTGCATGTCGGGGTCCATGTCATCGTATTCTTCTATATCACAGTTATTCTCGGTTCCATCGGTTGCATAAGGGCCTTCCAAGCAGGTATCCACAGTTGCGAAATTAACTTCCCAGTCAGTCATGATCTGCCCGCCCACTTCCAGGTCCTCGCCGTCCTCTAATAATACCTGTGTGGATAGGTCATAGACTATCACGGATGCGGTCTGCAATGAGCCGCTGGGTTCGCCGTATATCCCGAATATCTCGAGGTTGTCAACGACGCCGTTGGCAAGCTTGGAGACTTCTACAGTAACAACCGATCCGTCCGGCTTCCAAACATTAAGCAGGATTGAAGAACAGATGCCTATTGAACAAGTCAGGTTAGCCACCTTGAACCTATACCCATTGTATTCTGAATAGAATCCTGCGCTCGTCACATTGTCCAAGACCATTCCTTTGGCAATGTATATCTTGTCGCTCCCGTCTATGTCTCTGACGTAATACTCCTGTCCGAGGAAGATTATCTTTCCCCTGTATTCATAATCAAGATATTCCCCTTCAGAGCCGCTGAGCCTCTTCATAGGGATGTAGCCGGTATTTATCCTGTAGGAAACAGCGTCTTTCGGGATCACGAATTTGAGGGCCTCCGAATAATCGGAAAGCAGCCCGGACTCGTAATAGCGGAACATGCTGGCATTAGTCAGGATCCACTCGGACATCCCGTGGACTGGGTTCTCCAATGCTTCAGCGCTCAGGTTCAGAGAAAGCAGGCAGTGCACGTTGGAGTATGCTCCTTCCATCAGGAGGCCAGCCTGCGTTCTTGTCATATTCCCATCGTGCCAGGTGTAGGAGGTAAAATCCCCTTTTTCATAGGATTTACTTCCATCGAATCGCAGTCCTGAAGCCTCGTTGTAAAAGCTCGAAAGGCCTTCGGCCACGTATACATCCTGATTATAGTCGCCGATCGCATAATGATCTGCAGAAACGTTAAACGCGCACGCAAATATCAGCAGCGATCCCCAGAAAAAAAAGTTTTTAGTGTTTTTCATCTTTTGAGTCAAGTTATTATAATATATCCACAATGTAATTAAAATGCCCGCAGGTGGAAAGAAAAACAAAGACATAGACGACTTAACCAGCGAATACGGCAGGATCTTCAGTGGTTTCTTTGATTATCTCATCAGACTATTTGACACACTCAATAATGTATTCAACGTCCTTGAAAAGGCCTTCGACGACATCCCCATAATCAGGCCTCTCGTACTGCTCGCAATAATCGGCATGCTGGTATACTATGTCGTATTTTTCCGGACATTTAACGCGCGCGATATGCTATTATTCATATACTTCTTCATAGGAGGCATCGTTTTGCTTGCGCTCATGGTAGCATACAAATTCGCAGAGATATTCGAGCCGTATTTAATCTACAGGGCGGCCAGGAGGAAAAGCAGGGAAGAAAATCAGAAGATCCTTGAGACGCACAAGCTCATCAGGCAAGTAGTAAAAAAGAACAGCGAACACAAAGAGATAACTGCTAACGACGTGCTAGTGCCTGCAAAGGACAGAAAGTAGCAGGATAAAATGAACAGGGCCTGCAACTATCCAACAACTACTCATCGCACTCACTGAGAAAGAGAGACGAATAATGCGCTTAGACGAAAATACACAAACAAAAAGAGGTCAACGAAAAAAAAACGGGACCAAATATATTTCTATATTCTATAATCAGCTAATAAGTTATAAAAAATGAAATTAGAAGGAAAACCAAAAAAAACACTTGAATTCAAGAACAAAGTTTTGATAATAGGATACGGATCAGTCTCTAAGTGCACTCTTCCCATCCTTTTAAAGCACGTCAAAGTGCCTTATGAAAACATAACCATCATAGATTTTGAAGACAAGTCAAAAGAACTCAAACCCTGGATAAGCAAGGGCGTAAGATTCTTCCAGAAAAAGATAACCCCCGAGGAGTTAGACCACATGCTCTCCGATTACGTCGCGCCCGGAGGATTAGTTATCGATCTGGCATGGAACATCGATTGCTGCGAGATAGTCACCTGGTGCCACGAGCACGATGTGCTCTATATGAACACTTCGGTCGAGGTGTGGGACTCTTACGAAGAAAGGTTNACGGCGAGCCCGATAGAGAANTCCCTTTATCACAGGCAGATGAA
>JGI20214J51088_10003002_pt1 | contig 11151 bp, 10 predicted proteins | sample WetSurMetagenome_FD_51088 | JGI IMG/M metagenome (IMG submission 51088)
CCCGATGCCGTCCCCGCCCTGGGCCGCGCGCTCGCCGTGGCCCACCGTGAAGTACACCGTGGGCCGCCTGGGATCGAGGAGGTTGAGGAGCGCGTTCGTGAAGGCCTCCTCGGCTTTGAACCCCTTGATCTTTGCCCCGGCGCCGAACTGCATGCCCGAGAAGTCGTAGTCCACCATCTGGTCCTTCTCCACGTAGCGGCTGTTGTCTCCCGTGTCGAAGACCACCACGTTGGTGACCTGGACCTTGTACTTCTTCGCGAGGGTTTCCATGCGGGCGCGGTCCGCGTCGGGATCGATGGCCTCGACCTTGATGTGAGGAGACTTGTCGGCATAGGCGGAGAGGAGGTCCTTCACCCGGGTGTAGACCGCGTCGCCGGGCGGCAGGAAGACCACCACCTTCACGTCGGTCTTGAGGTCCTTCAGAACCTTCTTCGTCTGGTCCGAGAGGGTGAAGCTGTTGGAGCTGGTCCAGTCCCAACGGTGGTAGTGGCGGTAACCGAGGTAGTTGACGATGGCGAAGAGGGCCAGCGACAGGGCGACGAAGGCGCCCCAGTTGGTAGCCTGCAGGAGGCGTTTGCGGATCATTGCCACCTCCTCGCCTGGAGAGCCTGATGGGCGAGGGCGAGGAAGAGGCATGCCCCCGACAGGCAGTACACGATGGCCCGGCTGTCCACCACGCCGCGTCCGAAGTTCTGCATGATCCCCCAGAGGTCGAGGTACTCGAGAATCCCCTTCCAGAACGGGTCGGTGGTGAGGATGGCCAGGATGGACAGGGTGATCAGGAGGACGAGGATGCCGGAGGCGAGGATGGCCGCCACCACCTGGTTCCGCGATGCGAAGGAGGTGAAGAGTCCGGCGGCAAGGAAGAAGAGGCCCACGAGCAGGATGCCGAGATAGCCCGCCCCCACGGGGCCCCAGTCCACCGCCGAATACTGGCGCAGGACGATGGCGTAGAGGAGGGTCGGGAGCCAGAGGGCCAGGTAGAGGGCCACGGCCCCCGCGTACTTGCCGAGCACTACTTCGAGGTCGGAGACGGGTGCGGTCATGAGCGTCTCGATCGTGCCCGACTTCCGCTCCTCGGCGCCCAGGCGCATGGTCACTGCGGGCGCCACCAGGATCATGAAGATCCAGAAAAACATGGTCCCGCCGAAGAAGACCGACATGGGGCTCGCGGAGAAGGCCCCGGGGCGGCTGAGTGCGGCGAGGATGACGGAGAAGATGAACCCGTTCATGGCGAGGAAAGAGGCCATGACGACGTAGGCGACGGGCGCGAAGAAGAAGGACATGAACTCCTTCCTCGCGATGGCGATCACCGGTCTCATGGGGACACCTCCTGGGCGGTCTCCCGAGTGGTGATGGAGAGGAAGGCCTCCTCGAGGGAGACCCGTTCGGGGGTGAGCTCGACGAGGGGCAGTCCCGCGGCAGCGCAGGCGCGGAAGAGATCGGCCCGGACTGCCGTGCCCGGGGGGGCCGAGAACCTGAAGCGGCTGACGCCCTCCTGCTCCTCGAGGAAGGTGACCTCCTCCACGCCGCCCACCGAAGCGAGGCAGCGGCTCGCGGCCTCCTGGCCGCCGAGCACCCCGCAGAGGACCGTGCCCGCCCCGCTCAGGCCCTGGTGGAGCTGCTCTACGGGCCCGTCGAAAAGGAGGTGGCCCTGGTGGAGGATGAGCGCCCGTGAGCAGATGGCCTCCACTTCGGGCAGGATGTGCGTCGAGAGGATGACCGTGTGCGCGGCAGCGAGCTGCTTGATGATCTGCCGCGTGTGGACCACCTGGGCCGGGTCCAGGCCCACGGTGGGCTCGTCCAGGATCAGGACGGGCGGGTTGGCCAGCAGCGCGTCGGCGAGACCGACCCGCTGGCGGAAGCCCTTGGAGCACGTGCCGATGAGCCGCCCCGCCACCTCGGTCACGTCGCAGACGTCCAGCACCTCCTCGATGCGGTTCCTGCGCTCGCGGCCCTTGAGGCCCTTGAGGGAGCCGCGGAACTCGAGGTACTCGCGCACCCGTAGGTCCTCGTAGAGGGGGTTGTTCTCGGGCAGGTACCCGATCTTGGCCCGGGCGGCCTTGCTGTCCTGCGCCACGGCGATGCCATCGAGCGTCACCTCGCCCGAGGTGGGGACGAGGTATCCCGTGATCATCCTCATGGTCGTGGACTTGCCGGCGCCGTTGGGACCGAGGAAGCCGACGATCTCGCCGCGCCCCACGGTGAAGGAGACGTGGCTCACGGCGTCCTTGTCGCCCCAGCGTTTCACCAGGTCATGGACTTCGATCATGCGGATCTCCAGAGGGGATCTAGGCGTTCTGCGCCAGGAGGATGGCGGCCCGCTTGACCACGGACTCCATACCTCGCTCCTGGGCCTTGCGCTGGAGGTTCTCGATCTTGTTCCGCGAGACCTCCTCGCCGAGGGCCCGGCAGGCGTTAAGGAGGAGCACGAGGTCCGCCTCGTCCACGGCCCGATCGGCCAAGCGGCCGAGGGAAGCGCGGTCCTGCGCGGCCTGATAGAAGTCCAGCGCGTCGTGGAACAGGCCCGCCTCCTCGTACTTCCTGCCCAGAGCGCCGAGGTCGGCCGGTGGGAGCGGTTTCACGTAGAGGCACTGCTGCTTATCCGCCACGCTGAGAGGGAACTTCTGCGATGCCATGGGTCCTACCTCCGAAGCGGTTCAAAGTACCATAAAACCAGGGGTTCCGCCATTCTCCCGGAGACCGCCGAGACGAGAAAAGGGGAGGCTGAGCCTCCCCCCTTCAACGGTTCCGCCAGAGCCGCCTCAGTCCTTGATGGCGATCTTCTTGGGCTTGCTCTCCTCGGCCTTCGGGATGGCCACGGTGAGGATGCCGTCCTTGTAGGTGGCGGTGATCGCATCGGCTTTCACCCGGGTGGAGAGGGTGAAGGTGCGCATGAACTTGCCGTAGGCGCGCTCGATGCGGTGGTAGTCCTCTCGCCGCTCCTCGGCCTCGAAGTGGCGCTCGCCGGAGATGGTCAGCAGGTTGTTCTCCACCTGGATGTCGATGTCCTCGCGCTTCATGCCGGGCATGTCGGCCTTGAGGACGAACTGGCCGTCCTCCTCCTTCAGGTCGACGGCGGGCGCCCACTGGCCGTACTCGACGTTGCTCGTGCGCCCATCGAAGGCGTCCTCAAACAGGCGGTTCAGCCTCTCGTTGACGGTCATCAGGTCCCTCAGGGGACTGTAGCGGGTGATGGTAGCGGTCATGGTTTTACCTCCTTCTAAAAGGTCCGATGGTCACGTTCCAGGGCCCAATATAATATCGCACTGTTTAATTGTCAAGTAATCTGCTCTGTTATAACTCATATTTGTGCAAATACTGACATAAATACTTTATATACAGCTACTTATGCCGTCTTATTGGGTCTAGTCTTTGAGCTTGCGCTTGAGCCGTTCGAGGAGGAGGAGGGCTTCGAGGGGGGTCATCTTCTCGGGTTTAGCACCGCGCAGAGTGTTGATGACATCCTTCTCCGGGCCCTCGGCCACCACGGTGCCGAAGAGCGTGGGCTGCATGGCAGATGCGCCCTCGGGAGCGTGGACGAGGGCCACGCCCTCCCGGCGGGCCTCGAGGCCCGAGAGGATCTCCCTGGCCCGGTCCACGACTGGCTGGGGGATTCCCGCCAGCTCGGCCACGTGGATGCCGTAGGACTTGTCCGCGGCACCCTCCTCCACGGACCGGAGGAAGTGAACCTTGCCCCCGTGCTCCCGCACGGCCATAGTCAGGTTCTTGACGCCCGGGAGCGTGCGTCCCAGTTCGGTCAGCTCGTGGTAATGGGTGGCGAAGAGGGTCCGGCACCCGATGCCCTCGGGCGCCATCAGCGCCTCCACGACGGCCCACGCGATGGCCATCCCGTCGTAGGTGCTCGTGCCGCGGCCCACTTCGTCGAGGATGACCAAGGACCGGCGCGTGGCGCCGTGGAGGATGGCGGAGGTCTCGGTCATCTCGACCATGAAGGTGGAGAGCCCCCGCATCAGGCTGTCGCTCGCGCCCACCCGGCAGAAGAGCCGGTCCAGGAGGCCCACCTTGGCCTGCCGCGCGGGCACCCAGGAACCCAGGTGGGCCATGAGCGCCAGGAGCGCCGCCTGCCGGAGGTAGGTGGACTTGCCGCCCATGTTGGGGCCCGTGATGAGGAGGAGCTGCCGCTCCTCCGTGTCCACGCGGAGGCCGTTGGGCACGAAGGGCCTGTGGCGGTCATCGAGCTCCAGGACCGGGTGACGCCCCTCCTCCACCTCGAGGACCGGCTCCGCCACCATCTGCGGACGGACGTAGCCGCGGGAGCGGGCCAGGTGCGCAAAGCCCGCGAGGATGTCGAGCCGGGCGATATCCGACGCCGCGTCCCGCAGGGCGGGGAGGTAGGCCTGGAGGTCCTCAACGAGCGCCTCCCATAGGGACGCCTCCAGGGACTCCCGCTGCGATTGGGCCGAGAGGATCTTGTGCTCCAGTTCGCGAAGTTCCTGGGTGACGAAGCGTTCCGCCCCCACGAGGGTCTGGCGGCGCTCGTAGTCTTCGGGGGCCTTGGCCAGGTTCGCCTTGCTGATCTCCAGGAAGTAGCCGAAGTTCTTGTTGTATCGGACCTTCAGCGAGCTGATGCCCGTACGCTCGCGCTCCCGGCGCTCCACCTCGAGGATGGCACCGCGGGCGTTCTCCGCGAGGCTCCTCAGCCCGTCGAGTTCCGCGTGGAAACCTCGGGCGAAGATGCCGCCCTCGCGGGCGTGAGGGGGGAGGGCCTCCTCCAGCTCCCGCTCGAGCCGGGCCGACCAGCGCGCACCCTCTTCCGACGCTGCGGTGAGACTCGGAACCTCTTCGCCGAGCCCCTGGCACAGCGCGAGGACGTCGGGCAGGCGGGCGAGAGACGACCGGAGCGCCCCGGCGTCACGCGGCGTGGCAATCTTGGCCGCGAAGCGGCCCACGAGACGACCGAGGTCCGGAAAACCTTTGAAGAGTGCGCGAAGGACTCCGAGGGCGTCGGCCCTCTCGGACCAGAGCGCCACCGAATCCTGGCGGGCGCCGATCTCGGCCAGCGACGAGGGCGGCGCCAGGACCCACTCCCTCAGGAGGCGCGCGCCCATGGGCGTGCACGTGGCGTCCAGGCACCCCAGGAGGCTCCCCGCTCTGCCGCCCCGCTCCAGGTTCTCCACGAGCTCGAGGTTGCGGCGCGTGGCCTCGTCCATGGAGACCGAGGTCCCCGGCACCTCGAGCCGCGGACGCTTGAGCGCCTGGCCACCCCGCCCGCGGACGTAGTCGAGGAGGGCGTGGAGCGCGCCGAGGGGTTCGGGGTCGGGGGGGAGGCCGGGGAGACCCGCGGGAAGGCCGAAGCGCCGCGCGAGCTGGTCCATGAGGTCGGGGGGTGCGAACTGCTTCGGGGGAAGGGGCGAGAGCGCGTAGTCTCCTTCGGGCGGGGCCGTGCCCTCGGGGTACAGAAGCTCGGCGGGGGCGAGGGCCGCGAGGCGGTCTGCAGCCTCATCGGGGTCTGAGACCCAGACCACGAGATCGCCCGAGGAGAGGTCCGTCCACACCAGGCCCACGGAGGACGGACCGGGGTTCCACGCCGCGAGGACGGCGCGCTCCGCGGCCTCCACCACGCCCTCCTCGAGCGCTGTGCCGGGGGTCACGACGCGCGTGACCTCACGCCTCACCAGGCCCTTGGCCTGAGCAGGGTTCTCCATCTGGTCGCAGAGAACCGCCTTGCGCCCCGAGCGGATGAGGCGCCCCAGATAGAGGTCGAGGGCGTGGAAGGGGATGCCGCACATGGGCATGGGATCGGGCTTCCCCTTGTCGCGGCTCGTGAGGGCGATCTCGAGCACGGCGGAGGCCTCCCGCGCGTCCTCGCCGAACATCTCGTAGAAGTCGCCCATCCTGAAGAGGACGATCTTGTCGGGGTGCTCGTCTTTGACGCGACGCCACTGCCTCATGGCGGGCGTCAGGACCTCGTCGTGAGCCATCCTCAGCCTTCCCTACCCGGTGATTCCGGGAGACAGGCGGATTGTACTCCCGCGGTGCGGCGCGCGCCATACGGCGAGGCGGGCGGATTCGGCCGGGGCCTCGCAAAGGCGCGCGCAGCGGAGGTTTGTGGACTCCTGGTCTGGCGTCTTGCCTCGCGCCCTGCGAATTGACCGGGGGTGGGCGTTCCACTACTATGGTGTGTTATGGGAGGCCGCCGATGGATTCCAAGGGCGTGATGAAGGAGATCAAGGACCAGGGCATCCGCGCCATCGATCTCCGCTTCATGGACATGCCAGGCATGTGGCAGCACTTCACCATCCCGGCCGACCAGTTCAGCGAGAGCGTCTTCTCCGAAGGCCTGGGCTTCGACGGGTCCTCGATCCGGGGATGGAAGTCCATCCACGAATCGGACATGATCGTCATCCCCGACCCGGAGACCGCCTTCGTCGATCCCTTCTTCGCCCATCCTACGATCACCCTCATCTGCGACATCCTCGACCCGGTCACCAAAGAGCGCTACGCGCGGGACCCGCGCAACATCGCCCTAAAGGCCCAGAACTACCTCGTCTCCACGGGCGTGGCCGACACGTGCTACTTCGGCTGCGAGGCCGAGTTCTTTGTCTTCGACGACGTGCGCTACGACCAGACCCACAACGCGGGGTACTACTTCCTCGACTCCATCGAGGGACAGTGGAACACGGGCCGCGACGAGAAGCCGAACCTGGGGTACAAGCCCCGCTACAAGGAGGGCTACTTTCCGGTCCCGCCCACCGACTCCCTGCAGGACCTGCGCGGCGAGATGGTGCGCATCATGCAGGAGATCGGCCTGGTGGTGGAGGCGCACCACCACGAGGTCGCCACCGCGGGTCAGTGCGAGATCGACATCCGCTTCAGCACGCTCGTGAACACCGCCGACAGCCTCATGAAGTTCAAGTACGTGGTGAAGAACACGGCGCTGCGGCACGGCAAGACGGCGACCTTCATGCCCAAGCCCCTCTTCGGCGACAACGGCTCGGGGATGCACTGCCACCAAAGCCTGTGGAAGGGCGGCCAGCCCCTCTTTCCCGGCAACGGCTACGCGGGCCTGAGCCAGACCGCCCTGTATTACATCGGGGGCCTGCTCAGACACGCCCGCTCTCTCGCCGCCCTCATCGCCCCCACGACCAACTCGTACAAGAGGCTCGTGCCCGGGTTCGAAGCCCCCGTGAACCTGGCCTACTCCCGGCGGAACCGCTCGGCGTCCATCCGTATCCCGCTCTACACCGAGAACCCCAAGGCCAAGCGCCTGGAGTTCCGCCCACCGGACCCCTCGTGCAACCCGTACCTCGCCCTCGCGGCCCAGCTCATGGCGGGGCTCGATGGCGTCCTCAACCGCATCGACCCCGGACAGCCCCTCGACAAGGACCTCTACGACCTGCCCCCGGAGGAGCTGAAGAACATCCCCACCATGCCGGGCTCCCTCGAGGAGGCGCTGCGCGAGCTGGAGAGGGACCACGAGTTTCTCCTCAAGGGCGACGTTTTCACGGAAGACTTCCTCTCCACCTGGATCAATTACAAACGCCACCGCGAGGTCGAAGAGGTGGCGCTGCGGCCGCACCCTTACGAGTTCGGCCTCTACTACGACATCTAGCTCCAGAAAGCGGGGGTCCCAGGCAGGCCGCTCCGGCCCCTGGAGATCCTGGAGGGGACCATGAAGGCGTTCAAAGGGTTTCTCGTCGCGGCCTGCCTGTGCCTGGCCATCTCGTGCATCCACGTGGTGGTGAACGTCTACTTCCCCGAGGCGGAAGCCAAGGGCGCCCTCGCTACCCTGGAGGACGAGTTGCTCCGCGCTCCGGCCCCGAAGGCGCCGGAGGGCCAGCCTGCGCCCCAGAAGCCGGCCGATGCGCCCGCGCCCAAACCCCAGAGCCTCCTCCTGAACTGGCTGAAGCCCCAGAAGGCCTACGCCGCCACGCCGATCACCGAGGAGCAGATCGTCACCAAGATCCGCAGCATGCCCGCGGTCCTCGACGCTTATCGCCGCATGGCTTCCCGCATGGCGCGGGTGGACGCCCTCCGGGCCTCCGGGCTCGTGGGTGAGGGCAACGACGGCCTGCTCAAGCGCCGCGGCGACCTCACCGACCGAAAGGACCAGCGCACCTTGGAGGACGAGAACGCGGACCGCGGCACGGTCATCCGCGGCTTGGCCGAGGCCTCCGTGGCGGCGCAGGGACAGGCGGTGACCGAGGAGGCCGTCAACCAGGTCCTTCCCGACGCGGCGGCGACCTTCGCCGCCCTCCGCAGGGAGAAGGCCCAGCCCGGATGGTGGATTCAGAAACCCGACGGAAACTGGGTGAAGAAGTCCTGACCTCTCGGGACCAGCGCGGCGAGGCCCCTGGGAAGTTCCCGGCTAACTCCTGAAATTTCTTGCCCTTGCTCCTTGACACGGGGGGTGCAGGGCACTATGTTTCCCTGGCACGCACGAGGTGACTCGATGATGAGAACGATCGGTTACACTCGGCGGACCCTTCCCCAGGAGTCCAAACGCATCCCGCCTCCCCGGATGGGCCTGCCCCTCGACCTACCCCACGTCCCGCAGAAGAAGGCCGCCTCCTTCAAAGGTTCCGAGGCCTTTCCTCTGATGACCACGGTCATCCCCGCATCGAGGATTTCCTCTCCCCGGTGAGGGCAACGAGCCAAGTCTCTCAGGCTCGGCGGCGGCGGGGCGACCCGCCGCCTTCTGTTTTCCCCACCCAGCCCGTCAAATCTCAAGAATTCCAGAGTTGGGTGGATTCACCCAGGCGCGGAACCTGCTCCGGAAGGTGGCGCCCTGTACCCGCAGTCATTTCCGAAACGAGCCGCTGATATTTTCAGCAATGGGCCCTCACTTTTCCACTGTTGCAGCAAGGCTCTCCCTTGCGCGAGGTGACCTTGGCCGCGATTTCCACCGAAGCAAGCGGCTCTTTCGGAGTGCGATAGGAGTATCTTCATCCCCTAGGGCGGTGCTCCGCCCTCCGGCATCGGCTCAGCGCCCGATGCCCTCTTGGGGGAACCATGAATCCACACGACCACCAGGCCGAATCGGGGGGTCGGACTGCGCTCGCCGCCGTCCTGACTTCCATGACGGGACAGAACGCGGCCAAGTGCTACCAGTGCGGCAAGTGCTCCGCGGGCTGCCCCATGGCCGAGGAGACCCGCCTGCGTCCCCACGACGTCATGCGCCTCATCCAGCGCGACGAGCGCGACCGCCTCCTGAAGAGCGAGGACCTCTGGCTCTGCCTGACGTGCGAGACGTGCACCTCGCGGTGCCCCAACGGCCTCGACCCGGCGCGCGTCATGGACGCCCTCCGGGAGCTCGCGACCGCCGAAGCGCCCGGCCACACCCCGAAATCCATCGCCGCCTTCCACAAGTCCTTCCTCGACGAGGTCCGCCGCACGGGGCGGATGGGAGAGTTCGGGCTCGTGGCCCGCTACAAGATGAGGACCGGCCAGCTCACCAAAGACGTGGGCGCCGTGCCCTCCATGGTGACGCGAGGCAAGCTCAAGCCCCTGTCGCCCTCGATCAAGGGCGTGCGCGAGGTGCGGCGCATTTTTGCCGCGTGCGAGGTCGCCTGCGAGCTCGCAGGGAGGGAGACCCCATGACCCTCGGCTACTACCCCGGATGCTCCCTGCACGGGACTTCTCGCGAACTGGACGAGAGCCTCAAGGCCGTGGCCGCCGAGCTGGGCATCGGCCTTCAGGAGGTGCGCGACTGGTCCTGCTGCGGCGCCACCTCGGCGCACGCCACCGACCACCTCCTCTCCGTGACCCTGGCGGCGCGGAACCTGGCTCTCGCCGAAGAGCAGGGCCTCGACGAGGTCCTGGCGCCCTGTGCCGCGTGTTTCAACCGCCTGGCGAGCGCGCGCCACGAGGTCTCCCACGACAAGGATCTCGGCGCCCGGCTCCCCGAGCTCCTCGGCCGCCCCTTCGGCAACACGGTGGCGGTGCGAAACATGGTGGACCTCCTCCGCGCCGCCGTGCCGCAGATCAAGGCGAAGGCCGCCAAGCCCCTAGCCGGACTCAAGGTCGCGTGCTACTACGGGTGCCTCCTCGTGCGTCCCGCCGAGGTGGTCGCCTTCGACGACCCCGAACAGCCCACTTCCATGGAGGAAGTCGTGAAGGCCGCGGGCGCCACGCCCGTGAGCTGGAACCGGCGCCTCGACTGCTGCGGCGGCGCCTTCTCCCTGTCGCGCACGGGGTCGGTCCTCCGCTTGAGCCGCGCCATCCTCGAGGACGCGCGGGCGGCGGGCGCCGACGCCGTCGCCGTGGCCTGCCCCATGTGCCATTCCAACCTGGACTTCCGTCAGGCCGCCATGTCGCGCCGCGGGGAGGAGCCCCTCCCGGTGTTCTTCCTCTCGGAGCTCGTGGGCCTAGCCCTCGGTCTGGCGCCGAAGACCCTCGGCGTGCAGCGGCACTTCGTGTCGGCCAAACCTGTCCTCGCCCGGCTGGCCGCGGTGGAGAAGCCCTCTGAGGCTGAAAGGCAGGTGCGCTGATGGCCCGCATCGGCGTCTTCGTCTGCCACTGCGGCGAGAACATCGGCCGCACCGTGGATTGCTCCAAGGTGGCCGAGGCCCTCGGGAAGCACCCGGGCGTCGTCCACTCGGCGGACTACAAGTACATGTGCTCGGACCCCGGCCAGGCCCTCGTCAAGCAGGCCATCGCCGAGAAGAACCTCACGGGCGTCGTGGTGGCGGCGTGCTCGCCCCACATGCACGAGAAGACCTTCCGCCGCGCGGCCTCGGGCGCCGGGCTGAACCCCTTCCTCTGCGAGATGGCCAACGTCCGCGAGCACTGCTCGTGGATCCACGAGGACCGCGACGCGGCCACCGAGAAGGCCATCGACATCGGTCGGACCATCGTCGAGAAGGTCAAGCGCAACGTCCCGCTCCAGACCATCCACATCCCCGTGACCAAGCGCGCCCTCGTCATCGGCGGCGGCATCGCGGGAATCCAGGCGGCCCTCGACCTCGCGGACGGCGGCGCGCAGGTGGTCCTCGTGGAGAAGGAGCCCTCCATCGGCGGCCACATGAGCCAGCTGAGCGAGACCTTCCCCACCCTCGACTGCAGCCAGTGCATCCTCACGCCGCGCATGGTGGAGGTCTACCAGCACCCCAACATCACGCTCTACAGCTACAGCGAGCTCGAGTCCCTCGAGGGGTACATCGGGAACTTCAAGGCCACCATCCGCCG
>JGI20214J51088_10003003_pt1 | contig 11149 bp, 7 predicted proteins | sample WetSurMetagenome_FD_51088 | JGI IMG/M metagenome (IMG submission 51088)
AGCAGAATATCAAGCAGTATCTTGACGATATAAAGAAATCGACCAAAGAAAAATATTTGTAAAAATGCCCCCATGTCTATTCCTGCAAAAAGGGGTAAATTCACGAATTTTGTTAGCCGGATTAATAATCCGTACTAATTACTTGTTGTCGGGCACCGATTACAAATCGGCGCCAGCATAGGGCCAGCATAGGGGCGGATAAACAGGGTGTGGTTGGCTTTCCCACCTTGGGGGGGATTAGGGGGTAAACATAAAAAAAGGCCGTTATTGGCGGCCTCTTTTTTCAAATATATCTTTTAGTATTCCCAAAGATCATGTTCCCAGTTGAACAGATCAGTTTTAATACGTTCAGCTTCAAACAGGGTATACTTACCAGCCTGATACTCCTGGATCCTCCTGTCATTGTAAACATTTGATTCACCTACAATAACACTTCCGAATCTTCGCTGCATAAAGAGATCATCAAATGAAATACGCTGTGCATCGTTGTTCGTCATGTAGATTTCATTTTTTGCAAGGACATCCCTGACATCATCAAATTTTATCCAGAATATTGGCTTTTTAAGAACTCTTCCTGCCTGGGCATCGAAACCCATATAAATGGGCTGCATTGCGATAATTCTTACATCAAGTCTCGAAAGTTTTTTATCAAAGTACCATTCCTCGTAAAGAAGCAATTGTTTTACCTCTTCAGGTTTGGCATCCTGTTTTACAGAATCCTCTCTTGTTGCACCCTGTGCATTAATCTGAACGGTTTCAACCTTGGTTACAGCTCCCAGAAGAACTTCGATATCTGAGTATGTTGTGGCAGCAGCACCAGCAAATGGTTCATATGCGTTAAGTCTCCCTGCTTTGATTTCAGCCAGAATGATCTGGATGAAACTTTTTCTTCCGTCAGGAGTTCCCTTAATAGGATAATATAAAGCCTGATTTGACTTTTCACGCAAATCGATAAGCCTGTAAATATATTTCGCCCTCATGACATCGGCTTCGCGAAGGTANGGGTAATTAATCTTTTTTGCGTCCGGAATCGATTTCTGGTAAATATCACCGAAGCTCTGGGCNTTTATAACACCTGAGAGTGAAAGGGCAATAATTCCAAAAAGAATTTTCTTATTCATGATGGTATATAATTATTATAATACTAGTCTATCTTTAAAAATATGGCCGAGAGTTCTTTTGTTTTTCCATCGGGACCGAGAGCGGTAATATCTTTTATAATTAAGTTTTTGCCTCTCGTGAGCTTGCTGATCAGATCTTTCTGCTGTGTGGTAAGTGTACTGCTGGTGCTTTTTGCTTCAAAGTCACCTCTGGCGTCAGTGTATAGAATTGTAAATCCGGTGACCTGGTATTGAAGGTCGAAGTCAAAATCAGGCAATATTGCGAAGACACCCTGTTGTGCAGCAGCAGTGGCACGTGGAATACTTCCTGTATTTTTTTGTCCGAAAACTGCTATCGGAGGTGGAATCGGTTTTACTCTGAACTCGTAAGGAGCATACTGCACAGGTTTACCATCGATATTGGCTGTTGCAATAACCTGCACAACCTGTCCGACAGCTGTTGGTTTAACAGCCCAGGCGCCTTTGAAATTTCCCCCACCGGCTTTTGGAACTTTTTCAGTCGAGAATGTTCCGTTTACAACCTTTATAGATATTTTATCCGGACTTATACTCGGAATAGAAACGTCAATAGGATTAGGAATCCCGTAATACATAACGTTCATAGCTGTGGGAGAAACTATCACATTCGATTCGCCGACAACATAAGTCTGCTCGGTGGTTGCATATTCTTTAATTGAACCATCGGGAGCTGTCAGTGAGATAACACCACCCCATTTCTTAGGACCGAGAGATGAGGCACGGACTTTATAAATACCTTTTCCTGTTTCATCGAGGTCAAGCCTGGTGCCACCCACAGTAATATTTGGCTGTTGTGTTGAATCAGTAGCAGAAATAAACACTTTTGCTTCGTAATCGCTTCCCAGTGTTACATAATTTGAGTTCGGGATAACAATTGCATCCAGTTTGTTGAACTTGAAATTTGATTTGTCGATTTGGGTAAAAAGGTAATTAATAACCTCAGTTTCAGCGTTCCTGACATCAAGCTGTATTTTGGACAACATGGTTATTACATAAACAAGTGGAAGAGCCTGGAAATTAAAATTTGGCCATTTTTCTATTTCTTTGGTCGTTCTGTTTAAAGCATCATCGGTATTAAGGCTTTTCTTAAGGGCTTCCTCTGCTACCGGGTTTTTACCATCAAGTGTCTCTAAAAGGAAAGAACGGTAATTATCAATCATTGTTCTCAGATAAAAGGCTTTTTTATCATCGTTAGACCCAATTAGGATCTCAGAAGGAACATTGTTATCGTCAAATTTTTCAACATCATCAATGAAAACTTCATTTCCCTTAATGGCAGGTGTTTCCGGACCTTCCGCAGTTTTAATGATCTCAATTTTCAAACCCTGGAGATAATCAAAGAGCTCATCAGCACGTTCTTTAACTGCCAGAGCCTTGGTTCTGTATGGCCCTGTTTTTTCAGGGAATTGTGCAAATGATGATTCAAAATCCTGGTAAATAAGGCTATTCTTCTGGTTATAGTTCTTGATTGAAAGAGTAAGACCATTATCAATTTTTCTGAATGCTTCAACGGCTTCTTTTGACACGTTAAGTGCAAGCATAGCGGTAAGTACCAGGTACATCATACCGATCATCTTTTGCCGTGGAGATAGCTTTTCGTGAGCCATTTTGTAGGTAGTTTAGTTAGGTAAAAAATGCCACGTTATTTTACATTCATAGCTGAAAGCATATTTCCATAAACATTATTCAATGCAGACAGATTGTCATTGAGTTTTGTTATTTGTTCACGGTATTTTTTCGTATCACCGGCTGATTCTGTAAGGTCTTTCATCAGACCCTGAATTCCTTTATAGAGAGTTTCAGAATCTTTAATATGATCATCTGCTCCTTTGCGCTGCAATTCATATACAGCATTAAGTGCAGAAAGATTTTTATTGAGTGATTCAAGCTGTTGCTGATATGATTTCCCGCCTACTTCAATAACTGAAAAAGAGTCAGCCATATTACGATAGGTTGAACCCGTTTCATTTATTACTTTTGCAGTTGCAACATAAGATTCTGACAATTTACCCAGCGACTCAGTTGCATTATTGATTGTACCCATATATTTGGTAGAAGCTGCAGTAACATCGCCCATAGCATTAATATTGCCGGTTGTTTCGCTAAGCTTTTTCATGCCAACACCAAGTTTCTGGAACAGGTCAGGAGTGATCTCTGCTTTCTCGAGCATCTCATCGAATTTTGCAAGTGCAACTGAACCGGCTCCGCCACCATAACCACCACCGCCACCTGCTATGGCGCCACCGCCATGATGTTTTCCACCATGAGCTGCAAGTTCCGGTGATTCGTCTTCAGGAATACCTGCAAGTTCAGGATAGACCAGTGACCAGTCAATCTCCTCATGTAGCGGCTCAAAGGCTGAAAAGAAGAAGATTACTGCTTCGGTAAGAAGACCAATAGTAAGCATGGTTCCTGCCAGTGGCCAGTGCTGTATTTTAAACAATGCACCGATGATAACGACGGAAGCACCTAAACCATAAAGTTTAGCGATGAAATTTTTCCACCCGCTGCTTTGTACTAATTCTGCTAGGCTCATATACCTGATTATTTTAGGGTTATTTCAAATATTTAATTTACACCAATATAAGTTCTTACATTACGGAATCCTACAAACGATCTTGTTGAATCCTGATATTCATAGTCTCTTGAACTTGTCTGAAGGTAATATGCAATGTCTTTCCATGAGCCACCACGTATTACTTTTCTCTTCATAACCGGAGGATCCTGCGGTGTTGCATTATACTCGTAGTTTGGCTGAAGATCGTGCTGGAAGATATAAGCTGACGGATGGTATGCGCAACATGTCCATTCGGCTACGTTCCCTGCCATATCATATAAACCAAATTCATTAGGTGAATATGATGCAACTTTTCCTGTATATACATTTCCATCATCAATATAATTTCCTCGTAATGGTTTGAAATTGGCAAGGAAGCACCCTGTCTGGTTACGGGTGTATGGGCCTCCCCATGGATACATTGAAAGAGCAAGACCTCCCCGGGCTGCATATTCCCATTCTGTTTCGAGAGGCAATCTGTATTGTGATACATCAGCAACTCCGTCCTTCCTGAGAGCGCTGTTCATGTAATCTGTTCTCCAGATGCTGAATGCTGTCGCCTGAACCCAGGATACGCCAACCACCGGATAATCATCAAATGAAGGATGCCAGAAGTAGAGAGCTGCCTGAGGATCATTGAATGAATATGTAAAATCCCTGATCCAGCAAAGGGTATCGGGATATACATTAATGATGTTATGTTTGATGAATGACGAGCGGTCTTTTACTGCCGAACGTGTTCCGTCGAGAGCAGTAACCTGTCCGTTATACTTACCGGTATTGGCTGCATAATCGTATTGATAAGTCGATTTTGCAGCTGATTGATAGTCTACCCAGAAATATGAATAGTTAAGTTTCCTGACATCAACCTGCTTTTTACCGTTAAATCTTTCTTCAGGAGGATAATACATCTCCTCGATATGGGTCAATGTTGTAGGTTCTTCAGGATCAATTTTTTCTTCCCAGTTAATTACATTAGGTTCAATTACATTGTTGTCTTTATCTACCATGAAATACTGCCTGTCAGGAACGTCTGCGGCGACACCAAGTTTTGTCCTCAGAATAGAATCGCGGACATAATATACAAACTGGCGATACTTGTTATTAGTAATCTCTGTCTGGTCCATCCAGAATGCATCAACAGTAACAGACTTTGAGATGCTGTTCATGGCAAATGTAGCATCCTCATCGCTCGGCCCCATCATAAAACTTCCGGCAAGAATGAATGACATTTCAAAGGGTTCCGGTTCGAAGAATTTTTTCCGCCCGACAACACCTGTTAATTCTCCGTTGTTTGAAGAACCACAACCAGTTAACAAGATTATCAATATAAGGGCGGATAGGGATACCTTTTTCATATTACTTAAGAATTTTATATTGCAAGTAAGTTATTTTTTTTTAATAATCATAAAAATCTAATACTTTTATATTTCATCGGGCTTTTGCCCAGGCTCAGGTCAAAACAATAATTTACCATGAACTCATGCGATCCGCTGCTGTTCTTTCTGATATCAGAAAGTGTAAAATCATACGCGTAACCCAACCGGATCCCATTGAATAATTCAAACCCTATCATCGCTATTAAAGCGTCTCCGGCTCTGTATGAAACGCCTCCCCACACTTTTTTATTGTATCTTAATAATGAAGTTACTGTAAACTGAACCACCTTCCCATCACTAAAAGCAAAAACCGAAGGAAGTAATTCAAACGAGGGGTTCGGCAACTGCAGTGTATAACCTGCTGTTGCATAATAATGCCTGCTTGCATAGGGGGTTCCTTTTGAAAATTTAAATTTAGGCTGATTTAAATGGGTAACAGAGAAGGCAGCATAATATTTGTCTGCTTTGTAGTACAGGCCTAAACCTGCATCAAATGCAACATAACTTTCCTTATTTTCAGGGATTAACGGATCTCCTGAAGCCGGCGTGTGTGTATCACCTTCTGGTATTTCCCATGTGGGGTTAAGTGCTTTATTAATCATTCCCAGACTTATTCCGATCCCAAGCTTCCCCTGACCTACATCCATGAGGTAAGAATAAACAGCTGACAGGTTAATATCTTTATCAAATCCAATATTATCGCTTTCAACAACCAGTCCCACACCGCTTTTAATTCCAAAGAGCGATACAGGAGCACATACATTGAAAAGTGTTGTTGAAGGGGCACCTTTAAATCCAACCCATTGCTGCCGGTTGAGTACTGTAGCACATACCTTTCCTGATGTGCCGGCAATACCCGGATTATATGTCAGTGCATTAAACATATAATGACTCGACAACGGATCCTGTTGCGATAAAACCGGTTGTATTATCATTACTAATAAAAGAAATGCAATATTGATTTTTTTCATTTCTTTATTTATCGATGTGATGCACTCATGTTGAACGAGTAAAATAAATAAAAATCTTGTAGCTAAACAAATATTAAATTATTTATTTGGAATTAGTGGTGATGAGTTAACTTAATAAAGATATTATTAAAACACTGATAATAAATTTAATATAAGCGTATTTTGATTTTTTGATTTGAATTTATGTATTAACCCCAAAGGGGTTTAATTTGAATAACCGTGGGTGCAACCCACGGTTATGACATGAAAACCCTCTGGCAACCCCGGAGGGGTTGAATTATAAACTCATAATAACAGTCTAATATTCAGCCCATTCAGGGCTGTGACATTCAGTTTGTTGTTGCCCGTGGGTTGCACCCACGGTTATTAAAATTGTGCCACTTCGCGGCACAATTTAAATTGAAATCAAACTCATCAGTAGTAATTTGGAATTATTAAATATATCAATTATTAACCAGATTCTGCTTAAATGAGAAGTGAAATATATGGAAACAAAGCAGAAATAAATTGAAATTAATTGGAAGAAGAATACTGCAGGATGTTAATTACGATTTAAGTCTCTCTACAGCTTTAACCCATCTGTCGGGCACTTCATTCCGGTTAGCCTTAAGATAATCTTCATGCGAGCAGGCAACATAAAGGTTCTGATCCTCTTTTGAAGGCAACTCCATCCACCACCTGTCGGTAAGACTGCTCTTTACGAAAATCAGATCGTCATCCAGATCGGTAACTCTGACATGATATTTGATGAATCGTCCTGAATTACTGTTACTTAAATAAGGTGTTTCGTATTGTTTCTGAGAAAAGCCCTCAAGAAAAAACCAGAGTATCTGTGCAGCAAGGCCAGATGTCTGAAATCTTATATCAAATTCAGGATTAACTTCAAATATTCCGAAAACTTTCAACTTATCAGATATCCCGGCGTATCTTGAAAGAAGGCAGATCTCTTCTCCGTAAAATCCGTTAGGAGATGGGCTGTTTGTTCCGGGAGCGTCAGATTGCCTGACTGCTGAAATATCAAATATCGCCGCATCTGAGTCTCTGAAAAGAGGCTCAGTCAGAAAAATAGCCTGTCTGACATCTCCAATCCTGACAAGTTCTGACCTGCGTTTTAAAAAACGGTTAATTACCTGCTGATCATTAAGATAAGTCTGATAGCCAATATTAATATAATGGCTGAAAGTGCTTTTGTGATTGTTGAGAATCGTGTTCAGATAGTTGAAGGAATCAGCCAGTTTTCTTTCATTACTGTAATCAATCCTCGGGTCTACGGCTGTAAGAGTGTAGCCTGTAATATGTTGCGAGAGAGCCCTGTCGATAGCAGGAACAAGGGCACTGCTGCCTCCTATAATAACCGGGAAGAGATTTTCCTGAATTAATAATGTAAGAATATCAGTAAGTCCGGCAATGGTATCATTAAAGGAGGATCCCTGTTTCATATTTCCAAGATCTATTATTTTAGATCTTCCTGGAATTTTAGCAAGTTTGTATAATTGGCTCCTTATTGCATCCGGCCCTTTTGCAGTTCCTGCATTTGGTGAGTTACGACCTTCCGGTACTCCCAATAATGCAATCTTATATTTGCTGATATCTTTTATAGGAGCATTATCAGTATGAATGGTGATATTGTGAGGGAAGACAGCCTGTCCTATAAGGTGTTCAAAATCAGGGCTCTCAATGCTTACCGGATTAAAATAGTCATTCAGGTCTACCATAGTATATCAGGAACTCTTTTTGGTTTTATCACTGTTATCGATAATCTTAAGGCATTCTTCTTTAGTAAGTTTTTCTGCATCTGTTCCCTTCGGGAGTCTGTAGTTCAGCTTCTCCTTGACAATGTATGGTCCGTATCTGCCATTCAGAACCATAATGTCACCAAAATCTTTCAGCACCTTCTTCTTATCATTTTCATTCTTTTCAAGAATTACCTCAACGGCTCTGTCGAAGGTTACCGTGTATGGATCATCCACTCCTTTTTTGAGAGAAAAGAATTTGCTTTTATACCTGATATAAGGTCCAAATTTTCCTATGCCTGCAACCATATCTTCACCTTCATATTCACCTAATGAACGTGGCAGGCGGAAGAGGTTTAGGGTTTCCTCCAGAGTTATGGTTTCAAGAAGCTGGCTCTTTGAAAGGCTGGCAAACCTTGGTTTTTCAGTGTTGGCTGAATCACCGATCTGGGCAACAGGGCCGAATCTTCCCATCCTGACAGTTATGGGTTCACCCGTTTCAGGATGATTTCCAAGGAGCCGGACTCCTGTCTTTCTCTCTTTTTTCTCCAGGGTATTTGTAACAGTTTTATGGAAGGGAGAATAGAATTTTTGAATCATCCCGGTCCACTTGATATTACCAAGAGCTATCTCATCAAATTGTTCCTCAACTTCAGCAGTAAAATTATAATCAACGATTTCAGAAAAGTTTTCAATTAGAAAATCATTTACGATCATACCTATATCCTGCGGGAATAGTTTGGATTTTTCCTTCCCGGCAATTTCAGTTTTTGTCGATGTTGTAATTTTCCCTTTAAGGAGATTGAGGATCTTTATATGACGTTTTTCTCCGGGTCTGTCTTCCCGCGAAACATATCCCCTGTTCTGAATTGTTGAGATAGTTGGTGCATATGTTGATGGTCTGCCTATCCCAAGTTCCTCAAGTTTTTTTACAAGGCTTGCTTCGGTATATCTGGGTGGTGGTGTTGTAAATTTCTGTGCTGCTGTAATATTGTCATAAAAAAGAGGTATTCCTTTTTTTACCGGAGGGATAACATACCTTTCTTCATCGTTGTTTTCAGTATCCGTCGATTCGGTATATACCCTCAGGAAACCATCAAACTTAATAACCTCACCGTTAGCCTGAAATGTAACCGGAGAGTTGTTCATGTCAATGGAAATTGAAGTCTTTTCAATATTGGCATCAGCCATCTGCGAAGCAACCGTTCTTTTCCATATCAGCTCGTAAAGCCTCTTTTCATTCTGGCTGCCGGAAGTCACGGGTTGATCGAGATAAGCAGGACGGATAGCTTCATGTGCCTCCTGGGCTCCTTTTGATTTAGTCTTGAACTGACGCGTTTTGGAATATTTCTCACCATATTCCTTGATTATCATTTCGCGTGACTTAACAAGAGCAAGATTTGAAAGATTTGTAGAGTCAGTTCTCATATAGGTGATCTTTCCTGCTTCATATAATTTCTGAGCCACTGCCATTGTCTGGGCCACAGAAAATCCGAGTTTACGGTAAGCCTCCTGCTGGAGTGTCGAGGTTGTAAACGGAGGTGCCGGTGACCTGGTGCCGGGTTTAATGCTTATACTTGCAATGGAATATTTTGAATTGGTACATAGCTCAAGAAAGTCTAGAGCATCTTTTTCCTTGTGGTAACGTTTGGATGCTTCTGCACGGAGGATTGCATTTTCTTCTTTATCGGAGCCAATAAGAAATATAGCTGTTACCCTGAAAGCTGATTCACTTTGAAATGATATTATCTCTCGTTCCCGTTCAACAAGAAGTCTGACTGCAACCGATTGTACCCTGCCTGCAGAAAGTGATGGCTGAACTTTTTTCCAGAGTACCGGGGAGATTTCAAATCCCACAAGCCGGTCGAGAATACGTCTCGCCTGTTGCGAATTGACAAGGTTCATATCAACCTGCCTGGGATTTTCAATAGCATTTGTGATTGCCTCTTTTGTAATTTCATGAAATACAATCCTTTTTGTCGTTGCAAGATCGAGATTCAAAACACTTGCAAGATGCCATGCAATTGCCTCTCCTTCACGGTCTTCGTCGGAGGCTATCCATATATTTTTCGAATCAGAAGCTGCTTTGCGCAGTTCACTTACCACTTTTGCCTTTTCCTTAGGGATCTCATAATCGGGGGTGAAATTATTTTCCACATCGATTCCCATACCTTTTTTAGAAAGATCTCTTATATGCCCAAAACTTGAAACAACACGGAAATCTTTTCCCAGGAATTTCTCAATAGTTTTCGCTTTGGCAGGCGACTCAACAATTACAAGATTTTCGATCATTACAGGAGATATTTATCTTTTTATCAGAGCGCAAAGTAAATCAATTAGGTACCAAACTTCAAAATAAACCGTTAAGTTTCTTTATTATTTACTATTTTTGGACCAAATTTCTTATATAAATGAAAGGCAATTCTCATAACAGAAAATATCTTATCTGGTTCTGGACATTATTCATTCTCCCTTTTGCTCTGGTAATTACTTTATTCATTCTTATATCGAACGAAAAGCTCGGACCAATGCCTTCTTTCAGGGAACTCGAAAACCCTGAATATTATCTTGCTGCAGAGGTTTATTCGGAAGACGGAGTCCTTCTTGGAAAGATAAGTATCGAAAACCTTACATGGACAGAATATAAGGATATATCCCCAAATCTTACCAAAGCTCTTATTGCTACAGAAGATATACGCTTTTACCGGCATTCAGGTATTGATATCCGGGGACTGGGTCGCGCAGCAATACTAACTGTTCTTATGGGTCAGAACACAGGAGGAGGAAGCACAATAACCCAGCAGCTTGCAAAACAGCTTTATCCCCGCGATACCGCCAGAACATCTGCGTTCATGAAGAAAATAAAACTTGGGGTTTCGAAATTCAAGGAGTGGCAGACCGCCGTAAAGCTTGAACGCAGCTACACCAAGGAAGAGATTATTACAATGTACCTGAATAAGTTTGACTTCAACTATAATGCTATTGGTATAAAATCAGCAGCCAGAGTCTATTTCAATACAACTCCCGACTCTCTCAATCTCGAGCAGTCTGCAGTTCTGATTGGGATGCTTAAAGCATCAACAAAGTATAATCCGGTCAGAAACTACAACCTGATGTTGCAGCGCAGGAATGTTGTTCTTTCGCAAATGGAACATTATGGTTTTATTACACCTTTAGTTGCTGACTCAGTTAAAAGGCTTCCTATAACTGTTGTTTTCAAAGTTGAGGATCATAATACAGGACTGGCTACCTACCTCAGGGAATACATCAGGTTTTTAATGAGAAGGCCTGAACCTGACAGATCAAGATATGTTCAGCAGACATCATATGATGATGCCTTGTGGGAATGGCAGAACAACCCTCTTTACGG
>JGI20214J51088_10003004_pt1 | contig 11147 bp, 6 predicted proteins | sample WetSurMetagenome_FD_51088 | JGI IMG/M metagenome (IMG submission 51088)
GCTAAACGGCTGGATAAACAGGTCAAAGAGTTCCTTAACAGGCCAATCGAGGGATCAATCCCTTATTTGTTCGCGGATGCAAGCTACTTTAAGGTCAGAACAGATGGCAGATACATCAGCAAAACTTTACTCGTCGTAACCGGTATTCGCGAGGATGGCTATCGTGAAATCCTAAGTGCGAAGGTTGCAGATAGCGAAGATGAATCCTGTTGGGAAAGCTGCTTTGAAGAATTGAACGCCCGAGGACTTAGCGGCGTCAAATTAGTGGTATCTGATGGCCATAAAGGGATACAAGCAGCTGTTAAGAAGGCATTCGTTGGTGCATCCTGGCAAATGTGCAACGTTCACTTTATGCGTGCTGTGCTAAAGAACATATCCAAGAAAGATAAAAAAGAGGTTGCATACATGCTGAAGGATGCTCTTGAAGACGAGCACAAGATGCAGGAGGCAGCAATTATCCTTGATGGAATGGGTTATAAAAAGTCTGCAGACACAATCGATAGATTTCGGTTTGACCTCTGGAATTACAAATCATTTCCTAGATCGCACTGGAGAAAGATCCGGACTACTAACGGCCTGGAGAGAATCAACAAGGAGCTGAAACGGTGAAGTCGTGTATCTGGGCGTACTCTAATGATCAATCGCTCCTTAGGGTAGCGGTCTGCATCATGATGGACATCAACGAGGATTGGATAACTGGTAATAGGTATTTATCCTTGGAAGAGTAAACAGAATCAGGATACAGGGCCACTGAGATTTTACAGCAAATATGGCACGCAACCATCTTCAACCATGATGGTACTACTAATGTCTTCATACCCCTGGGAAGAAGGCACCCTATCTCTTCTTAAGACCATCCACATAGAAAAGATCAATTCCACCTCTTAATTTCGCTTGTGGGATTCTCTTCTTTTTTTTCTCACCCACAAGAGCTTTGATTTTTTCCAATGCCCAAAAAGTTTTTCCCAAGGGCCTACAATCTCAGAGATACAGATAGGAGTGAATGGTATGCGAAAAAGTAATTATTTAGCAATTTTATTAATCATATCTACCGTTTCACCGTTAACCGCTTTTGCGTATTCCATTAGCCAAGATGGGATCGACCTTATCACAGAGTATGAAGGGATAAGGTATAATCTGTATGATGACCCCGCAGGACATTGTACTATTGGTGTTGGACATCTAGTGCATACCGGCAACTGCGATGGAACCGATCCCAGCGAGCAAGAATTCCTCGGTGGCATTACTGAAGATCAATCACAAGAGCTTCTTAGGGCAGATGTGGCAACCGCAGAGCAAGATGTAAATTCGCAAGTGACGGTACCATTAACACAATCTCAGTTTGATGCTCTTGTATCTTTTACCTATAACCTTGGTGGAGGTAATTTAGCAACTCTGCTGAGCGATTCTGGTTTGAATAATGGCGCCTATGGTGCAGTTCCTGCAGAGCTAAATAGATATACACATGGAAGAGTGAATGGAGTGATGCAGGAATTACCAGGATTAGTTACACGACGCGCTAATGAGGCAGAGTTATTTAAAGAGGGGACATCTGAGATCTGTACTATTATTGGTGAATGGACTGTTCATTATCAGTGGCCTAGCGAAGATATTGGGGATTGCTTAATATTCTTCCATGACGACGGTACTTTCACGATAAGTTACGATAGCAAGCCCACTGAAGAGACCGATGGATTAGACAGTGGAAAATGGACCCAAAATGGAAATGCTATCCGATGGCAACATGATCATAGCCCTAGCGCGACATATGAGGGTACTATGGAATCGAGTAGTAGTATGAGCGGCACAATGACAGATGATGACAGTGATGCACAAGGTGAATGGTCTGCAGATAAGAGATACTACCAATATACGGCATAAATTGTGACTAAGGGCAGTGCAGCCGCTTGCCAATTTGCCTCGCTTGCAGGATTTTATAATATTCTTTTTTCTCACCAACAAGAGCAATTTCTTTACATAGTAAGCAATCTGCATTTCATGCTACAAAACCGCTATGCGCAAAAAGCCATTGCCTAACATATTGATTATCGAAGCAGAAATGTATTTATAATATTATGTGGATTGATAACAACGCAGTAGCATGGCGGTTTTGCAATCGTACCACATGACCATAATCGATATCAGCAATTTTCCCGCAAAACGGCTTTGCAGATTCGATCATTTCATACTTTATGTGCGTGGGGGGCCGGTTTTGACCGTGTCCCCCCGCGAATGAATTTCATCAAATCAGTATAAGCTTTCTAGCTGCTGGTTTGTGGAATGCGTCACTAAAGTTAGTACAGGGTCAACAGGCTAAACTATGGGTTGAAGTTAGTTCTATGACATTTTCCTTGATGGATGCAAGAATGACATGGAACTATTAGTTCTTATTTCCTTTATTCTTTTTAGGGTTTTCTCGTTTACTAACAACTTTCCTCGGCTTGGTCGTTTTTTGTGGCATAATACGAGCATCTTTCTCCTCATAGTATATCAAGTGCGACCTCGATCCAGAGGTTGGATCTCCCGGGCCAGATAACGACGGCATAAAATGTGTAGCATTTTATCAGATAATTCCATAAATGTCATAGAACTAAATTTGTTCACACTCGTGATAGGGCAAAGGATAGATATATGCATTTTCCCACATCTTGCATCTCAGCGATTTAGAGGAAGATAAAGCTTATAGCTCAGCATGCAGCTATATTACCTCTAAATATAAAATCTGTCAAAGCCATTTTACTGGTAAAATGGTGCTGAGTTCCCGCCCACCGGCACCTATTTTAATGGCATTTCGTGGCCATCTTTGTGATAACCAAGTCATATCATTTCTATTCTAACCCGGACTTCTCAACTAATCTGGGCTGAGAGAGCAGAGCATACATCCTGTGAGGTCTTCATCGCGCTGCATCACGTCCATCCCTCGCAAGCTTTTTCGCCAGAACGGCAAATAGCTCTGCTGAAGGCAGAGACTTGGCGGCACCCAAAGAGATCATAGACTTTGTGGAGAGATTCGAAACCAACGAAAATAGCGGTTCATGCCTTACTTTTAGATGGAAGGGGAAAAATGGCTTAAATATTGTGGTATGATGGAGGATTCTCATTTACCGCGCTTGATGGGGCAGCTTTGAGATGCGCCCTAATTGCCGGACTCTTGAGATCCATTTCCCACTTGGCTTCAGATCTTGAGGAAGGCAGCCTGCACCTCGGCGCGCAGGTGATCCTTCCCTTTTATGCGCATCTTCCAGCAGTGAGTGCCGATGCAATCCTGCTGAATCTGCTGGCTGCAAAATAATTCCGCCACCTCATCCTCCCCGAAGTAGTGGGTGAGGATGCCGCTGCCCCGCCGGAAGGTCCCGGGCTCAACCTCTGCACCCTGTCCAGTTCGCATATCTTGATCGCTGAAATCGCGAAAGAAGATCCGCCCACCCGGCTTGAGAACGCGCGCCGCTTCGCTGGCCAGAGCCCGCCGCCCGTCGGCCAGCAGGTGTCCAGCCACATGAAAGGCAAAGACCGCATCAAAAATCCTCTCCCGCAGGGGCAGGCATCCGGCATCTGCCTGGATGAATGCGGCATCCGCCCGAACGCGGCTGGCGAGATGCAGCGCCTGAGCGGAGACGTCCAGGGCGACGGCATGGCAGCCGCCGGGCAGCGCCGAGAGGGTCTTGCCGTCGCCAGAGCCCAGCTCCAGGACGAGGGAGCCCTCCGGTATGGCGGGCAGATCCACCACCGCTCCGCCCCAGAGGCGGCCCCGGCTGGTGTAATCCTTTTCCCAGGCTTCGAGATGAGAATCCATGCAAAATTATCGATGTGATTAATGAGTAATAATCCTATTTTTTATTGGCTTGAATTTCGCTTCTATGCGCCTTCGCGTGAACCGGGAACCGGTATCTCACGCGAGGCCTTGACGGGAGCGATTAAGACAAAGCTAAATCATTAGTCTCATGAAGCTCCCACCGGCTCTCCTCCACCAGATCCTCGTCCGGCGACAGATCGATGGTCAGCCCCTGATCTGGTGAGGTCATGTTCCAGTTGGGAGGCTGCCAGCCTCCGTATCTGGTGGTCTTCGGTGCCACTCCTGTGCTCCTCACCTCAATTTGTGCCGCTGCATCTTCTGTGGCGTAACCAGTTCCGTCTACTGCGATCGCATCCACATGCACAGTATTGACATAGGCTCCATCCCTGGCTGCCCTCACAGTGTACTCAATGGTCTTGACGCAGCCCGGTGCCAGATCAAGAATGACCCATTGTATGAACTGATCCACAAGCATACTGGGCTCATAAGACGCTTGCAGGAAGCTCATGTAGCCGGGAAGGTTATCGGTCAGGGTGACCGCTATGGTGTTGTTGGCGTTGTTCTTGACCACAATGGTATAACGAACCACCGTTGGATCGAGAACATCCAGTTCCGCGGTTTTGTCCACAAACACCTCGGGCGGGCAGCAGGTCATCGAACCGGATGCCAGGGATGAATAAGCCTGTGCCGATATGCAGCCATCTCCTTTCATTGCGCAAACCATGACCCGATTGACGATGTTATCAGGCGCATACTCGGTTATGTTCAGCGTCAGCTCAATTGTCACCGAGTTTCCTATGCCGAGGTTAAGCAGCGTCCAGTTGACATCACTCCTGGAAAGGCTTGACGGCCGGATGGAAGAGCCTATGTACTCCGCGCCGGGCGGGAATGAGTCACGAACGTTTATGGGGGCCAGAGAGCTCGAGCCGTCGTTGGTTATGGTTATAGTGTATTCAGCCACGTTGGCGTTGGTCTTGTTGAACCATTTGGTCGTCATGCGGCCTTCTTTGGTTACGGTTATATGCGGCCGGTCGTACTTGGAGACGCCTGAGAGAATAACATTTCTCGTGATGTTGTACCGGCCCGCATAGGTTTCCTCGTTATCAATCTGAGAGGTGCGATTAGTGCCCACCGCCTTGAACCTGTAATCGGCCAGGCCGCTGAAGCTGGCATTTGTCTTCATCTCATTGAGACCCGAGGCGACGCTCTCCTTTTTCAGATAGTCCAGGGAGGAGTACCTCTCGCCTAGGTATGTTGCCGTGGGCGCTTGAGTGCCGTTGATACAGCCAATTGTCTTCACGGGATTGCCGAAGATATTATTGCCCGCGAATATCTCACCACCACGAAGCATGCCGCTCTTGGACCAAATGCCTTCGCTCCATAACATGTCCTGGGAAACAGCGAACCTGGGAGAGTAACTGTAGTTGGCGGGCCCGTGAACCAGGTTGATATCCTTGGTGATGTAATTGGTGGGAGTATCGATGATCTCCTCGCTTGCGTAGGATCCTGTTCCTGATTCGTAAGTTCTCTGGCTGTCTTTGACGCGCTTGTCAACATTCACATAACCGTAGCCTGTCACGGATTTATTGGACTGCACATTCTTGCCATACTCATCGACCATCTCATAGACCTTGAAGCGGCCCACGTAGTCCTCGCTGGCTTCGTAAACGGGCTTGGACCTGGGATGAGCATCCGTGCTCTCTTTCTTGAGAACGCCGATGTGCCCTGTGCCCTCAAACTGCACCTCGGTCTTCATGGTAGAGCCGTTCTTGTCCAGCTCCAAAGAGCTGTCTTTGTCGATCTTATTGGCAAAGGTGTACTCCTCGTTCATAGAGGCTCCGGTTATGGTGTTGATGCCCTTAGACTTCTCTGTCCATTTGGTGCTATAGTTGATGGAACGGCCCTTGGGCAAGCTGAAGGTGGTGGGCTTGTGCACCGCAGAGAGTCCGGTGACTGTCTTGATGGATTTGTTCTCGGTGCGCATCTTCGTCAGCTCCTCGCTGGCATATGTGCCGCTGCCAAACTCACGCCTATTCAATTCAGTTCCGGGATCTACGATACCCGTAGAAGCGCAGCTAGATATGGTCTCTATCAGATCGGATTTGGCGTAGGCGCAGTTTGTTATCGATTCCGGACCCTGGTGGGTGTCGTAGTCGTTGTGAACGTTGACGAAGCCCGTGCCGGAGACGCCCTGATCCATGTCGTAGTTGATATCGACTATCGGGACGCGCACCCTCAAATACACGTAAACGCATTGGCGAGGACCGAGAGTGCCAATGAACCAGGTGAGGTTGGTGGATGATGGTTCTGGGGAGACTGAGACCAACTCTACTCCCTTGGGTAGGACATCCCAGAGGGTGACGTTTGTCAGAGGAACTGGGCCCTCATTGCATAACTCGATTGTGTAGTTGATATCCTCGCCTCTGTGGACTGCGGATTTATCCGCCGTTTTCTTCAAGGTAAGATTGCCTTCTGTCTGAGAATTGCTCGATTCCACGTCTGCCGTGGCATTGGACTCGACCTCAGCGCCGTGCTCGGGTTCGCCCGTGACATCCACCTGGTTGGTGAGCGTACCGAATACTGAGCCGTCGATCTTGGCTTTGATCCAGAGAGTGAGAGATGCTTTAGAGGCCAGCGGGCCGACGTCGGTCCAGTTGACGTGCTGTCCGCTGTTATCTCCTCCCGTGGAAGAGGAGGCATAAGTCAGGCCGGCTGGCAATTTGTCGCTCACGAAGACACTCAGTAGCGGTGCTGATCCATTGTTGGTGATAGTTACGGTGAAGTTGATCAGATCGCCCTCTGAGCCGAATGTGGGATCGGCGATCTTTTCGACCTCCAGTCCGGGGACGCACGGCGAGCCGCCTATGGGATGATAATCCATTTCAGACCCGCCTAAGATCTTGTTATAGGGCGTATCTCCGATGCCGTTCTCGTCGCAATCGAAGCCATTGTAGTCGGACCAGATATTGCCGAGCAGGCCGGTGAGGGTCCGGCCGTCGTGCACCCAGGTCATGGACGTAGTGGAGTTCCAATGGTTGGCACCGTCTGACCTGCCGTTGTTGGTGTTGTCGAAAGTGTTGAGGCAGATTGTGTTGCCTGTGCTGGAGGAAGAGAGGTCGATGCCGGACCAGGAGTTGTCGGTTGCGGTGTTTTCCGAGATTATATTGTTGCTAGAGGAATAGAGGTCGATGCCCATGAAGTTGCCCGAGATGGTGTTGCCCGATATGGTGTTGCCTGTGCTGGAGGAAGAGAGGTCGATGCCTGACCAGGAGTTGTCGGTTGCGGTGTTGTCCGAGATTATATTGTTGCTAGAGGAATAGAGGTCGATGCCCATGAAGTTGCCCGAGATGGTGTTGCCCGAGATAGTGTTGCCTGTGCTGGAGGAATGGAGGTCGATGCCGGACCAGGAGTTGCCGGTTGCGGTGTTGCCCGAGATGGTGCTGCCACTGGAGGAATAGAGGATGATGCCCATGAAGTTGCCAGCGGCCATGTTGCCTGTGATTGTGTTGCCGCCGGAGGAAGAGAGGGAGATGCCGTCACCGGAGTTTCCGGTGACGGTGTTGCCCGAGATGGTGTTGCCTGTGCTGGAGGAATGGAGATCGATGCCGATTTGGTTGCCAGTGGCCGTGTTGCCCGAGATGGTGTTGCCTGTACTGGAGGAATAGAGGACGATGCCGCATGCGATAATGTCGCTGGGGGCGATATTGCCGGTGGCTGTGTTGTCCGAGATAATGTTGTTGCTAGAGGAATAGAGGGCGATTCCGTCACCGGAGTTGAGGGTGACCATGTTGCTCAAGATGGTGTTGCTGCTGGAGGAAGAGAGGTAGATTCCTTTTTGGGAGTTGCCGCTAGCGGTGTTGTCCGAGATGGTGTTGCTGCTGGAGGAAGAGAGGTAGATGCCGAACCAGGAGTTGCCAGTGGCGGTGTTACCTGAGATGGTGTTGCCGCTTGAAGTCACCCAGATCCCAGCATAGCCGGACTCCGAATTCCTGGCCACGAACCCTTCGAGGATGCAGCCGTCTGCGTTCAGGATGATGGCGTTCCCAGATCCACCAGCGTCCACCACCGGCAGACCGGAGCCGATGTCCACGCCCCGTAGCGTGAGCCGCTTGTTCACGTTGACATGTTCATTGTAGGCCCCGCTATGGACCAGGATTGTGTCGCTAGGAGAGGCAGCGTTGATGGCTGCCTGGATGGTAGCGTAGTTGGTTGGGACGGTCAATGTAGCGGCCCCGGCGCAGTTCACGAGCAGAAAAAGGAGTAATAGATCCGTCAGTAAGATTCCTAATTTATGATCATTATGTTCCATGATATCCCTCCAACCTTGATAAACTTGATTACATATTTTTGTGATCTGGGGGAAAGGTTGATTCGTGGATATATGGCTATCGATGATTGGAAATTCTTGCTGGAAAAAACCCTCGACTCCTGGTCGCCATTGCCACAGGTCACGAACCACTCCGCCCGGCTTTCGGCAGCGGCGAGACCCAAAAGAACCTCATATCAAATCTATCGCCCATCTCCAGGACAGTCGAGTCCTCGGGCAGGCGGGGCAGATCAATAACCGCGCCCCCCAAAGGCGGCCCCGGCTGGCGTAGTCTTTGTCCCTGGCTTTGAGGTGAGAGTTGGAAAGAGGGTGCCTAAGAGTTCCAGTCGGTATAAAGTAGCATTAATCATTTGGCTGATTTTGGATAAGCCACTCCGATGGTTATTAGTCCGATGCCGCCGCTCATCCGCTCATGGATCTATTGGACCGCTTCCGTGGCTGCTTGCTTGGCCTGGCTGTGGGCGATGCCCTGGGAATGCCCACCGAGGGCTACACTGCCCGGGAGATCAAAGAGAAATTCGGATCGATCAGTGAGATGCAGCCTGCCCCGCAGGGCCACTTTCACAGCGGGTTGTTAGCAGGCCAGTTTACCGACGACACTGAGGAGACGCTGCTCCTCGCCGAGTCGATCATCGAGGCCTCTGGGTTCTCGCCGGAGGGATTTGTCGGCAAGCTCACCGCCTGGGGCACCGCCTGGACCCTGGACGAGCATCTCAACCGTGGGGTGGGCTTTGTCACCCGATCGGCAGTTGAGAGCATGATCGCAGGAGCTGACTGGAGGCAATCGGGCCTATCCATTCCCACCTGCGGCGCAGCCATGCGCGTTGCGCCCATAGGCCTTCTCTACCATCCGGACATCAATGTCGTCAAGAGCTACGCAGATCTGCAGAGCCTGCCTACTCACGCCTCTCCTGCAGCCCGGGCCGGAGCGGTAGCCGTAGCCGTGGGCGTTGCCCTCGGTGCCGCCGGCCTGTCCAGGGAAACCATCTTCCGGAATGCTGCTTCCCAGGCAAGCCGCCTTGATGCCGAGTTTGCCGAAAGGCTTCTCTGGGCCGGCACTTTGCTGGACCTTCCGCCGGAAGACGCCCTGGGACTGATCCGAAATTCGCCTCTTGCCACGGAGACCGTGCCCGCCGCCTTCTACTGCTTCCTCAAGTTTGAGCCCAGAGAGGCGCTCACCGTGGCCGCCAGCAGCGGTGGAGACACGGACTCCATCGCCTCGATCGCCGGCTCCCTCTTCGGCGCAGCCTTTGGGCCGTCCTGGATACCGGAGAGCTGGCTTGGGGCTCTTGAGGATAAAGAGAGAATTGAGAATGCCGCCCGCGGCCTGTACCGGCTCTTTTCCTCATTTTGCCGCCAGGGCGTGGCCAATTTATATCATTAGCTCGTGGGGTTTTTTATGATAGATGTTGGAATTGTCGGTGGTTCGGGCTACACCGGTGGGGAGCTGTTGCGTCTCCTTGCAAATCATCCCGAGGTTAAGGTAGTTGCCGTTACCTCCAGAAAGCTGGCAGGAAAGAGCGTTACCGCCGTTCATCATCACCTGTTGAGCATCTATTCCCTGAACTTTGAGGCGCTCAATGCCAGAGAGGTAGCAGAGCGCTGCGACATCGTCTTTACCGCCGTTCCCCATGGCACGGCAATGGACTGGGTGCCCGAGCTTCTCGATGCCGGCACAAGGGTCATCGACCTGTCTTCCGACTACCGTCTGCCCACAGAGGTCTTCGAGAAGACCTACGCCACAAAGCACCGCGCTCCCCGCGAGGCGGTCTTCGGCCTTCCCGAGCTTCATCCTGAGGTAGCAAGGGCCAAGCTGGTCGGCAATCCCGGATGCTATCCCACCGGTGCCACACTAGCCGTCGCCCCGCTCGCCAATGCCGGCCTGGTGGAAAGGGTGATCTACGACTCAAAGTCTGGCATATCCGGGGCAGGAATAGAGCCCACTGAGACCTCCCACTATCCCAACATGTCCCAAAATGTTATTCCCTACAAGCTCACAGCGCACCGGCATGTCCCTGAGATCAAGCAGGAGCTATCCCGCCTCTCGCCGGGCATAAAAGTGAACTTCACTCCCCATGTCATACCTTCAGTCAGGGGCATCCTCACCACTGCTCACGTCCTGGCACGCGAGGGCGCTGAGGATACCCTTCAGGACAAGAGCCGGGTCTCGGCGATCTATCGCGAGTTTTACAAGAACGCTCCCTTCGTTCGCATGGCAAATGCCGTCCCCAAGCTGTCATCGGTGCGCGGCTCAAACTTCTGCGACATAAGCTTCGAGCCGGAGAAGGACAGCGATCGACTGGTGGTCATATCGGCCATAGACAACCTGGTAAAGGGCGCATCAGGCCAGGCCATTCAAAACATGAATCTCATGGCGGGCCTCGATGAGAAGACCGGGCTGTGGTTCCCAGGCATGGCTCCCTGAGCGAACCGGCAGGATTGAGATGAATACCAGGATGAAGACTAAGATGAAGACTATATCGGGGTGAAGATGATGAAGGTCAGAGATGTTATGAATAGTAGACCGGTCACCGTCCAGGCGGATTCTCCTGTGAGCGAGGCGGCCCGGCTTCTGCGCGAGAATAAGATCAGCGGCATGCCGGTTCTGGACGGAGACAGGCTTGCGGGCGTGGTATCGGAATCAGATCTTCTGCGCCTTCTATCGGTTGATGATGAGGAAGGAGGTCTGTGGCTTCCCAGTCCTTTCGAGGTCTTCGAGATTCCCTTCCGCGATCTGGTCAAATGGGAAAAAATGCATGCTAATCTGGAGGAGATTCCCAAGAAGAAGGTGGGCGATATCATGAGCCGGAATTTGCATGAGGTTGGGCCTGACGACTCTGTGGAAGAGGCGGCGGCGGTAATGACCCGCCATCGCATCAACAGGCTGCCGGTGGTCGAGAACGGGCGGCTGGTTGGCATAGTGACCAGAGGTGACATAATCTCGGGCCTGGGGACGAAGCATGCAGATAATTGAAGGCGGCATCTGTGCCGTTCCTGGAGTTCGCGCTGCGGGAATGCGCCAGGGAA
>JGI20214J51088_10003005_pt1 | contig 11146 bp, 7 predicted proteins | sample WetSurMetagenome_FD_51088 | JGI IMG/M metagenome (IMG submission 51088)
GACAGACATCAACACAAACACCGCACCGGGTGCATTTTTTCTTTTTGAGTGTGGGATGGGCATCGGCATGCATTCTCTGTTTCTGTGCCCGGGATGCAAAGCCCATGGAAAGATTCTTGATCGCCCCGCCGAAGCCGGACCCCATATGCCCCTTGAAGTGTGAAAAAACGACGAATCCTTCCGCCCGGTCGAAGATGGAGGCCACCTGAACGGATTCGAAATGCCGATAACCGGATGGAATATCCATGACATTGCGACCATCCATACCATCGGCAATCATGACCGGACAGCCGAGATAGGTCGCGCTATAACCATGTTCTGCCGCCGTTTTTAGGCTATCTTTGCCGGTGCGGCGGCTCCCGGAGTACAGGACGGTTGTGTCAAAAACAAAGGGCCGGGCGCCAAGCTCCAGAAGCCATTGGGCAATATCTTTTGCAAACACAGGAGGCAGAAAGCTGTGATTTCCCATTTCCCCCCAGTGAAGCTTGATGCCTACCCGGTCTCCCCTTTTGAAAGGATGCGTCAATTTCGCAAGCAAGACGCGAAGGGCCTGAAGGGATTGTTCGGTCAGGCCCGCGCTGGGTTGATAGATAAAATCTTGCATCTAAAACCTCCGCTACGTTTCCAGGGCTTCCATACCCAGGGTGAAAGCCTTCAGGTTGATCTCCAGTTTGTCGCCCGTAAGGGTCTGTTCCATGACTTTAATAAAATCATCAAGCAGGATGGGGAGTTTTCCCAGCTTCGCGAAAGCGCCGATCATAATGATATTCGTGAGGATGGGATTTCCCAGCCCGATGGCCTGATCGGTGGCGTCGATCAACCACAGTTGCGCTGAAAGTTCCTGCAAGGACAGTTTGATCTCTTCTCTGGATGGATAATTCAACTCTCCTGTAATGACGCCCACAGGATAAACAGGTCTGGTGTTGGCCAGAACGAAGACGCCGGGATGGCCGTAGGCGGCCAGGACGCGAATGGCCTCTATCGGCTCCAGGGCGATGATCACATCGGCCTTTCCCTTCGGAATCTGGGGGCTCCACGTCCCTTTTGATGAGACCCGGATGTGGCTCATCACGGCTCCGCCCCGTTGGGATGCGCCGAAGGTTTCACCGATGGTGATCATGAACCCTCTGTTCACCAGCATATTGGACAAAACGCGGGAGGCCATGACATTTCCCTGACCGCCGACGCCGGTGATGATGATATTGTAAGGATCACTGGGCAATTTGAACTTTTTCACGATCATGCCACCTCCTTCACGATGGCCGCCTGCGGGCAGATCCCCGTACAGACGCCGCATCCGGCGCAGAGGACATCGTCAACACGGGCCTTTTCCTTCTCTTTGTCCCACAACAGGGCGGGACAGCGGAAGATGCGCGTGCACAGACGGTTACAGCCGCAATCCTCACCGATGCAGAGGTTTTCATCCACATGGACATCATACTTTTTGACGGCTTTTTTCTCCGGCGAAAGACCGCATTTCTGGTTCAGGATTAACACCTTGACGCCCACTTCATCCTCCATCAGCCGGTTGAGGGTTTTTTGTGTTTCCGGAAGGTCAAAAGGATCGCAGACCGCTACCTTGGCGCCCATGGCAGCGCATATTTTTGCAATGTCCACCTTCGGCGCTTCCTGGCCCATGGCGTTGATACAGAGGCCGGGATGGGATTGAAACCCTGTCATGGCCGTACCGCTGTTATCGAGAATCACCACGGTGATGTTTGCGCGGTGATGGATGGCATTGACCAGAGCGGGCATGGCGGCGTGAAAAAAGGTAGAATCACCGCAGACAGCCATGACCGGCTTATCCAGACCGAAGGGCGACAGTTGCCCGAACCCGCTGGCCACACCTGTTCCGGAACCCATGGCATGAAGGGTTTTGAGCGTATTGGCGCCGCCGGGAAAAATGTCCAGCGTATAACAACCGATATCCCCACAGACGAATCCCTGGCGGTCATCCAGTGTCAAGGCATTGCGGATATTCCAGTAGGACGCCCGGTGAGGACAGCCGGGACAGAATGCCAGTCCCCGTTGGGGCGCCTTGAAAAAAGCAGCAGCCTGCGCCTTTTTTTCATATGCCGGGTCGATGGCTGCATAGGGGATTTCCAGAATCCGGCTCAGCGCGGAGACCACCAGATCCGGTGAGAGTTCTCCCGTCATGGGAATGGTCCCGTCATTTTTTCCGTAAAAGGTCTTGATGCCGATCTCTTTCGCCGTTTCCGCGGCGATGATCTTGACGTTCTCCTCCAAAAAGGGCAATACCTCTTCCACGATCAGAATCGTGCCTGTGAGGGTAAGATACTTTTTCAGCAGGTTCGGCGGCAGGGGCCAGGTCGTCCCCAGTTTCAGAAGTCCCACCCGTCCGCCGAGATTCAGCAGATGGATGGCCTCCCGGCTGTAGAGGGTGCATGCACTGCTGGTGATGATCAGGAGTTCCGGTTTTTCCGGCCCTTCGTAGGTATTGAAGGGACTCTGCTCAAAGAGTTCACGAGCCTTTTCGATTTTGCCCTGCTGGAGACCGTGTTTATAGGCGACAGGGGCGCTGAGCACGGGGCCTTCGTTGGGATCCAGGATAAACCCGTCATAACGAAATTCGGCTCGCCTGAGCTGATCCTGAAGCTTTCCCATGCTGATATTACCGCTGGCGTGGGACATGCGGGTGACGCTCCGCAGCATGATCAGCGTCCGAAGCTCCTCGGACAATTCAAAGGCCCACCGTGTCATGTCCTTGGCCTCCTGAAAATCGCCGGGCTCCAGGAGGGGAACCTCGATCATCCGGGCGAAGTGCCGCGACTCTCCTTCATTGACGCTCGACAGGGCTCCCGGGTCGTCGCAGGTGACCAGGACCATTCCGCCCCGTGTTCCTGAGCCGGCGAGATGCAGCATGAAATCCGAGGCCACATTCACCCCGTTCTGTTTCATGACGCAAAGGGACCGGAGCCCGGCAAAGGAAGCGGCAGCGGCAACCTCCATGGCCACCTTTTCATTGGTCGACCATTCCACATAGAGGTTTCGGGCNTTGGCAACCTGCGCCAGGTTCTCCAATATCTCTGATGAGGGCGTNCCCGGATAAGCGGCAGCCACATTTATTCCCGCCTCCAGGGCGCCGCGGGCAATGGCTTCGTTTCCCATCANCAGATGGCNGCTCCCTTCCCGCACTTCCAGCAATTTTGACATCTTCACCTCTCAATACTTCAAATCGGCAAGTAGGCGATCCCGGGCATCCAGATAGATGAGGTCATCGGCGCTGCCGCTTTTTTCTACCAGGTTTTTCAATGCCGTTCTCTTTTTTTCCCATGCAGCCTTTTTCAACATTTCCAGGTTTCCCGTGGGGACATCATGAAATTCGAGCGTCCCGCTGTTTCTCGCCAGCACCATCAGCGCCATGCCAACATCGGTTCTGACGATGACCTGGTTCCATGACCGTGATTCCTCCCAGTTTCCTGAAAGACGTGCAGAGCCGACGGAAAGATCGGCATATTCGGCCGTTGTATCGATACAGTATCGGCAGGCTTCGCGGATACAGGCCCGCACATCCTCCATCGGAAACGCCAACACGCCTNCTTCGGTATAAATCTCAAGGACGTCTTTCCCTGGGGGAACATCCATCCCTGTTATCGCATCGAGTCCTGTCTTTTTATGAAGCAGATCAAGCAGTTTCGCCCAGGAAAGCGTAAATCCGCAAAACAGGCCAATGACGAGCTTCAGCTTATCGATCGGGTTATCACCGGAACTCAGCTCCGGTTTGAGTCGCATCTTTGCCAGGGCAAATGCCTGACAGGGTGTTGCCACGACGCCGATCCTTTCTGCATCACTCCTTGCTGCTCTGTTGAATTCAGCAACTGTCGGGGAAACGATGAATTTACTCTTTCCCCGTTCCCATATCTCCATGGGTTGTTGAACGGCCACCCCGGCATGGAGAAACCGTTCCTGATTTTCGGCAACAATGGCCGTATCAATCATGCCTTCCTGAAGCGCCAGGGACATCAGGGCCGAAACCGTGCCGCCATGCTGGGCTTGCTTGCGTTGCTCCGCATCGGCCGCACGGACAATAAAAAAAGCCTTGACGGGTCCGATTTCCGGCGTGAGATCGGATTCCTGAAAAAAATGCGCGTGCAGCGCCTGGAGATCCACGGGCGTCCTGGGGCAAAAGGCATAGCAACGCCCCGCTTTGATATCGCAGGGATTCAGAACAATCGTCCGGTCGTGGTAAAAGACCTGATAAGGGCAAAGATTGATGCAGGCCCCGCATCCCGTACAAAGTCCGGCATCCTGAACCTGCTCCTTGAGCTCTTTCTGCCCCATGATTTGATGTGCCATGAATGGAACCCTCCCTACGTTTCAAACATTCCCTTCCAGTTCCTGTGTTATTTCCATACCACATTCAGTGCAAAGGGAACAATACATAAAGCATTTACCTTATCTTCAGGTTGACAGAGACCACAGAAGCAATCACACCCGCCGGGGATAAGCCATAAACCCGTCATAAACTGGGAAACACTGAGCCATAAAAATGATTGCAATCAAATTTTTCGCATGATAGCCTCCACCCACGATATGAATAGAACGCATAGGAACCCTTGTCGATAAACCCTTTAACAGGATTAAAAAGCGACTTGAAACAAAAGCCCCTGTCTCATTCCGTCGAAAAAATCTGTTTCGCAAGCACCGAAAACCTCATCCAACTCTTCGGTGAACATGACAAGCATTTAAAACTTCTCGAAAAAATAGAGCCCGTCAAACTGTCCGCCCGGGGCAACACCCTCTCCATCTCCGGCGAATCCATCGTTGTTTGTCTGATTAAAAATCTCCTTACGCAACTCTATGGGATCGTCGAAAAAGGTTATCCCCTTTATGCGGCAGATATTGACTATGCGCACAGAATCCTCTCTGAAGACAGCGCCACCAACCTGGAGAAAATATTCCTCGACACCGTCTTCATCTCTTCAAAAAAAAGGGTGATTACCCCAAAAAGTATTGCCCAGAAGCATTACATCGATTCCATTCGACACCATGACATGGTCTTCGGCATCGGTCCGGCCGGCACCGGTAAAACCTATCTGGCCATGGCGATGGCGGTATCTGCCCTGCTGGAAAAGAAGGTCCACCGGATTTCTCTGGCCCGACCCGCGGTGGAAGCGGGTGAAAAACTTGGTTTCTTGCCGGGGGATCTGGCGGAAAAGGTCAACCCCTACCTTCGTCCTCTCTATGACGCCCTCTTTGACATGCTTGACTTTGACCGCGCCTCGGCGCTGATCCATAAAGGCATCATTGAAGTGGCGCCCCTGGCCTTCATGCGCGGCCGGACCCTGAACGATTCTTTTGTCATCCTTGACGAAGCACAGAATACCACCTCTGAACAGATGAAGATGTTTTTAACGCGCCTCGGTTACGGTTCGAAAGCGGTCATTACCGGGGATGTGACACAGATCGATCTTCCGCCGGACAAAGTATCGGGGTTGGTGGAAGCCGAAACAATTTTAAGAAAAACGCACGGAATCCGTTTTGTCAATTTTTCCGAAATTGATGTTGTCAGGCATCCCTTGGTCCAGGATGTGATCAGGGCCTATAACCATTTGGACCGTGGAAAAACAAAAGACAGGCTGCGTCCATCATCATGAAGTCCATCCCGCCGGCTGCAAACAAAATACTGAGCCTTATCAACGATAGATCATGGCGATTGGCGATGATACCGGCCTTTGCCCGAAACAGCCTTTTTCAAAAATGGTCTATGGTCATCTGTCTGAGTCTTATCCTGTCGTTCCTGTTGATCCCCCGCGTTCAATTCAACCACCCTGATTACAAACTGGGCATGATTGTCATGGGTGATGTGAAGGCCGATCGCGATTTTCTCGTGGAAGACCGATTGTCGACAGAAAAGAAGAGAATGGAGGTCTTGTCGGAATTCAGAGCCATTTATGACTATGACAGTGGCCTGTATTCACAGGCGGAGGCGAATCTGATAAAAGCTTTTCTTTACCTGGAGGAGGCCGATCAGCACACTGCAAATGAGAATCCTTCAGAAACCAGGACTTCCTTGGTGAAAACAAACTCACCGGGCCAGTCGCGAAAGGATTTTGAAAAGATCCTGGGGATCCCGGTAACGAATGATGAGTTTGAGACGCTTCGACGCTACCAGTTTTCCCCCGCTGTCGCGCACAAATTATCAGGGTTACTGTCCGGCGTGATGCGATCTTATTGGATCACCAATATAACTTTTTTGAAACAGGACCTCGAAAAAGGAATTATTATCCGGGATTCGCAGACGTTGAAGGAAACCCAAACGAATGATTTTTCAGTGATCCGTCGTCTGAATGATATCGATGTTCCTTTGCTGAAAAAGGCCAATCAATTGATGCATGGGGAGGAAGCAAGCCTCCGGCGTGTCGGCATTTCGCTGATCAAGAAAATGCTTCAGCCCAATCTGACATTCAACAGAGTCGCGACAGATCAGCGGAAGCAGGAGGTTCTCGCCAGTGTAAAACCGGTCTATTTTCAGGTCCAGATGAACGAAATGATTGTCCGGGAGGGTGAGAAAATCAGTCGGACCGACCTCGACAAACTGGACGCCTTCCATAAGATCAAGGGAGAACAAAACTTCTCGAAAATATTAAATTTTATCGGGTTGTTCTTGACGATCCTTTTTCTTGCCATCCTGCTTTATCTCTTATCTGTCAACTGGCTGCGGAAAGCACGAAATATCAATGTGGACATTCTGTTTCTTTGTGTTATGGCCGTCTTTCAGGTTTTCCTCGTGAAATCCGGTATCTTCATCTCCGAAGCCATTAACCGGGCCTTCCCCTTCATTCCCGTGGACGCCTGCTTCTTTACCATCCCCTTTGCCGTCGGCGCCATGCTGGTCGGCATTATGATCAATCGCAACACAGCATTCATCTTCTCCATTTTTTCATCGGTGCTGATTAGCTTCCTCTTTGAAGCCAAATCCACGGTGACCTTCTTTTCCTTTCTGGGCAGCATGACGGCCTGCTATCATATTGTCCATTGCCGAAAGCGCTCCGCCTTCTTCAAGGCCGGGTTTTTTCTGGGTCTTGTGAATGTCGTCGTGATCATTGCATTGACATTGCTCGCCGGTGAAGCGGCCCCCATGAATACATTCATTAAAATGGCCATGGGTTTCTTTGGCGGGATCCAGGCCGGCGTCATCGTGGCAGGGATTGCCCCGCTGGTGGAATTCCTTTTTAAATATACGACCGATATCAAACTGCTGGAGCTGGCCAACCTCAATCAGCCCATTTTCCAAAGAATGATCATCGAATCCCCCGGTACGTATCACCACAGCATCATTGTGGCATCCATGGTCGAAGCAGCCGCGGAGACGATCGGAGCCAATGCCCTGCTGACCAAGGTCAGCGCCTACTATCATGACATTGGTAAAGTCAAAAAACCCCAGTATTATATCGAAAACCAGCAGAATGGAGAAAACAGACACGACAAACTGTCGCCCCGAATGAGCGCCCTGGTGATTATTTCCCATATCAAGGATGGTTGTGAACTGGCCATTCAGGCAAAACTTGGCAGTGAAATTACGAATATCATTCGAGAACATCACGGGACCAGCCTCGTCCGCTACTTCTATGACAAGGCAAAGAAAGACAGGGACGCCTCCATCCGGGCGCTCCCTGAGAGCAACTTCCGCTATCCCGGCCCAAAACCGCAGACCCGGGAAGCCGGGCTGGTTTTGTTAGGCGACGTCATTGAAGCCTCCTGCCGCAGTCTGAACAATCCGACACCATCGCGGATCCGAAATCTTGTCAAGGAAAGGATCGAACGGGTCTTCATGGAGGGCCAGTTGGACGAATGCGAGCTGACCTTGCGGGATTTGAACAGCATCTCTGAAACCTTTACGAGAATTCTCAATGGCATCTTCCATCATCGCATCGATTATTCCCAGCCGAACATCCGGGAATTTACAGCGCCACCGATAAATGCCCATGAATACACACATCGAAAACCAGCAGAAAAAGGTAAAGCTTGATCTGCGCCGGATTCGCCGGGCTGTTCATAAGCTGAAAAAAGCCCTGAACTGTGCGGATCAGGAAATCAGCCTGCTTTTTGTCGANAATGAGCAGATCCGGGAGATGAACCGGCAGTATCTTAACCGGGATCATGCCACCAATGTTATTTCCTTTCCCCTCAAGGAGGGAGCTTACGGCCATATCAACCCCCAAGTCCTCGGCGATATTGTTATTTCCGTCGAACGGGCCTTCCANGACGCCGCCGCCGGTGACCTTTCTCTTGACGATGAGATTGATTTTCTGGTGATTCACGGTCTGTTACATCTATTGGGCTATAATCACGAGGGCGGGAATGAAGACGAGGCCAAAAAGATGAAAGAGAAAGAAAACGCCGTCTTCTTTCTCCTGAACGGTTATGAGCTTGAACGCTTTTGATGGGGCTGCTTCACGGCAATAACCTGACCGGGCTTGATGCAGAGTCACCGCTGTAAGAAAAGATGGGCGTACACTTTGGCATTTCCCATCATGTTGGCAATGAGGCAGTTTTCATCAGGCTGGTGGGCTGTCTTACCGATTCTGCACCAGACAGCCGCCGGATATCCCTCCTGCCGGAAATAGGCGGCCACCGTTCCGGCGCCGATTCCCTGCGCTGTCGCCTCCACCTGGTAGACATCCCGGATCGCTTCCTGTAGCGCTCGTACAACCGGCGCATCGCCGGGGGTGGGGGAGGGCGCCTGGACGGCCTGCACCACATTAATCTCAATGGTCACATCAAATTGTTCCTCTATATCATCAGCCATCCCTCTGATATTTTGAAAAACATCCGATAACTGATATCGAGGTAATATTCTGCTGTCCAGATAGAAAACATCGTCCCCGGGGATGGTATTCACATTGGGAACGTTCATCTCTTTCTTCGTTGGCTGAAAGGTACTGGCGGGCGGATGATAAAGGGGATCGACGGCGTCAAAGATGCGGTGAAGGTCATGCAGCCGGACGACGAGATGGGATGCGGCCAGGAAGGCGTTTTTCCCCAGTTCCGGTCTGCTGGCGTGACACTGCTTCCCGATGGTTCTAAACCGCAGCCAGTAAATGCTTTTTTCTGCAATTTCAATCATTGATCCATCTTCATTACCCGAATCAGGAACCACCAGCAGATCATTCTTCCGGAAAGGGTTATCATGGTGCTGCAGGAGATAGGCAAGTCCGTACTGACTGGCCGTCTCCTCATCGGCCACAAGGGCAAGCCCCAGGCCGTTTTCCGGTATCATGCCCTCATCCATCAGCGCCTTGGCGGCAAAGACGGACGCCACAAGATCCTGTTGATTGTCTTCCGTTCCCCGGCCGTAGACCCGGTTGTTCTTCTCATAACCCCTGTAAGGATCTTCACTCCAAAAGGCCATTTCACCCGGCGGCACGATGTCCAGATGCGTCAATATCCACGTTGTTTTATCCGGTTTTCTGCCAGGCAGGTTGACGATGATATTCGGGCGGAGACCGGAGGAAACCCGACTGTCCGGTGCATTGATCACCTGCACCTGGTTGAAACCTAAAGCGTACAGCTTTGCCGTGAGATAGCGNGCTTTNTCAAACTCGCCCTGACCGCCGTTATCCGGTGACAGGGCAGGGATGGCCGTCAGTTCGATCTGCATCCGAACCATCGCGTCCCGAAACTGTTCAATGCGATTTGTTACCTTTTCGAAGATGTCAGGGTCAATCATAAATCTCCTCTAATTCTTTTGACCTCTCCCAGGGTAGAAAGGGGTTTATCAAAGGTTTTTTCATTCCCCAGAACGAGCGTCACCGCTTTTTCACGGGTTAAATACCGGCTTGCGGTTCGCTGCAGGTCCTCCGGGGTGACTTTATCGATCTGTGCCGGATATTTCGTAAGAAAATCCTGCGGCAGGTGGTCATACTCAAGGATCATCTGTTGCGAAGCGATTTGATCCGTGGCCTGAAAGGAAAAAATAAAGCTGTTGTTGATGGATTCCTTTGCCCAGGACAATTCCCGCTTTGTNACACCTTTCACTTTCACACCTTCGACAATATCATTGAGCAAAGACAGCACCGTGGTCGTGGAGGATGATTTGGTCAGGGCATAGGCCCCGAAGGCGCCATAGTCATGCCTGGCCTTGTAAAAACTGCCGGTGCTGTACGCCAGGCCGCGATCACTGCGGACTTCCTGAAAAATCCGGGACCGAAAGCCGCCGCCTCCCAGGATAAAATTGAGAACGGTAAAGGCGTAAAAATCCTGATTCCGTTTTGACGGCGCCAATTGGCCGGTGACGACAACAGACTGCGGCGTCTCTTTGTAAAGATAATGGATCACGGCATTCTTTTCATTTCCAGGCGTAGGAGTCGCTTCCGCCCGCCCGGACGCTTGCCAGCCGCCCAGATAACGGCGGACCAAAGAGATTGCCTCCGCTTCCGTCACGTCACCGGTGATCGCCAGCATGACGTTCTGTGGGTAAAATAAATGCTTATGAAAATCAATAAGATCGGAGCGCTGAATGCCTTTGAAGGAGAGCAGGGAGGAAAGGTTGCCGCGCGGATTATCTCGATATAAGAGTTTCCTGAACTCACGGAAGGCATATTTCGGCGGGTCATCCGGAAGGCTGCGGAGATCCTCAATATAAAGGTCTTTGGCCAGTTGCAGCTTTTCCTCTGCGAAGCGGGGGTGCATCAGAATCTGAGAAAACAGATCTATTCCCAGATCGAGATCTTGCTTCAAGAGGGACAGATGGGCCGACCCCATGTCCATTTCTGCTGAAAAATTAAGTGAAATGCCGTGAAAAGCAAGCTGGTCATCCAGGGCGTCACCACTCAGGGATTGTGTGCCGCCTGTACGCATCACATGGTGCGTCAATTCGGCAAGGCCGGCTTTCAGGGCCGGGTCGTTGACCGAACCGGTCCGGAAAATGGCCGAGACATTCACCAGGGGAAGCTCGTGATCTTCGAGGACATACAGAACAATCCCGTTCTCCAGAGCGAATCTCTTTGACTGTGGGGGGGTGAACCGTAGAGGCTTGTAAGTCAGCCTGTCCGGATGAGACACCCCATGAGATTCGGCAGCTTTGGCCGGTGCAACGCAGATTAAACTGTACAAACACATGTATATCAATATCTTATTTATCATTTTCCCGTTTTCGATCCTGCCGGTTGACCGGACTGTT
>JGI20214J51088_10003006_pt1 | contig 11145 bp, 8 predicted proteins | sample WetSurMetagenome_FD_51088 | JGI IMG/M metagenome (IMG submission 51088)
CGCACATCCGGTATGGCCCGCCCGATGATGACGCTCATGGCGTAGTCCATGTAGGACTTCTTCATCTCGTCTTCGATGTTCACCGGGATGTTCTTCTGATAAAGCTCCATGAAAAAAAACTCTCCTTGGGAAACAAAATTCCCCCCTTCCAAGGGGGGGACGGTAGATGTCAATTATCGCGATTACACCCTCTTCGCCGACGGCAAAGGATTCGGGCTTCCGGCTTCCGGATTCCGGATTCCGGACTCGGGATTTTTAACGTTGGTGTTGATTTTGATCCCGATGCCCGAAGCCTGATTCCCGAAGCCCCGGGCCGCGCTCTGCGCGCCCCTATATATCCAGATTGGAGACGTAATGGGCGTTTTTGTAGATGAATTCCCTGCGCGGCTCCACCTGGTCGCCCATCAGCGTCGTGAAAATCTCGTCGGCGAGAACGGTGTCTTCCACCTTCACCTGCAGCAGCGTCCGCTTCTCGGGGTTCATCGTGGTCTCCCAGAGCTGCTCGGGGTTCATCTCGCCGAGACCCTTGTAGCGCTGGATCGTCAGGCCCTTCTTGCCGGTGTTCATGACGAACTCCGTGAGGGCCTGGAGATTATCGAACTGCCGGCTGTCCTCCGCGTCGTCTTCGTCGATGAAAACGGTGAAGGGCGCCTCCCCGAGGGCCTTGAGCTGGGAAAGCAGGTTTCTCGCCTCGATGAACTTTGGTGTCGCGAAAAGATCCTGGTCGATCGTCGTGGCCGTCTCGAGCCCTTCCCTGCGGATCGTGAAGACCAGATTGTATCCGCCGTGTTCGAGATTGAAGTCCGTGGCGAACTGCACCCCCTGATCCCCCAGCAGCCTGGCCACCCTCTTGCCGACGGTCTCGATGGCGAGCTGGGAGCTGAAATCGGCGGCCGTGAAGGAGGGATCCGCAGCGAGGATATGCATGACGTCGCGGTTTTTTTCCTCTTTCTCGAACTTCTGCAGGATCGTGTCCAGACGCATGGCGCGCTGGATCAGGGTGGCAAGCCGGCTTCCCGTGATGGCATTGCCGTTTCCCGACCCGACGCGGATACGGCTCACGCCGTTCTCCAGGATGAATTTTTTCATCTCGTCGTCCGTGCTGATGTAGAGCTCGCGCTTCTTGTCGCCGATCTTGTAGAGCGGCGGCTGGGCGATGTAGAGATAGCCCCGCTCCACGAGCTTCTTCATCTTGCGGAAGAAAAAAGTGAGCAGCAGGGTGCGGATGTGCGAGCCGTCGATGTCGGCGTCCGTCATGATAATGACCTTGTGGTAGCGCAGACGGCTGATGTCGAGGTCGTCCTCGCTGTCGTCGCCGCTTCCGATCCCCACGCTGAGGGCCGTGACGAGGTTCTTGATCTCCTCGTTCTGGAGGATCTTGTCGAAGCGTGCCTTCTCGACGTTGAGGACCTTGCCTCGAAGGGGCAGGATGGCCTGGTTGCGGCGGTCGCGGCCCTGCTTGGCAGAGCCCCCTGCGGAGTCGCCCTCGACGAGGTAGAGCTCGCTTTGGGCCGGGTCCTTTTCCTGGCAGTCGGCCAGCTTTCCGGGCAGCGTCGAGACCTCGAGGGCGCTCTTGCGCCGCGTGAGCTCCTTGGCGCGACGCGCCGCCTCGCGGGCCCTGGAGGCATCGAGGGACTTCCCGATGATCTGCCGGGCCACGGGAGGGTGCTCCTCCAGGTAGGTGGTGAGCTTGTCGTAGACGATGCCCTCGACAAGGCCCTTCACCTCGCTGTTGCCGAGCTTGGTCTTGGTCTGCCCCTCGAACTGGGGCTCGCGGATCTTGACGCTGATGACAGCGGCCAGTCCCTCGCGAACGTCCTCTCCCTTGATCGAGTCTTTCCCGTTTTTCAGGAAGCCGTTCTGCATGGCGTAGTTATTGATGGCGCGCGTGAGAGACGAGCGGAACCCGCTCATGTGGGTGCCGCCTTCGGTGGTGTTGATGCTGTTTGCGAAAGAAAAGACATTCTCGCCGTAGGTGTCATTGTACTGGATGGCCACCTCGGCGACGCAGTCCTCCTTTTCCCCCTCGATGTAGATGGGCTTCTTGTGGAGGACGCCCTTGTTCTTGTTGATGAACTCTACAAAGGAGACGATGCCGCCCTGGTAGTAGAACTCGGCCTTCTCGTCGGTTCTCTCGTCGATGAGGGTGATGCGGATGCCCTTGTTTAAAAAGGCAAGCTCCCGCAGGCGGTTCGAGATCACATCGAAGCTGAACTCCGTTTCCTCGAAGATCTCCGGGTCCGGCATGAAGGTGACCGTCGTGCCCTTGCCCCGCGTTTTTCCCACTTCCTTGAGCGGTGCCGTCGGTGCTCCCCGCTCGTAGGACTGCCGGTAGACTTTTCCGTCGCGCCGCACCTCCAGCTCGAGGTGGCTCGACAGGGCATTGACCACGGAGACGCCGACGCCGTGGAGCCCGCCGGAAATCTTGTAGCTGTCGCGGTCGAACTTGCCTCCGGCGTGCAGTTTTGTCAAGACGACCTCGGCGGCCGAGACCCCTTCCGTCTTGTGCATGTCCACGGGGATTCCGCGCCCGTTGTCGTCGACCTGGATGCTGTTGTCGACGCGGATCTTGACTGCGATCGTGTCACAGAATCCGGCGGAGGCCTCGTCGACGCTGTTGTCCACCACTTCATAGACGAGGTGATGAAGGCCATCCTTGCCGGTGCTTCCGATATACATGGCGGGCCGCTTGCGGACCGCCTCGAGACCGTTCAATACTTTTATGTTGTCAGCGCTGTAGGTTTCAGTCATGTTATGGTTTTTTTGCTCCTCGTCGTTCTTATTTCCTTCAGTGCCCGGTCTTTTCTTCCTGAAGCCCGAGGCCTGAAGCCTGTTGCCTGCGGTCGATGACCGCTATATCTTCAGGGGCATGACAATGCACATATACCCCGTATCCTTCGCCGGCTTCACAATGGCCGGCCGAAGACCGCTGCGAATCTCNANGGTGAATTTTTCCTCGTCGACCGCCTCGATCGCTTCGAGAAGGTAGCGAACGTTGAAGCCGACCTCGATCTCGCCTTCCTCGTACTGGATCTCGACTTCGTCACTGGCCTCGCCGACGTCAGGGTTGATGGAGTTCAGGATCATCTTGTTCGTCAGGAGCCTGATCCTCACGCCGCTGTAACGCTCGCTGGCCATGACGCTCATGCGGCGAAGCGCATGAAGGACCTGGTCGCGATCGAGCTCGACGAGGGTGCCCTTGTCTTTCGGCACCACCCGCTTGTAGTCGGGGTACTCGGCGTCGATGAGGCTGACCTTCAGGATCACGCCGTCCTTCTTCAACACGCACATCCCCTTCTTCACGCCAAGCTCGACGGGACCATCCTTGTCTTCGACGAGGCGGCGGATTTCCGTGATGCCCTTGCGGGGGACGATCAAGCCCTTGTCGAAGCCCTCGATCTGCTCGACCTTCGGGTCGGCGTTCGCTATGGCCAAGCGGTGGCCGTCGGTAGCCACCATCCGCATGATCACAGCCTCCTGTTCCTTTTCCGCCTTTACGAACACACCGTTGAGATTGACCCGGGACTCGTCCAGGGACATGGCAAAATATGTCTTTTTTATCATGTCGCTGATCATCGCCCCGTCGACCCGGATAAAGCCGACCTCATCATCATCCATGATCTTCGGGAACTCCTCCGCAGGGATGCCGGGAATCCGAAAGTGAACCTTTCCGCAGGTGATGGTCACCCAGTTGTTGTCCTCTTTCCGAAAATGAACCGATTCGCCCTGAATCTCCCGAAGCATCTCGAAGAGCTTGCGGGCCGGGAGCGTGATCTCGCCTTCTTTTGTGACCTGCGCCTCGTAGTCGGCAATGAGGCCGATTTCCCGGTCCGTTGCGACAATACGAATCCGGTCCGCCTCCGCCCTGATCAGAACATTGTTCAGCACCGGCATCGAAGTCCGTCTATCCACAATACCAAGAGTCCTCTGCACACCGCCCAGGAAAACGTCACGCTTCACATTAAATTCCATAAGCCCGTTCCCTTTCACTGACTTGTATTTCGGTGTTTCCCTTCAAGGCCTTCCTTGTCCCGGCTTCTCCACACAACCAACAGATACTATATACTCTTATCTATAATAAGAGAGGGTAGGGAGAGTTAATAGTAATAAGACCTGTTAACGGAGTTAATGAAGCAATCCACTCAGCCATTCCCTGTACTTAAATCCTGTCAACCCTGTTGACAACCCTTGTGAATACCTGTCAGCTCCTGTTGAGACTCTCTTCAATTTCTCTCACCACGGCTTCAATCTTCAAATCCTTCTCCAGAAGATCCCTGATTTTGTTGTTGGCATAAATAACGGTCGAATGATCTTTCCCTCCGATTTTTGCACCGATATCCGGGAACGAATGAGAAGTCAGCCTTCTTGCAAGATACATGGCAATCTGCCGGGGGATGACCAGATTCTTGTTCTTTTTCTGTGACTTCAAGTCTGCGATTCTTATGTTGAATTTTGCCGCCACCGTTTTCATGATTTCATCGACGGTGAGCTCCGGCTTTTCACCCTGTTTAAAGAATTTTTTCAGGACCTCTTTGACGAGATCCATGTCGATTTCCCGTCCCGTCAGCGATGCATAAGCCCCTATCCTGATGATAAACCCTTCCAGCTCACGAATGTTGGACTCCGCTTTTGATGCGATGTAGTAGGCCACGTTTTTAGGCAGGGAGATATTGTTCTCGTTGGCCTTCTTGTCGACGATGGCCACCTTCGTTTCGATTTCCGGCGGCTGGATGTCTGCAATCAGACCCCACTCAAAACGGGAACGAAGCCTCCCTTCCAGGTTGGGAATGTCTTTCGGGAACTTGTCGCTGGTGACAACGATCTGTTTTCCTGAATCGTGAAGCGTGTTGAAGGTGTGAAAAAACTCTTCCTGGGTTCTCTCCTTTCCGGCTATGAATTGGATGTCGTCGATCAGAAGAGAATCGATATTCCGGTATTTTTCNCGGAATTTCTGCATCTTGTCATAACGGATCGAGTTGATCATTTCATTCATGAACTCCTCGGCCGAGACATAGAGCACATTGGCGGAGGGGATCAGCTTCAGCGTGTGGAGGCCGATGGCATTTAGAAGATGGGTTTTCCCGAGACCGACGCCGCCGTAGATGAAGAGCGGGTTGTAATTCTTTGCGGGAGCCTCGGCAACAGCAACGGCTGCGGCGTGGGCAAACTGGTTGCTCGGACCGACGACAAAGCGAACAAAATTATAGTTGGGATTCAGAGAGGGGTGAAACCGGGGAGTCAGATCCGATTTGCCGTTGCTTCTCTGAGCGATGGCGGTATCCGGGTCTGCGATAGGCTTCTTCTCGGCAACCGGCATGCTGTCGATGACGAATCGTACGGCCAGCGGCGTTCCGGCCACGGAAGACACGGAATCCTTGATGACGTCCGCGTAGTGGTCCGTCAGCCAGTCCCTGAAGAAGCGATTCGGCACGCAGATCTCGATTTCAGAGCCTTCCACCGAGGAAATTCGAACAGGGCTGATCCAGGTTTCAAAGTTCTGCCTTGTTACTTTTTCCTTTATGATATCAATACTTTTTTTCCAGAAAAGCTCCAAGGTACCCCCGCACGATAAACAAGATATAAACATTTGTTGATAAGATGCTACGCGAGAAATAAATCCGCAGTAAAGCCCGTTTTACAAAGCAAAAACAATAATAACAAGGTCAGGATCTCAAGAGCACTTCCAGTAACCTGTCCAGCTCCTCCGGGGAACTGAAGCGGATCTCGATCGATCCGCCGTGTTTCCTGGATAGGATGTTAACCCTTGCCATGAGGCGCCTGGAAAGGCGCTTCTCCAGCTCTGCCGTATGTTCGTCACCGACATGCTTTTTGGGGGCAGCCTTCGCTTTCTTCCTGCCGCGGGAAAACGCTTCTGCCTCCCTTACATTGAGCCCCCTGGAGAGGATGGCCTTGAACAGCCGGGTTTGCTCCTCGATGGATTCCAGCGCGAGGATGGCCCTGGCATGCCCTGCTGAAAGGGACTTTTTGGCGAGAGCTTCCCGGATTTCCTTCGGCAGTTTCAGCAGCCGAAGGGCATTGGTGACAGTTGATCTGTCTTTTCCGACGGCCGTCGAGATGGCCTCATGAGAGAGGCTGAAATCGTTGATCAGCCTGTGAAAGGCTTCGGCTTCCTCCATGGGGTTCAGGTTTGCCCTCAGGAGGTTCTCGATGAGGGAGAAAACAGCGGCATCTTCGTTTCCCGCCTCCCGGACGATGACCGGCACATTCTTGAGGCCGGCCTCCTGAGCAGCCCGCCATCGCCGCTCGCCGGCGATGATCTCGTAGCCACCGTCAAATTTTCGTGCCACGATCGGCTGAATAATGCCGCTCTTGCGGATGGAGATGACGAGGCTCTTGTGCTCCTCGGGATCGAAATCCTTCCTAGCCTGGTAGCGGTTCGGGACGAGTTCCTCGATGCCGCAAGTCAAGAGGACCGGCTTGTCGCCGATCTTCTCCAGCAGGTCGGGGAACATGGCGCCGAGGCCTTTTCCCAGCGAGTTTTTCTTGATCATCCTAGGCTCTCCCGTCATTGAGGATTTCATGAGCCAGATCCATATAGGCAACTGCCCCGCGTGATTTGACGTCGTAGAGGATGATCGGCAGTCCGTGGCTCGGGCTCTCCGAGATTCGCACATTTCGCGGGATAACGGTTTTGAATACCTTGTTCCCGAAGTGTGTCCTCACCTCTTCGACGACCCGGTGTGAAAGCCGGTTGCGGATATCAAACATGGTGAGCAGGATCCCTCCCAGGGCAAGTGTCGGGTTCATACGGGTCCGCACCAGTTTTACCGTGTTCAGCAGATGGGCCAGCCCCTCGAGGGCGAAGTATTCGCACTGCAGCGGAATAATTAAATAATCCGAAGCGACCAGCGCGTTCAGCGTCAGGAACCCAAGAGAAGGAGGACAGTCTATGATGCAGTAATCATAGGGGGCATGCAGGTCTTTCAGCAGAGCCTTCAGCCTGTTCTCGCGCTCCTCGAGTGAAACGAACTCTATTTCCACGCCGACAAGATCCTGGTTCGAGGGTGCCACATCGAGCGTCGGGATCTGGGTCTTCACGATAACCTCGTTGATGCTGCAGTGGCCTACGAGAGCGTGGTAGAGATTCTTGCTTTCAATCGAGGCCTTGCTGATGCCTACCCCGCTTGTCGTATTGCCCTGAGGGTCTCCGTCGATCAGCAGGACTTTCTTCTCTGCTGTTGCGAGCGACGCCGAGAGGTTAATGGCTGTCGTGGTCTTCCCGACCCCTCCCTTTTGATTGGCAATACAAATAATTTTTCGCATGTTTTATGTAGATACAGGATGTTTTGCCGGCTGGATTGAAATTGGTCGATGCTAACACAAAAAAGGGGTTTTTCAAAGGAAATTTTAGGGCGGATGTCAAACTAATTTATATAATAATTTTAACTGGTTGAAACGCCGTTTTGGGTCACTTCAGCAGGGTTTATCCACAAGGACGATGTTTCTATGGTCACCGGTGATCGGTAGAGTGAATGAATCTTTTCCAACTATACGAAAACATTTGTTTTTTAGTGAATCCAGGGCAGCGGTCTCCTCTCCCAGGCCAGGACCCTTCATCGCCGCCAGGAACCCCCCTTCTTTCAGCAGGGGAAGGCCTTTTTCCACAAGGTCGGGGAGCTTGAGAGTCGCCCGCGAAACGATCAGGTCAAAGGATGGCTTTGGGTCTCTTTTCAGCAGTTCTTCGAGTCGGCCGTTCAGGACCGAGACACCCTGAAGGCCCAGCTTGCGGACGACCTCCTGGAGAAAGGAGCACTTCTTCCGGGATGCTTCCAGCAGGGTCATGTGCAGATCCTTCCGGACAATCTTGACGGGGATCGACGGAAACCCTGCACCGGAACCGATATCCAGAACGGTTACCGGAACGGCAGGCAGGTAAGGGAGCAGGGTGAGCGAGTCGATGAAGTGGCGCACAGGCAGATCAACCTCCGATTGGAGAGAAACGAGATTCATCTTGCTGTTCCACAGCAGAAGGATCTCCCGGTAGGCCTCGAACAAAGCAATCTGCGTGTCCGTCAGGTCAAGCCCCATATCCCCNGAGGCCCTTAACAGGATTNTTCTNAAATTTCCTTCCATTTCCCAATACCTGACNCGTGNGCTCTGGCAGTTGAAATACCAGACGCGTCGGTGCGGGGCAATGAAAAAGAAAGGAGAAACTGCAGCGTTTTCTATGGTAAACTCGCGCCACCCTGAAATGAGGATAGAGGTATGACAACGGGAGTCCTTCTGGATCATGTCACCGTCGTGCTGAACAGGCCGAAGTACCCGGGAAACATCGGCTCCGCGGCCCGGTGCGCAAAGAACATGGGCATTGAGAACATCCTCGTCGTGAGTGATACCGACTTCGACGAGGAGAAGATCCGGCAGATGTCGACGCATCTGGCCGCTGACGTGGTGGATCGAATCCGTTACGAGCGGGATCTGCAGAAAGCCCTGTCCGGTTTCCAGTATGTCGTCGCAACGACGGCAAGAGTCGGCCGGGCACGGCCTGCCTTTCAGACCCCCAGGGAGGCGGCGGAAAAGNTCGTGGAGATCTCCCGCAAAAACANGGTGGCCCTGCTCTTCGGCCCCGAGGACGCCGGGCTGACGAACGACGAGCTTCGCTACGGACACCTTCTGGTCCACATCCCCGTCTCGGATCGTTTCCGCTCCATCAACCTCTCCCATGCCGTCATGATCCTCTGCTACGAGATCTTTACCGCCGCTTCCAGGACAAAAAAATTCGCCCCTCGGCTTGCCTCGTCGGGAGAGCTGGAGGGGATGTACGAGCACATCAAGGACGTCAGCCTCCGGATCGGATTCATCAATCCGCAGAACCCCGAGTACTGGATGACGAGCATCCGGCGTTTCCTTTCCCGCGTGGAGCTCCGATCCCGGGAAGTGAAAATCATAAGGGGGTTCTGCCGCCAGCTCGACTGGTTCAGCGGGAAACAAAATCCTTGACTTTCAAGGGCGGTCTGCGCCATTCTTCACCGAACCGCCCTCGGGAATTCCATAAGTAAAAAAGGGGGTTGCAGGAGGATTGTNCATGCAGAAAATCTTTTCCTTCACAGGGGCAANNAAGATCGTCTTCGGCTGCGGGTCCTTTTCCGGGCTTGCCGGCCAGATACGGGAAATGAGGGCCAAGAAGCCCTTCATCGCCATGGACGGGAACCTGGCGAAGCTGGGAATGCGGGACAAGATCATGGAGATGTTCGACAGGGAAGGCATGAAGGCCGTCCTCTACGACAAGGTGCTTCCGGAGCCGCCCCTGGAACAGGTCAGCGAAGGGGCAAAACTGGCCCTGAAAGGCAAGTGCGACATCGTCGTCGGCCTCGGCGGCGGGAGCGCCATGGATGTTGCCAAGGCCATTGCCGTCGTATCGGCCCACCAGGCCGAGGCAAAGGACTTCCTGGGCCTCAACAAGGTCCCCGGGCCGGGCCTCCCGACGATCATGATCCCCACGACGTCGGGGACAGGCAGCGAAGTGACCTTCACCGCCGTTTTCGTCCGGCGCGAGCTCAAGAAAAAAGAGGGGATGAATAGTGTCTTCATGTACCCGGACCTCGCACTGCTCGACCCGGAGCTCACCCTGAGCCTGCCGCCTCAGCCCACGGCCGCCTCCGGGATGGATGCGCTTTGCCATGCCATCGAATCCTACACGTCGGTCATTGCCAGCCCCGCAAGCGAGATGTTCTCCCTCGAGGCGATCTGCCTCATCTCCGAGAACCTGAGGACCTGCGTCCACAACGGCAGCGACCTCGAGGCCCGCGAAGCGCAGATGCTCGGCAGCCTGTACGCGGGCATCGGCCTGGCCAACGCCGGCGTCGGCGCAGCCCACTCGCTTTCGTACCCCCTGGGGGGCAAGTACGGGATCTCCCACGGGGTTGCCAACACGCTCATGCTTCCGCGGATCATGGAATACAACCTGCCCGGCGCCCTGGAGAAGTTCGCCGCCGTGGCCGAGATGATGGGGGAGAACACGGAAGGGCTTTCCGTGCGTGACGCGGCAATGCTGGCCGTGGAAGCCGTCGACACCCTCATCGAGGATTGCGGNATCGCCACCGGTCTCGANGAACTCGAGATCCCCGAAGAGGATTTCCCCGAGATGGCGCGGGTTGCCATGACGGTGGCGCGACCCCTGGAGAACAACCCGCGGAAGGTGACGCTGGAGGACGCGATCGCGATCTACAGAACAGCCATGTAAAGAAGAAGGTAAGAAGGTGTGAGGGTGAGAAGGTAAGAAAAAATTTTCTTAACCTCTTACCCTCTCAACCTCTTAACTTCGCGAAGGCTGGGTCGGGTCTATTTATAACGATATCACTAAACATGAAAGAGAAACTGGAGGCAGTACGAGATGGCCGGATCAGAACTTTTCGGGAAGGAAGAACTCAAGGAAGTCATGGATGTCATGGAGACAGGCATCCTGATGCGATACGGGTTTGACAAGGAACGGAAGGGCGTATTCAAGGTCCAGCAGTTTGAGCAGGAATTCGCCAAGTATCTCGGGGCCGCCCACGCGCTCGGCGTAACATCGGGGACGGCCGCTCTCGTGGTCGCGCTGGCTGCCCTGGATGTCGGGCCGGGCGACGAAGTGATCGTGCCGCCGTTCACGTTCAATGCCACCTACGAAGCCGTCCTCGGAGCCGGAGCGATCCCGATCCCCGGGGACATCGACGAAAGCCTGAACCTGGATCCCGAGAGCATCGAGAAGCGGCTGACACCCTACACGAAGGCTGTCATCCCCGTCCACATGTGCGGAGCGGCGGCCAACATGGACAAAATCATGGAGGTCGCGAGAAAGCGAAATCTCAAGGTGCTCGAGGACAATGCCCAGAGCGCGGGCGGGAGCTTCCGCGGGAAAAAGCTTGGCACCATCGGCGACATGGGGATCCTCAGCTTTGATTTCTACAAGACCATGACGACGGGCGAAGGCGGGATGGTCATAACAAATGACCGAAATCTTTACCTCCGCGCCGACTGGTACCACGACCACGGCCACGACCACAACCCGAAGGTGGCCCGCGCTCTCGAGGGCCGCTTCATTCTCGGTATGAATTTCCGCATGAACGAGCTGCAGGGGGCCCTGGGCCTTGCCCAGCTGCGAAAGCTCGACACGATCGTCGCCGAGCAGCGCAAGAACAAGGC
>JGI20214J51088_10003007_pt1 | contig 11145 bp, 5 predicted proteins | sample WetSurMetagenome_FD_51088 | JGI IMG/M metagenome (IMG submission 51088)
TATTGAATAAGATATCATATATAGAAGTACCTGAAAAGGATGCTGACAAGGTTATGAATGCGCTTAATGGCTCAGATTTTAAGGGCCGTGATGTACGTTGTAACGATGCTGAAGATTCAAGCAGATCTAATATGGGTAGAGGTCGTCGTGGAGATCGTGCAGGAGATAGTGCTCGCAATGGTGACCGTAAAGGTCGTCGTGGAGATCGCAGAGATGGCGGCAACAAGCCAGATGCTACTAGCAAGGACGAAAATAAAGGAGATTGGCGTCAGTTCTTCAAGGGTAATGATAATGTCAAATTCAAGGACGAAGAACCTGATTTCTCTGAAGAAGGTTGGGCTAGAAGAAAACCAAGAAAGAAATAATGTAGATAAGTAGACTTATATAGTAAGTCTTTGACATAAAAAATGTCCCAGCCTTTTTGGTTGGGACATTTTCTTATTAGTGTATCCTTTATTTCTTTATTTCATTTATAAGTCTGTCGGCATGTCCCCATTTGTCCATCATATACAGGACATAACGGATATCTACACATATAGTACGTGCCAACTTTTTGTCAAAGTGGATGTCACTGCTCAGCGCATCCCAGTTTCCGTCAAAGGCCAAACCAATAAGTTCTCCTTTGCCATTGAATACAGGACTACCACTGTTGCCACCTGTAATATCATTATTAGTGAGGAAGCATAGCTGCATTTTGTTGCTTGTTTTATCTTTATAATCCCCAAAGTCATTTGATTTTAGCATTGATTGTATTTGCTGTTCTGCAAAATAATCTGGATTATCAGAACCTTTTTCCATCTTTTTAAGCACACTCTCTGCATCTGTGTAATATCCGGAGCTGTGGTTGCCCATATTATATCCACCTACCTGCCCGTAAGTTAAACGCATAGTGAAGTTCGCATCGCTGTAGTGAGGTAAATCCTGTTCCATACGTAATATTGCAGCGCATAGGTATCGTTCTTGATTGTCTATAGAATCATTGATACTAGCAATCTTGTTCTTCTCTGCACTTATATAATCATTAAGTTGGCAACCCATAACATATCCTGGGTCTTTCTTTGTACTCTTCTTATTGATATATATCTTTATGTTTTTCTTCATAATATTAGATTTGCTATAAAGAAAATCAACATATTTTGCATAGTCACCCTTAAAATCATCCTTTATAGTATTGTATAGCTCAGGAAGATATTCCGGTCTGACCTGCTTGTCATAGTTCTGCAGTGTGGCCAAAAGCATCTCTTTATCAACATTTTCATCATAAGTATCTGTTATATCAGGATATACTATGAATTTCCTCTTGTCTTTGTCGTTTAAAGCCTTTCTTTGACTCTGACTTACCTCATATGCTCTTGAAGCGAAATCTGCACCACGACGGAATGTTTCGACCCAAAATGTGAGAGCACGTTCGTGTTCGAATCGCTGAGAATACCAATTAGACATCTTGTCGAAATTAAGTATACCCTTAAGATAGCCCGTAGAGTCTACATATGCCTTTATTTTCTTCTCATAAGCTTGTTTCTGTGGAATAATCTCAAGACTGTCTATGCATTTGTTCATTCCGATGCTATTCTTCCAGTAGTTTGCACTATGGGCGAATTTTGAATCATATTTAATGCGTATAGCTTCATCAGCAACCATATATTTCTTCATAATGGCTTGCTTTATATCTCTGACCTGCACGCGAGGGGTATTATCTGCATCACGCATCTCTTTTATTCCATAAGAAGAAAGATAACGTTCGGTACTTCCTGGATATCCCATAATCATGGCGTAGTCGCCATCTTTGTATCCTTGTGTAGAAACGGGGGCCCAAACAGCAGGATGATAAGGTACATTGTCTTTACTATAAGCAGCAGGACCATTTGTTTTAGGATCTGCATAGATACGGAAAACGCTGAAATCGCAAGTTTGGCGTGGCCACATCCAGTTGTCTGTCTCGCCACCAAATTTACCCATAGACTTAGTTGGTGCAAATACTAAGCGCAAGTCATGGAATGTCTGATATACTGTCATATAGTATTTGTTGCCTTCATAGAAAGGTTTTACCTCTGCATACATCGTAGAATCAGCCTTACTCACAGAATCACTTAATACATTCTCAATAGAGTCTATGGCCTTTTCCTTCTCCGTATTACTCATCTTCTGAAAAGCCGGAGTGCTGATGCGGTCAGTAATATCCTTCTGCGAGATCATAAAACTTACGAACATTCCATCGTTTGGTAGTTCATCAGCCTGTGTCTTGGCACAAAATCCATTCAACATATAATCATTCTGTACTGTAGAATGACTGCGTATTGCTTCGAAACCACAGTGGTGGTTAGTAAAGACAAGTCCGCCGGGAGAAACAACAACACCAGTGCAATATCCACTGAAATTGACTACTGCATTTTTTAAGGCATTTTTGCTGTTATATAATTGGTCGTAAGGTATCTGAAGACCTTCAGACTTCATTTGCTCATAAACAGCTTGTGGAATATTATAGAGGGTCCACATTCCCTCATCAGCCTTAGCCATCATACCAGCCATAAAGACTAGAATTATAATTGAGAATCTTTTCATATATTTAAAATAACCTTTAGTGTTTAAAATATTTACCTATAACTGGAATTTCGGCTAAAGGGAAATCCTTTTTTACTATGTATGTTGCAAAGATAAATATTAGAATTGTGTTTATAGCTATAGCTAATAGCGAAGGAAGATATTGGTTAGAAAAATACATCCCGACATTTAAAACTATTGAGAGAATTAAATATTTCATCATTTCAGCTATAGGATAGTTTATTTTATACATCTTCTGTCCCACAAAATATGATATTAGCATAGATGTTCCATAACCTGTTATTCCAGACCATGCACAAGCCATGTATCCAAAACGTGGGACAAATAGAATGTTGCTTATTATCAACACAGTACATCCTATTCCTGAGAAGTAGGCTCCCCATATGGTCTTGTCAATGAGCTTGTACCAGAAAGACAAGTTGAAGTATATTCCATACATTATTGTTCCTATCATTACGATAGGTACAACACGAAGACCATCCCAATAGTCTCTTCCAATAATATATTTAAGTATATCCATATATCCTATTACCACAAGGTAGGCGAAAAGAGTGAATATAACAAAATATTTCATAACCTTAGCATATGTTTCACGATTGTCATTCTGATTAGCCTTTCCAAATACGAAAGGCTCATAAGCATATCTAAATGCCTGTGTAATAAGTGCCATTATCATAGCTATTTTACTAGCGGCACCGTATATACCAAGTTGCATATTCATGTCAGAACCCTTGTATAAATACGGAAACAAAATTCTATCGGCCGTTTGGTTTAATATACCTGCAATACCAAGTACCAGTATTGGCCAGCTATAAGACATCATTCTCTTCATAAGAGCCTTGTCGAACACGTATTTAAATCCTGTTAGTTCCTTGTAGAAACAGAATGTTATTGAAGCTGTACAGAATAGATTTATGTAAAAGGCATATCCTGCACCTACTGTTGGATCGTAAATTTTGCCTATCAAATCTGGATAAGACTTGTACAACGGAGGTAAAATGATGAAGTATAATACGTTTAGCAAGAGACTCATGAAAATGAAAAGCATTTTTAGAGTGGCAAATTTGATAGGACGTTTTTTGTATCTAAGATATACAAAGGGGATACATTGGAATGAATCCAAAGCTACAGTTATTGCCATTACCCAAATATATGAAGGATGGTCTGAGTACCCCATGAAACTTGCTATCTGTGGTAAGAAAAGAAATACCAAAGCTACAAAGAGTAATGAGGTAAAACCAACCGATATTAATATTGTAGAGTAAACCTTTTCCGGATTCTCATTGGATTTATTGGCATAGCGGAAGAACGTGGTCTCCATACCGTATGTAAGTATAACGAGAAGCAGTGCTGTGTAAGCATATAGGTTGGTTATTACTCCGTAGCCACCGCTCGCTGCCGAAAGTTTTGCCGTGTATATCGGCACAAGGAGATAACTAAGAAAACGTCCTACAATGCTTGACATACCATATATAGCGGTATCCTTAGCAAGTGACTTTAAATTTGCCATATTTTTATTTTAATTATTTCAATACTAATATCCTATTAATGTCCAAAAAACATATATGCAATGGATATAGCGGCAATAACCCCGGCTAGATCGGCTAATAGTCCACATGCTACAGCATGACGCGTGTAACGTATGTTGACACTTCCGAAATATACTGCTAAAATGTAAAAGGTTGTATCTGTTGATCCCTGAAATATACAACTAAGTCGACCTACAAAAGAGTCTGCACCATAAGTTTTCATTGCATCTACCATCATGCCGCGCGCACCGCTTCCGGATAGAGGTTTCATTATAGCTGTTGGTATTGCACTAACAAAATCTGTGTTTCCACCACATGCTTGTACACACCATTTTATGCCGCTTGTAAGCATATCCATTGCTCCTGATGCACGGAATACTCCTATTCCTACAAGTATTGCAATAAGATAAGGAATTATTCTTACGGCTGTGGAAAATCCGTCTTTAGCACCTTCAATAAAAGCATCGTATACATTTATCTTTTTGCGTACACCTGCCAGAATGAATGATACTATAATTGTCAAAAGTAGTATGTTCGCTATTGTAGTACTCACAATGTTCATCTGATCTTTATCCAATTGCCCGAATCCCCATATTATGCCGGCAACTAATAGACATAAGCCTCCAAGAGTGCAAAGCATAACCTTGTTAAAGAGATTAATACGTTGATATATACTTGTAACTATGGTACCGGCAAGTGTAGAAAAAAATGTAGCAAGTAAGATAGGTATGAATATATCTGTAGGTTGAGCTGCGCCCATCTGGGCACGGTATACCATTATACTTACAGGTATTATGGTAAGGCCTGATGTGTTGAGAACGAGGAACATAATCATAGGATTAGTTGCCGTATCTTTCTTTGGGTTTAGCTCCTGCAGCTGTTCCATAGCTTTCAGACCTAATGGGGTCGCAGCATTGTCAAGCCCTAGCATGTTGGCTGCGATGTTCATAAAAATAGAACCTGTAACAGGGTGACCTTTAGGTATGTCAGGGAATAGTTTGCAAAATACTGGACTTAAAATCCTTGCAAGCACATTTATTACGCCTCCTTTTTCACCTATCTTCATTATACCAAGCCACAGAGATAATACACCCGTAAGTCCTAATGATATCTCGAAAGCAGTCTTCGCTGAATCGAATGTCGAATTCATAATATCCGGGAAGACAGAAAAATCTCCCATGAAAATCAGTTTGACAAGCGCTATAACGAAAGCGATGACAAAAAAAGCGATCCAAATATAATTCAGTACCATATAACGTGCAAAGTTACAGCAAAGCTAGAAATAACCAAAAGAAAATGCATTATTTTTTCTTTTTTCATACAAAAAGAGGATATGCAAATGCATACCCTCTAGTGTTTTATAAGTTTATGAATTACTGAATACATTTTGATACATCGTGCTGTGTAACCCAGTCTACTGTTTTGTCTTTTACCCAATTAAGGAATTTTGGATAGGCGTTATCTATTGGTACTCGTTCTAAAGGCCAATCCCATTTACCGGCTATAACTATAGCCTGAGGAGCCATACCTGTTACTTTGTTAGTACTTATGTCATATGTAGAACTGGCACCATTCACTTTAATGCTGAATAAAGATGCATAGTCGCTATTAGTTAATGTAAAGCCACTTGGCAATGGTATATCGGACTGGGATGCGATAACATTACCTCTTGTTGTAGTGTTAGTTATCTTGCCATCATTCTTTGTGAATAGCTTAGTAGTACCAAAGTATACGTCAATAGGCATTATACCTCCAGCTGCAACAAGTTCTACTTTCATCTTTTGTGACTGTGTATAAGGATATACATATAAAACAATATCATTAAAGTCGAAATCGTCTGTTGAACCTAAATCTTCAAAAGCTATAGTATATGCAGGGTCTGTTTTAGGTATATCTCCTCCCGAATTATCAGGGTTATATCCTGATCCTGTGCAATCTCCCTTAGGGATACTGATAGCAGATGTACTTTCAGAAGTTGTGTATTTTATATAATTGATTGTAGGTTTATTCCATGGATCTTTATTAAGGATGTATCTAACCAATACTTGACTTTCATCAAAAGTTCCGTCGTAATAAAGATATCCAAGGGTAGAAAAAACTCCAGCATTATATTCTGAAATAGAACCTGTAAATTTAAAGACGGCTGCATTGCTAATTTCATTTGGCCCATAGAATGATCCTCCGTTATCTATCCAGTCTCCTGCAGATATTACAGAGTGATCACCTTCTATTATTATTCCGCCATTTCCACCTCCGGTATAAATTCCGGTTGGACAATCAAGACGAGAGTTATTGCATAAAATCAATTCATATATGCCGGCAGCACCGATGCTAGCATAGCAGCAGTTTATGAAATTGAAATTAGAAGCAGCAGTACCTTGCCCCGATGTACTATAGTAGACCATTGATGTAGATAAAGCAGTTAAACTTCCAAAATTTGTAAATGTACAATTTCCTCTAGCATCAAGGTACTTCATTGTCATTGTACCTTTGTTATATAATTGTGAATTGTTTCCGGCAACAGATAGTCCTCCGTTATTTAAGGTCATAGTTCCTGAATTGTAACAATCTGCTTCATCACCAGACCAATTTTCAATATAAATTGTTCCGGTCTTAGTTTCAATAGAACCTTTGTTCATGAAGTGAGCACCGCTATTGAAATGAGCATCTCCATCAAATATTATTTTTCCGCCTTCAGCAACTAGTATAATTTGATTATTTGAAAAGCTAATAGAATATGGCACTTCCCATGTTCCATTTACAAGTATTACGCAGTTGCCATCTTTCGACTGGCTATAGTCTAGATTGGCTTTAACTTTTGCCCCGGCTGGAATTACATAATGTTTGCCGTCACCATAATAATAACTAAAAGGGTAAGTATTGTAATTGATTTTATCCATACTGAGCAAATTATAAGAAGGAATATTAGTCACGTCATAATAATTATTATTATAAATTGACGATGGTATAAATTTTGATTCACTTATCTGATAGGCTGCAGGATCTGTTGAAACACTACTGAAGTTAGATCGTGTAGCGGCTTTACTTTTAGATGAAAGGGTCTCACCTATGACACTATTTAGGACTCCATCTTTTATAGTATCTGATTTTACTATTTCTCTACCTTTTGAATCATAAACACCAATATAATACATCTTAGAATTAGATCCCTCAAAGGCTGTAGAGAAGGTACCCCCTTCTGCAACATTTCCAGTTACTATTGTACAGTAGTTTTTGCTATACAAAGGATTCTTATCAAAGATACCAACAGTATAATTTGCATCGATTCCAAGCTTAACGGTTATGTTTGCAGTGTATTTGTTGATATTAATCCAATTTTGATCTGGTGCGATGTCACCGAATTTTGAAACAAAGTTGGCTTCAGATGCTTTTTTGTTGGAATTAGCATCATAAACATCTCCCATAGAGCAGCTAGTAACTAGTAATCCTACAAATAGAAAAGGTAATATATATAAATCTCTCTCCTTCATTTACAATTATTTTATATAATTAATGGTTGTCACCTTATTAGTAAGGTATTCACAATTTATTTATAGTTAATCAATCCTTTTTGCAAATATATGAAAGAAAATATACTATTTGCGCTTAATTTAAGTTAATTACGATTAACAGTTCTAATTTATTCCAAAATACATGCTTATTTCTGACAAACAACAGCTCTATCTTGCATTTATGGAATTAAATTTATATATTTGCTGCAATATTATAATTAATATCGGCATGTGGCATAAATTTAGATTGTATATCTGTATTGCTTTTCTGACATTCTGTATTACATCTTGTACTAAAGAATATTTTGACGAGGACGCTTATAATAATATAGTTAAAGAGGCTTTCCCTGTAACAAATGTGGATGTTAATCATGACTGGCAGACAATAGAAACGTCTGATTTGAGTGTTAATATTAATCAGACACCGGGTGCTACTTATACTATAAGAGTGTATGAACAGAACCCTGAAATCAATACTTCTGTTACGGTAATGGCGGAAGGTATTGCAAAGGATGGAAAAACATTTTCTACATCATTGATCCACCCTACAGTGGATAGCACTTTTTATGTAGCAAGAATAGATTCGGATGGATATAGGGAATTGAAAGCAGAGAAATTAGTTAATGGAAAAGTATCTGTAAACTTTACAACATCTGATACATATAAATATAAGGAGTTTAATGATATATCTTATTTCAGTTGGCGCTATGTGTTTGAAGATGCTTTCCCTCAGCCTGGAGATTATGACTTTAATGATATGGTTATGACTGTAACGAGACAAGCCGACAGCAGAGACCCTACAATATTATACCTAACAGTAAGTCTTGATGCTCTTGGCAGTATGATGCCTATGGCAGCTGCAATACATATCAGTGGACTTAATCCGGCTTCTGTGGAATCTATAAGTTCATTTCAGAAGTTTCTGTTTTATAAATATTCAGGTGTAGACAAAGTCAAGGACGATGTTGACTACACTACAGGATTTAATGGGGATGTGGTTATACCTCTTTTCAATGATGCTCATTATGCCTTGAGCCGAGGTAATGATATAGTGAATGGCAGTCCTTCCTATTATTATTATAATACTGTGAAAGATGCATCAAGTTCTTATTATGCTTATAGTAAGACAGCAAATCCTGCAAGGGTTATTTACACAATAAAATGCAAATCCGCCGAGGCGGTAAATAATATAACTTCGAATACTATTGACGCATTCATAATAACCCAATATAATGGTTCTTATTGGGAAACTCATGCGGCTCCTTATAAAAAATATGAAGTGCTGTATCGCTATTTGAATAGTAATTATCAGACAGCTTATACAGATAATTTCCCATGGGCATTAAAGGTTCCTGGCAACTTTAAGTATCCTATAGAGGGTACGCCTATTAGCAAAAATAAGAATGGGGTGAATTCTGGAGCATATTCTACACCAAATCATTCTTTTGGAGAGTGGGCTACCAACGAGAATACCGCGCAAGACTGGTATAGTTATCCAAATTCGAGTTATGTATACGAATGAAAACATAAATAAAAGAAAAATGCTAAGCAGATTAATATCTTCTTAGCATTTCTTTTTGCAGGTGGGCCATCAAGGGCTTGAACCTTGGACCTCCAGATTATGAGTCTGTTGCTCTAACCAACTGAGCTAAAAGCCCGGCTTAACCATCATCGATTAAGTTTGCGGGTGCAAAGATAAGGCGTTTTAATCAAATCTCCAAATAATTCTTGCAAAAAGAATTTAAAAATTTAATATAAACTTGTAATATATGGGTAATTTGCATAACTTTGCAGATAATTATGAGTAAAGAATACAACAAGAATTTTGTCAATTCCAAAGGTCTTGACTATCAACAGGTGAAGCAAAATAGAGCTGAATACGGCGAGAATGTATTGACTCCTCCCAAGAAAGCTTCTCTTTGGCTACTGTATATAGAAAAATACAAAGATCCGATAATAAAAATTCTTTTGGTTGCTGCTTTTATTTCATTGGTTCTTGCTTTTTTTGAGAAAGATTTCATAGAGACTATAGGCATATTTTTAGCTATATTTTTAGCTACTACTATTGGATTTTACTTTGAAAGGGATGCTGCCCGCAAGTTTAATGTGCTAACTGCTCTGGGCGAAGAACAGCCGGTAAAAGTAATGCGTAATGGTAAAGTACTACTTATTCCTAGAAAAGAAGTAGTAGTAGGGGATATCGTTCTTATAGAGGCTGGTGATGAGATACCGGCAGATGGCGAACTCATAGAATCAACAGATCTACAGATAGATGAGTCATCGCTTACCGGTGAACCTATGATAAATAAACATGCTGATAAAGAACAAAATGAAGTAGAAGCGACTTATCCTTCAAGTAAAGTGTTGCGTAGTTCTATGGTTATGAATGGAGGTGGCACTGCTATAGTTACCGCTGTAGGTGATAAGACAGAAATAGGGAAAGTGGCACATAGTTCTATGGAAGAGACTGAAGTGAGGACCCCTCTTGATATGCAATTGGAGCGTTTGGCTAAAATGATAAATAAGATAGGCTTCTCTATTTCTATTGCTGCATTCCTTATATTCCTTATTCATGATGTGCTTACAAATGGTGTATGGCATGGCACTGAATATTTTAAGATGGCCGAAATAGTGCTCAATTATTTTATGATGTCTGTCACTCTTATTGTAATGGCTGTACCTGAAGGATTACCAATGGCAGTAACATTAAGTTTAGCACTTAATATGCGTCGTATGCTCAAAAGCAACAATCTAGTAAGAAAATTGCATGCTTGTGAAACAATGGGAGCCGTAACAGTTATCTGCACGGATAAGACCGGAACGCTTACACAAAACCGTATGCAGGTGGCAGATATGCTTATAGCCGAAGGAGATGATGGTATGTTTGCAAATGCTATTGCTCTTAATACTACGGCATATCTGGATGATGAAGATAATGGTATAGGTAACCCAACAGAGATAGCATTACTGCTATGGCTTAAAAGTAAAGGTTTTGACTACAAAGATATACGTGATGATGTCAAAATAGAAAACCGTATTCCATTTTCCACCGAACGGAAATATATGGCAACAGTTGTTGTTATGGATTGCAAACGCTGGCTCTTTGTTAAGGGCGCTCCTGAAGTTGTAATCGGGCATTGTGATATTACTCCAGAAATACGTGCGCATATAAATGAGGCTTTGATTGGTTATCAGCGTAAAGCCATGAGAACTTTGGCTTTTGCATGTAAACAATTGGCAGACAATACAGAGATAGTCTCTATTGTAGGCAATCTTAATTATCAGGGAATTGCAGCTATTAGTGACCCTTTACGCTATGATGTGCCTGATGCTGTAAATGAATGCTGTTCTGCTGGAATACAAGTTAAGATAGTTACAGGTGATACCTCTGCTACTGCTATTGAGATAGCACGTCAGATAGGCATATGGCATAAGGATACGCCAGCTAGTGCTCAGATTACAGGTGCTGATTTTGCTGCTATGAACGATGAGGAAGCCTACAGGCGTGTACATGGACTCCTTTTGATGAGCAGGGCCAGACC
>JGI20214J51088_10003008_pt1 | contig 11143 bp, 14 predicted proteins | sample WetSurMetagenome_FD_51088 | JGI IMG/M metagenome (IMG submission 51088)
GCGCCAATCCTGGTTGGCGCTGGAGGAACAAATTGCCCGGTCTACAAAAAGATATTTCAACCGACTTTTCCCCGGCAGGGGAACTCCTTGATTGTTTCGCTCGAGGAGGAATTCCCGTATGATGTAAAGGATGACCGCTGCCGCTTATGGTTCTTTGAAAACGGGCTTTCAGGGTATTCCTGGTATGTTCCGAAACAAGGCGGTTACGTGAATGTGGGGATTGGAGCGCATCAAAGCTCACTTGAGAAGAGCAAGACAAACCTCCGAAGTCATTGGAATACACTTATTGACAAGCTGAAAAAAGAAAACCTAATACCTGGGCATGAGTTTCAGCCTACGGGTCACAGTTATTTTTTGCGGAATAAAAATCTGAAGCCTCGCATCGGAAATGCATTTCTGGTTGGGGATTCCCTTGGGCTTGCCACCCGGGATATGGGTGAGGGGATCGGCGCAGCCATTCGCAGCGGTCAACTGGCAGCCGAGGCGATCATGGGTGATATTTATCCAAATTACAATGAAATTCCGCTAAATTCAATTCCTTCGATCCTGGGATTGCGGCACTGAACCGCTGGTGATAAGCAGGAATATTCCAAGGCCGCTATAATTGGAGCTAATATTCTGCTTCAGGTGAAACTCATGGTTATCAGCCTCTTGGAAAGCTTGTGGACAAAATTTACAACCGGCCTCGCGACATTTATTGAGGATTACCTCCCCAAGATCATCGTCGCAGTATTAATCATGGTGGCGGCTTCGATCCTTGCCCGTTATGCCGAATCGCTGGTTGAGAAAACTTTGAAAAAGAGCAAAGCGGATAAAAGCGTCACGATCCTCCTGAAAAACCTGACCCGCTGGTCCGTATTAGGGATCGGAATTTTTATATCCATTAGCTTGTTCGTGAATGTTTCTTCCCTGATGACAACCCTGGGGCTGGCCACTTTTGCGGTCACCTTCGCCTTCCAGGATGTTCTCAAAAATCTGGTATCGGGGATCATTATCCTAATCCAGCACCCATTCAATGTGGGTGAATCTGTTAATATTTCCGGTTTTGAAGGTGTGGTAGTTTCGATCGCCACCCGCATGACTGAAATGGAATGCTTTGATGGCCGCTTTGTAGCGATCCCTAATGGAAATGCCATCAGTCAGCCAATCATTAATTACACGCGCAGCCCAAAGCGGAGAGCGGAGATCTCGCTGCATTTGACCTACAAGGAAGATATCCCTACCGCAAGAGATACCATCATTGTGGCCGTTAAAACCATCCCGGGTTTTCTTGAAGAACCTGCCCCGTTTGTAACCCTGGGAACGGCGGATGAATTATCACTTGGATTAAATGTCTATTTTTGGGTGGACACGAAAGTCCTTGGTTCGATGCTGCTGATCAATGATCGGGCCATCGAGGTGATCACTGAGGCTTTGACTGAGAATGGTGTTTCGCTCCCGGTTCCCCTGCAATCGGTGGTTGTAAAAGGCTGAAAGCGTAATCAATGGGTATTTGGCTCCATCTTCACTGGAGGACCATTTTCCGGAGAAGCGAGCATCACCACCCCGATGATGGCAATCGCCAGTGCGATTATGGCAGGGGAAAAGCGTTCCTGGCCGTTTGATAATGTTTCCTGATACAGCGCCACCCCAAAGATCACACTGGAAGCCAGCACCGACGCGTTACTGGCAGCCAGGGCAGGGGCAAGAAAACCGGTTTTCAACGCCGATTGCTGCAATCCAAATCCGATAAGGGCGGAAAGTATCAGTGCGTACGTCGTCCAGGACGTGAGCAGGAATGGAATGCCATTCCCCAACTGTGTAACAAAGATTTTGGTCACCGCGGCTTGAAACCCATAGCTGATGCCAGCAGCCGTGGCGAAAAGAACCGCCGCCAGCGGACCCTGCTTTTTTCGGGCGAATAGTGTCAATGTGACCATGACACCGGCGGAAATAATCAGGCAGGTCGACCAACTGCTGGAAGAAGGCGTGGAAGTTCCCCCCTGCGGTTGACCTAAGTACAGGAAGGCGATGATTCCAATGAGGGTGATCAACGCCCCGGCGACTGATCTCTTTCCTATGTGTTGTCCGGAAAACCGAACTCCCAGCGGCAGCGCGATTACAAGGCTGAGGGCGCAAATGGATTGGACCACGATCAAGCTGCCATCCACGAGCGCAGCGGCTTGGAGGATCCAACCCGTCACCTGCAACGCCCCACCCAGCAGCCAAACAGGCTTTTTGAGGATTTCCACCAGGAAATGTGGATCACCCTCCGAGGCTTTGGTTTCCAGGGTACCACGCTGTTGCAGAACAGAACCAAGCGCGAATGCGACAGCAGCCAAAAGTGCCAATAAATAAGGTGACATGCCCATCATTTTACATGATGTTATTTAAATACGATTTGAAATTAGTGCCGTTCCAGGAAATTGGAGTTGAAATTCAGCGGTTAACTCATTAGAATGGAACCGAATCGAAAGGAAAAACCCATGACAGCCATTAGACTGCTGGTCGGTACCCGCAAAGGCGCTTTTATTTTCCAATCAGATGCAGCTCGAAAAAAGTGGCAGGTCAACGGTCCATTCTTTGGGGGATGGGAAATCTTTCACGTCAACGGCTCACCTGTGAATCCTGACCGACTCTACGCTTCTCAATCCCTGGGGTGGTTTGGGCAGGTGATTCAGCGTTCGGACGACGGGGGTGGTAACTGGTCGGCAGTGGGCAACCAGTTTGATTATGTTGGCNACCCTGGTACGCACCAGTTTTACGATGGGACCCAGGTACCCTGGAAATTCAAACGAATTTGGAACCTGCANCCGGATTTGCGGGATGCGGAGACCGTTTTTGCNGGCGCCGAAGATGCNGCCTTGTTCAAATCCATGGATGGGGGGAAAAGTTGGAAAGAATNGTCATCCTTACGGGATATTAAAGGTCATCTCTGGCAGCCTGGCGCCGGAGGAATGGGATTGCACTCCATCCTCCTGGACCCGGCTGACCAGAAGCGAATCTTCATCGCAATCTCAGCAGCGGGTGCTTTTCGGAGTGAAGACGGAGGAGAGACATGGCAGGCGATCAATAAGGGGTTGAATTCAGGAAATGAACTGCCGGATCCCACAGCAGAAGTAGGTCATTGCGTCCATAATATTACAATGCATCCCTCCAAACCTGATACCATCTTTATGCAAAAACACTGGGATGTGATGCGAAGTGATGATGCGGGTGGGTTGTGGCACGAGGTCAGCGGTAATCTGCCCAGTGATTTTGGCTTCCCGATCGCGGTGCATGCCCATGAACAGGAAACCATCTATGTTGTACCAATAAAGAGTGATTCAGAGCATTTCCCGCCGGATGGCAGGCTGAGGGTCTACCGCAGCCGAACTGGAGGAAACGAGTGGGAGGCCCTTACAGAAGGGTTACCGCAAAAAAATTGCTACGTCAATGTTTTACGCACATCCCTGGCGGTCGATAAGCTTGACCCCTGCGGTCTCTATTTCGGTACCACCGGAGGACAGGTGTATGCCTCCCGCAATTCGGGTGATTCATGGGAAACGATCGTGCATGATCTACCGGCTGTGCTTTCTGTGGAGGTGCAAACCTTGAAATGATCCAGGTTTCCTTGCCATTTCATCTGTGCACTCTTGCAGGGGTTGAAATGGGGGTGATTCTGGAAGATATTGATCCAGTCACCCTCGGTGCGTTGCTGGATGCCCTCGAGGCGAAATATCCCGTATTAAAGGGAACGATTCGAGATCAATCCACATTGACACGCAGACCATTTATTCGATATTTCACCGGGGGCGAGGATCTATCCCTGGCACCCGCGAACACACGTCTTTCTGACGACGTTCGCACTGGCAAAGAAGTATTCCGGATCGTCGGAGCTATTGCCGGAGGATAATCCGGATCGATGGCTGAAGGTATGTAAATAAGGAATTGAAAATTAAAAAAATCGAAATGATATAATATTTATTGAAGGAATGGGTCAAAAAAACTGGTCAGTCCTTCAAACTTTACCGAATCACCTTGAATGTATGGGTTGATTCACATTGATGCAAGCGTGATCTCTCGGTACTTTAATCCAACAATTCGCTTAAATCATTACAACCTGGTACCAAGTTCTTCCAGCGCCTGAAAACCGGTGAAATCGGCTATTCATGAGAATAAGCCGATCGCAATCAAAACTGATTTATTCCAGGAGGAAGAAAAATGACAGAATTAATTGATTCAGTGTTGGCTATTCACAATGCATTTCGATGTGATATGAAAAGTATCGATGCAGCAGCGCTTGGTGCAGCCCAGGGAAAACCAGGNCTTAAACCTGTAATCGAACGCTTCCGGTTTTTCAACGAAATCCTGGTGTGGCATGCTCATGGCGAGGAAATCGCGGTCTTTCCTGCGGTGGAAGCCGTTGCGCCATCGGTTGCGGAGGCATATGAGAGAGATCATAGAGGATTGGATGCGGCATTCGAATCTATGAATACTGCGTATTCTTCAGGGGATGCGCTGGGAACAGCGCGTGCTTCGGCAGCATTCAAGTTCCATCTTGATATCCACCTGGACAAGGAAGATGCTCATCTGTACCGTTTGTTCGCGGAGCGTGTTTCCCAACCCGACCAGTTTAAGGTGGGCGGTATCATGTCGAGCAGCGTGCCGCAGGACCGTTTCCCAGAAGCAATAGCCTGGATGTTCCCCTTGATTGGTCGCGAGGATCAGACAAACATGACTAGGGTTTGGCAAAAGATGATGCCGCCTCCGGTTTTTACCCGGGTCAAACAGCTTATTCAAAAAGCAATTCCAGCGGATGACTGGAAAGAACTGACACTTCGGATTCCGGATCTGACTGAATGACCATCAACCGCAACTTACTGCAGGTGCTCCCGTGGAGTTCAAACACGNTATTGATTAAAGAACCCTTTACGGATCACCTATAGCAAGTGGTCGGAACTGAGCGCCTAGTGATCCTGGATCCATTTGAACCCAAATAACCGAACCTGAAGGAGACCTCACGCGATATTCAGACCTATAAACGCAAGGATTTTTTGCCTATGGGCGGGATATTTCCTTGGAGGATCCTAATACCCCCCTTCCGGGAGAAGTAGTGGATGGTCAGGAATTGCGGATCGTTGGGGCAATGGCAGGGGGATAAGCGTGTAGTTATGGGAAGCAGTTTAAGCCTGGCATCCATTCACAAATGGAACCATGGGTCAAATGTATTTTTGCGACCACAATTTTTGTGGAAAACGTACTAACGGCTAAAGATTTCTATCTGTAGGGGTGATCATGAGGGTTGCCAAATCAATTAGAACTTAATTTTGATTTTAGAATGAAGGACTCAAAAAATCTCCAAAAAAACCGATTGCGGCAAGTAAATAGATTGAAACATTCATTTTTGGTCTACAATGAGTTTAGGTTTGAAAAAAATTTGGTAACAAGGGACTTTTGTGTAAGGGAGGACAGAATCAAGGAGAAATAAAAAATGACTGCCATAAAAACGATTCCCGAAATTCAGGCAGATGGTTTACTAAAGAACCTTTATGAGGCGGCTGAGAAAAGCAACGGGTATATTCCTAACTACGTGAAAGCATTCAGCCTTCACCCAGAGGTTTACGATGCATGGGCAAAACTCATCGGGGCGATCCGTTCCAGCATGCGAATGCGGCGTTATGAACTGGTGACCTTTGCATCAGCGATGGCTCTCCGGTGTACGTATTGAATGCTTGCCCACGGAGCGTTGCTCCGTAAAAATATCTTTGGCAAGGATCAGTTGTTGGCTATTGTGAAAGATTTCCGTAACGCGGGTCTTACTGATGAAGAAGTTGCCCTGATGGTGTTGGCCCAGAAGATCACGCTGGAGGCTGGTAAGGTGACTGAAGAGGATTTTGCCATTATTCGTGGATTCGGCCTATCAGACGAGGAAATTTTAAATGTGGTCCTGGTATGCACTGCCCGCAGTTTCTTCAGTAAAACGCTCGACGCTCTGATGGTCGAGCCCGATGCGATTTATAAGGAACTTGAGCCTGAACTCATCACACAACTGACTTTGGAGCGGCCATTTTCTTGAAAGGTTAATTCACGCGACATCAAGTAAACCTGGTCTACGAAAATACCAGAAATAATTTTTCAAATCCCTTCACATTCCTTGATTCATGATTGTAGAAAATTGAACTCAAATCAAAATCACACCCGGGAAATACAGACACTATTTTCACGGATTTCCCGGCGATACGACCTGTTGAACCACCTCATGACCGGCTGGCAGGATGCTCGCTGGCGGAAACGGGTGATCCATATTGCGAGTCTGCCACCCGGAGCAAGGCTGCTGGATATCGGCACGGGCACAGGAGACCTGGCACGACTTGCAGGTCAAAATTACCCAGGTTTGAAAATTGCCGCTGCTGATCTCACTCTGGCCATGATGATCGTTGGTAAAAGGAAGGGGGATTTACCTTTTTTGGCTAGTGATGCAATTCGACTGCCGTTTAAAGACGATACTTTTGAAGCTGTAGTCTCAGGCTACCTGATTCGCAACGTGGGGGATAGGGGTGAAGCTCTCCGGGAACAATTCAGGGTTCTGAAAAAAGGGGGGACGGTCGTCATTCTGGATACCACCCGCCCGGTGAGGAGTATTTTTTCCCCACTGGTTTGGATTCACCTGCATCTTATCATCCCATTTCTTGGCTGGCTGATCGCTGGTGAGAAGGAAGCCTATCGATACCTGCCTGAAAGCACCGAACAATTTCTGACCGCTGAAGAGTTGGTGAATTTAATGGTTGCCGCCGGATTTTCAGATATACATTTCGAACGATTCATGCTGGGCAGCATGGCAATTCACTGGGCGTTGAAATGAAAATATATGACGGAAGAAATAACTGAAGTTCAGTTCGGAAATTAACTTTGGCAATGTTCTGTTTTATTGTTGAGCACCAATTAACGTTATATTTTTACTAATGATTTATGTGAAAGGCTAAATAAAATAAACAACTTCACTATAAATCTTACTTCTGCGCAAACAGGGACCAGCTTAAAGTTTTGAAATCCCGGTTTGAATAGAAAATGTACCGCCATCAAGCATTGGATTGGGGGGAGATCCAAATCAAACTTGAAGCAAGCTCTAAAAAACTCTGGTCACTCAGCGAATTGGAGCGAACCGGTGGTGAACCCAATGTGGTCGGGATGGATCCAAATACCAGGGAGCTAATCTTCTATGATTGCTCCGCGGAAGCCCCCAAGGAGCGTAGGAACCTGTGTTACGACCGGGCTGCTTTGGAAGCAAGGAAGGAATTCAAACCCAGGGATTCCGCCCTGGATGTGGCTGCCGCGATGGGTATTGAGATCTTGACGGAAGAAGAATACCGGCACCTTCAGAGCCTGGGAAAATTCGATGCCAAGACCTCAAGCTGGGTGAAAACGCCGGCGGAGATCCGCAAGCTGGGAGGCGCTCTCTTCTGCGACCGACGTTACGATCACGTCTTCATCTATTACAACGGTGCTGAATCCTATTATGGGGCAAGATGGTTTCGTGGATCTTTGAAAGTCTGATTGAGGAAAAAGATCTCGTAAATGAACCCAAAAGCGGATGCACTCCCCAATGCGGATGAATTTCATAAAAAGCTGGATGAAATCCTACAAGCGGCGTATGGACAACAAGTATTACAGAATCAGGTTTATTTGTGATATTCCTCGACCGTTTGGGGTGTGAATTTATTTAATTGAATCGCCCGGGCTTTTGACCGCAATGATGGAGGTACCGATAAAAGTGCCTGGGGTTCATTTTCTGCTTCAATGAATGCCCAGGCAGTATGCTCGCCAGCCTGACAACCCCAATCGAAATTCATGATGTGTCCGTGAATAATGAACTGCTCCACTACGTGATGACAATCAGACGCAGTATGTTTTGATTCGATCAGATATCGTTCCATGTTTATTTCCTCTGAGATTAATTCCTGGTTTGTCCCTTTCGCCATTTTCGCGCGAGTTTTTATCATTATAGTCTTTTCGATGGCGAAATATCTTTAAAGACTTTCAACAAATCGCGATGTATGATCAGGCATCCAAGGCCACTCGAATACGACTTCCGGGGCGAAAAGAAAAATTAACTCGTGAAATTATTGGATAAATTTGATATGATTCATCTTGAAAATACTAATAAAGCCAGAATGAGAAAGGTAGATAGGAATGAATACACCAAAAAAAGAACTCACTCCTGCAGAATGCCAGGAACTCCTAGGCACTTTGAAAGCCCGTTTTGAGAAGAATTTAGCCCGCCATGCAGAACTTGATTGGGTAGAAGTTCGGGCAAAACTTGAAGCGAACACAGAAAAACTCTGGTCACTCAGCGAAATGGAGCGAACCGGCGGTGAACCCGATGTGGTTGGAATGGATCCAAAGACCGGGGAAATGATCTTCTATGATTGTTCCGCGGAGACTCCTGACGGCAGACGGAATTATTGTTACGACCGGGCTGCGTTGGATGCAAGGAAAGAGCATAAACCTGCCAACAGTGTGCTGGACGTTGCAGCTGAAATGAGGATCGAGATATTATCCGAAGACAATTACCGGTACCTTCAGACCCTGGGAAAATTCGATACCAAGACCTCAAGCTGGGTGAAAACCCCGCCTGAGATCCGCAAGCTGGGAGGCGCGCTCTTCTGCGACCGCCGCTACGATCACGTTTTCACTTATCACAATGGCGCAGATTCGTATTACGGGAGCAGAGGATTCCGAGGATCGCTCAAGGTTTGAGGTCCCAACACAGCAGAATTTGGATCAGAAATCGCGTAATTGAAAGTGACTCTATTTGCTTGTCAATTTGATAAAAGAAATTAATTTTGCCAAAAATAAATATTGACGTGAATTCCCGGCTATTTGAAAGATTAAACTAAATTCAATAATCGAATTTTTCACGTTCTCCAAAATAACAAACATTAAAAGGACCGATAGTGGAAAAACATAAAATTTTCACGATGAAATTTGCATACGTTTATCCTTTGTATGTGAAAAAAGCGGAACGAAAAAACCGAACGAAAGATGAAGTAGACCAGATAATCTGCTGGTTGACTGGCTACACAAAAGCAGGTTTAGACCAGCAAATCGCGGGTGAAAATGATTTCGAAACCTTTTTTGCCCAGGCACCATCCATAAATCCTAATTGTTCACAAATCAAAGGCGTTGTATGCGGGATTCGTGTTGAAGATATCGAAGATCCGCTGATGCAAAAAATTCGTTATTTGGACAAGCTAATTGATGAGCTAGCTAAAGGGAAATCGATGGAGAAGATATTAAGGCAATAGCAGGCTAAAAATAATCATCGGACAATTACGACCGGATAATCAATAAGTATCTTGGATCAAATAGTAGTAATAACCCTCGCGTGTTGAGCACCTCCGATTGGGCTAGGGGAACTCGAATCCTCGTTCTAGCCTTGAGCGGGCGACATCCTGGGCTACTAGACGTAAATTGGATGCGAAAGGCTTGTCCCCGGTTAGTGGTAGGGTCTGCTTGTGCATACCGTACCGTAAGAAAAGACCGGGGAGATTCGGAGCCACCTGTGACTTAATTTTTTAAGGGAGCAGGATGATCACGGAGATATTTTCCAGGTTTCTGCCCAAGCAGGGGATAATGCCTGACCTGCTCCGCCCCCTGTCAGCCATAATCGACCATCTGGTAATTGGGCAGCTGCTCCATAGGTAACTGGTTGAGGGATTTTCCCAATAACGGTCCATCGATCACTGCTGGGATCATAGGATTCAATCTCCTGAACAAACGATTGTGCGTCCCAAGGCTGGCCGTCAGAGAAATTCGCCGGGAAGTCATATTCCAGAGCGCCTCCAACTGCGATGACTTTTCCATCTGGAGAAGTTGCTAATATGAAAGCATATCGAGGTTGACTCATCGGAGCAGCTGAGCTCCAGATATCGGAGACAGGGTCATATATTTGGGTTGTGGGAGAAACAGTTGGATGGTTTGTATTCGTAATCCCGCCGACTACCAAAACGCGACCATCATCGAGTTTTACCATTCTTGATTGTGATCCTTGCCAAACCATTGAACCTGTCGGTGTCCATGAATCAATATTGGGATCATAAATCAATGCATTTCCATCGGAGGGGTTTCCATTCGGCCCACCTCCACCAGCAATCAAAACACGCCCGTCATCTAACAGCATTGCTGAGTGTGAAGCCCGATAAGCAGATAAATTGTTTGCTTCTGTCCAGGTATCATTCTGTGGATCGAATACCTCAACTTTTTCTGTACAGATACCAGCCTCAATACACCCACCAACGACTAAAACTCGTCCGTCTTGTAATACCGTTGCGGTATGTTGGACTCCATGCGGGTAAAGTGGTGGAGTTATTTTCCAGGTATCTGTGGATGGATCATAAATTTCTGCATCCCCAATCCACTGTTGTTGCGAGTTATACCCACCTACGACGAGAACTCGGTTATCTTTGAGCAGAACAGTTGAGTGATCATGCCGCGGTGTATGAAGCGGCGCCAGTTCGGTTAATAAACCGTTCCTGGGATCGAAAACCTCGACGAGTGAATATTGACGATTCATACCATCGCTTCCTCCCACAAGAAGAATTCGGCCATCACTTAATCGTGTGGCGGTATGAAGAGTCCTTGGAATACTGAGCGAAATTCCCTGCGAGACTATCTCGGGTTCCGTGGGTGAAGGCTTTGGTGTGACAAGGACTGTTCGTTCGATGATTTGGGTAACCATAACAGTAACTATTTGCGGTGGTTTTTCGGTTGCACACCCTAGTAAGATTAGTCCCAAAAATAAGAAAAAACCAATCGATTTTATGATTTTCATTTCTCTCTCCTCTAGGATTCTTCTATTTGCATTAGAAGTAATCCATTGCAAATTTTGGGAAGGGATAGATTTTGATGACTTAGGTAACTCTATAAGTGAACTATCCTTTTCACATTTGCGACCTGGTATAGTTCTTCAACTTTCATGAATTTTATACTGTGATCCTCTTCTTTCAGTTTGAGTCAAGATTTCGAGATAAACTATGGAATGATGATTCAAGAGATTAATTACAAGGTAAGACTTTCTGTTTATCTCATTATAGGGAGTAAACTCATCATTGTCATTAATGAATTATTGAGTTAAGAAAATAACCTGAAGCGATTATCATTTCACAATTAAGATTAATTCGAC
>JGI20214J51088_10003009_pt1 | contig 11141 bp, 8 predicted proteins | sample WetSurMetagenome_FD_51088 | JGI IMG/M metagenome (IMG submission 51088)
CTCAGTATATCGTCCGGATCAGGCTTGTCAAACCGCTGTGCAACGCGCGATCCGATAATTACATCCGGTCTGAATGCGGCGGAAGCTGCATCCACCGGGAAGTTATCGTACATCCCCCCGTCGAACACCAACTGCCCGTCAACCTCCGTTGGTGAGAAGATAAACGGGATTGACATCGAGCCCCTTACGGCGTTGCTGAGGTTTCCCTTACGGAGCACCATCGGCTTGGAAGAGTCGATATCGGCAACCACACACCTGAACGGGATCATCAGGCTGTCGAAATTGTATTTGCAGGCACCTCCTGCAGGGGCAAGCAGTTTCATGAACTCAAAGTCGATGACAAAAGTTGACACCAGGTTTGTCGGCAGGATGGTGGTGATCTTTTTCTTCAGTCCGAAGTTCAGGGAGACCCAGGATGCATTCGGATCATCCTTGCGGTAATAATAGGTGTAGGCCTCATCCGATATTCCCTGCGACCACATGGCGAACTCCTCGGATTTAACAAGGTCCTCTATCTCATCGGGCGTATATCCTGAAGCGTACAACGCCCCTATGATCGCACCAATGGAAGTTCCTGCTATAAAATCGATGGGAATGTGCTGCTCCTCAAGTGCCCTTATCACACCGATGTGCGCGGCACCCCTTGCTCCCCCGCCGCTGAGGACGAGGGCTACCTTCTGCGCATGAAGCCCGCCTGCCTGTGTAAGGATTACTATACAGGTCAGGACTGCCAGGCGGATATATTTCTGCAAGCTCCTCATACAAAAGAAGCTTAAAGATAGGGAAAAATGATCAAGTGAAGGTTAAATCAGTTCCAGTGACTGTTCGAGATCGGCAATGATATCCTCTGCTTCTTCAATGCCTACGGCAAGTCTGACAAGCCCGTCGGTAATTCCCCCGGTCTTCTTGGCCTCTTTCGAAAGTTTTGAATGGGTCATGGATGCAGGGTGCTGGATCAGGGTCTCGATACCACCAAGGGAGACTGCAAGGATGCAAAATTTTACAGTGTTCATCATCTTGCGTCCCGCTTCAATCCCCCCTTTCAGCTCGAAACTGATCATTGCCCCGGGTCCTCTCATCTGTTTTCTGCCGAGTTCATACTGGGGATGCGACTTAAGCCCCGGGTACCGCACCCAGGCAACTTTCGGATGCGATTCAAGGTACTGGGCCACCTTGATGGCATTCTCCTGCGCCCGGTCAATGCGGAGTGCAAGGGTTTTCATCCCGCGCCGTGCAAGAAATGCCTGGTGGGGATCCATGTTGAAACCGTAGTTGATCATGGTGGAGTTGAGCTTTTTGTAGTCCTCCTCCGTTTTGGCAATGACGATCCCGCCTACGATATCTGCATGGCCGTTGATGAATTTTGTCAGTGAATGCAACACGATGTCGGCTCCGAGGTCGAGCGGATTCTGGAGATACGGACTGCAGAATGTGTTGTCAACGCATACCTTGATCCCGTGTTTCTTTGCCAGTGCACAGATGGCTTCGATATCCGATATTCCCATGGTGGGGTTCGCCGGGGTCTCCAGGAAGATCAGGGTTGTTTCCGGACGGATGGCATCTTCAACGTCTTTCAGGATAGCGGTATCAACAAATGAGGATGAAACGCCGAACCTGGTGTAGCTGTTTTCAAGGATCGCCCGTGAAGGACCGTATACAGCATTATGGCAGATAATGTGTTTTCCCTGCGCAAGATAGGTCAGGTATACATCGTTGACGGCAGCCATCCCGGAGGCAACGGCAACTGCGCCGAACCCGTTTTCAAGGTCGGCAATGGTGGCTTCGAACTCATCAATGGTAGGGTTTCCTATACGGGTGTATATGTACCCGTCGCTTTCACCTGCAAAGCACTGCGCNCCATGTTCCGCGCTTCTGAAAGCGAATGTCGAGGTCTGGTAAATGGGTGTGATCACGCTGCCCAGNGGGTCNGCAGGACCGGAAGTGTGTACGAGTNTGGAATTAAACCCTTTGCTCTTTTTCATCAGGATNAATTTTGAAATAATGGTTTTTATGAAATGATTTAAGTTCTTTCAACAAGTATCACATTCTCTATTTTCTCCGAGAGGTGACGTTTCACGGCACATACAGCGGCAGCATTGATCACGGCCCCTTCATATTTCTCAGGAAAATCGGCCGGGACCATAATGCGGATGATTACCTTCCCGATCATCTTCTCTGCATGGTTGTACTCGGTATCCATCGTAAGTGAAATACCGGATGTGTCTATCTGCCTTGAATCGCAGAATGCCTTTACATAATACCCTGCGCAGGTCGCAAGGGACGCAAGGAAGAGTGTGAATGGCGCAGGAGCGCTGCCTTCACCACCGGCCCTTACAGGCTGATCGGTCTTTATAGTGAAACTGTCAACAAGGGCGTCAACCCTGACGCCACCGGGCAATGAAACTTGAATTGACATGAAAATTCTGGTTTAAATTATACGTTTGAAATGGTGTGCAAAGTTAGAAAATTTAATCATACCGTGAGTGAATGGCAGTTTCATCGATAAAATCATACCTGTCAACAAAAAACAGGAGGGATGAAGCCTTTTATCCATAATTTTGTTTCAGACACCCTAAATAAAACCCAATTTTATGAAAAACCTTTTTCTGATCATTTTTGCATTTATTCTCTGCGGCAGTCTTTCTGCCCAGGATGAGGCGCGCCTGCTCCGCTTCCCGGCAGTTCATGGCGACCAGGTCGTGTTTTCCTACGCAGGAGATCTTTATACGGTGCCCACCTCAGGCGGAGTTGCACGCAAGCTCACCAACGATGGGAACGGGTATGAGATGTTTGCCCGGTTCTCGCCCGACGGCAGCCAGATTGCCTTTACGGGTCAATATGACGGAAACACCGAAGTTTACGTAATGCCATCTGCAGGCGGTGTTCCGCAGCGGCTGACCTATACCCCGACACTCGGCCGTGATGACATATCCGACAGGATGGGCCCAAACAACATTGTCATGACATGGAAGGACAATGAAAATATCGTCTACCGCTCACGTAAACAGTCATTCAACGACTTCAAAGGACAGCTCTTCCTTGTCAGCACAAAGGGCGGGCTTTCTCAGGAACTGCCACTCCCCGTCGGCGGGTTCTGCAGCTATTCACCTGATAAAACAAAACTGGCCTACAACCGGGTTTTTCGTGAATTCCGCACCTGGAAGTATTACCGTGGAGGCATGGCAGATGATATCTGGATCTACGATTTCAAAACAAAGAAAGTAGAAAACATTACGAACAATAAGGCCCAGGACATTGANCCGATGTGGACGGGTGATAAGATATATTACCTTTCCGACCGCGACCGGATCATGAATCTCTTTGTTTATGACATCAATACGAAGGAGACAAAAAAAGTAACCGACTTTACCGAATATGATATCAAGTTCGCCTCCCTTGGCGACAAGGCAATCGCCTTTGAAAACGGGGGATATATCTACCTGTTTGACCTTGCAACCCAGAAGGCTGAAAAAATGACGATCAAAATTGCGGATGACTTTATCACCGGGCGCAGCCAGTTGAAGGATGCAAGCAAGTTCATCAACACCTCTTCAATTGCGCCTGACGGGAAACGCGTTGCTTTTGGCGCACGCGGCGATGTGTGGTCGGTCCCTGCCAAAACGGGCATCACCCGCGACCTCACCATGTCATCAGGCGTGCATGACCGCGATGTTGCCTGGTCACCCGACGGGAAATACATTGCTTTTATTTCGGACAAGACAGGCGAAGATGAGATCTATATCATAACCCAGGATGGCACACAGCCACCGGTCCAGGTGACAAAGAATGCCGATACGTACAAGTATGCTGTCACATGGTCGCCTGATGCTACGAAGCTCCTCTGGGCCGATAAGAAGCTACGGCTGCAGTATGTCGACATAAATACAAAGGCGGTGACACTGGTTGCCTCCTCGAAAGAATGGGAATATTCCGACTATAACTGGTCGCCCGACAGCAAGTGGATCGTATACACCGAGCCCGTTCAACGTGGTTCTTCCGTAATCAAAATCTATGAGCTTGCCTCAGCAAAAAGCTATCCTGTAACCAGTGATTGGTACGACTGCGGCGGCGGAACTTTCAGCACCGACGGAAAATATCTCTTCTTTATCTCTAACAGGGATTTCGACCCGATTTACAGCTGGACAGAATGGAATCATGCCTATACCGACATGGCAAAGGTGTATTTCATTACCTTGTCAAAATCAACACCTAATCCGTTTGCCCCGGAAAATGATGAAGTGTCCCTGAAGACGGAAAGCACCGACAGCGGCGACAAGCCCAAGGGCGATGCCGCCAAGGAGAATGGCGGAGATAAAAAATCTGCGGATTCGAAAGACAAGACCGTTAAGATCGACCTTGACGGGATCATGGACAGGATAAACAGTCTGCCCATCGATGCCGGCAGCTATTTCGGCGTTTCGGCAATCGGGGATAACGTGTATTACGTAAAAGGCGGCCGCGGAAACGGGCGTCCCTCCCTCATGCTTTATAACCTGAAGGACAAAAAGGAGTCTGCACTTGGTGATTTCAACGGGTATGAAGTATCAGCAGATGAAAAGAAGATGCTCATCATGGGCATGGGAAAATATGCAGTTATCGACCTCCCAAGGGGAAAGATCGATGTGAAGGATTATGTTGACCTTTCGAATATGAAGATAATGGTTGACCTGCAGGCAGAGTGGGATCAGATCTACAACGAATCCTGGCGCCAGATGAAATACTTCTTCTATGCCGACAACATGCAAGGGGTAGACTGGGATGCCATGAGGAAGAAATATGAACCCCTCGTGAAATACGTGAACAACAGGAATGACCTCAACTATGTTGTTGGCGAGCTCATCGGCGAACTTAATATCGGCCACGCATATGTAGGTGGCGGAGATAAGCCGGTTCCGAAGAAGATACAGCTTGGAATGCTTGGCGCAAAGCTGAGCCGCGACCCGTCAGGTTATTACAAAATTGATGTGATCCTGAAGGGCGAAAACTGGGCGAAACCCTCACGCTCCCCGCTGACAGAGCTTGGTGTGGACGTTTCGGAAGGGGATTATATTATCGCTGTCAACGGAATTTCCACGAAGGACATGAACGATATTTATGAGTTTCTTGTCAACCGCGCCGAGACACAGGTTGAACTCACCGTGAACGGCACCGCATCCGAAAGCGGAGCCCGCAAGGTGATCGTCCTGCCTGTTGACGATGAAGCCAACCTCTACTATTACACCTGGGTGCAGAATAACACCAAAAAGGTCAACGATGCCACAAATGGCGAAGTCGGATATATTCATATACCCGATATGGGAGCCGAAGGGCTCAATGAGTTTGTGAAACATTTCTATCCCCAGCTGACAAAACGCGCTCTTATCATTGATGACCGCGGCAATGGCGGAGGAAATGTAAGCCCGATGATCATCGAACGACTGGGCCGTGAAGCAGTGATCATGCGCATGGCAAGGAATACCGGCCCGACACCGGGAAGGCTCGAATTCATGAACGGACCGAAGATCTGCCTTATCGACCAGTACTCTGCCTCCGACGGCGACCTCTTCCCATACCAGTTCAAGGAACTTAACCTCGGGAAACTTGTCGGTGTGAGGACATGGGGCGGTGTCGTGGGAATCCGTGGTTCATTGCCATTCATCGATGGCGGCACAATGACCAGGCCCGAGTTTGCAAACTACGACTACAAGACCAACACATGGGCTATCGAGGGTGTAGGCGTATCCCCCGATGTATGGGTGGAAAATGACCCGGCAACCGAATACGCAGGAGACGACCAGCAACTCGACAAAGCCATCGAACTGATCAAGGAAGACCTGAAGAAGTGGCCGAAAGAGCTTCCTCCGGTCCCGCCGTTCCCTGATAAATCCAAATAATTGATAAAAAAAAGAGGCTGCCTTGTTGGCAGCCTCTTTTTTTTATCCGGGATGAATACTATTTCACACTCGGACCTTTTGCAATGATGTACATGGTAACGGGACAGTTGAATGTAGCCCCGGTGGTGAGCTGGAATGGCGTCAGTGTAGGTGATCCGAGACCGCCTCCGCCGTACCAGCCAACATAGTCGCCGGAAGTCCATGTGCCTGAATTGTCAATGTCTTTCCAGACATCAAGATAATAATTTCCTGCATTTAATCCTGAAATTGCGAATGTAACTGTGGCACCGCTTCCGGTAACTGCGCCGAATTTTACCGGTGTATTGTTTAACCAGTCGTCATAGGTGAGATAAAGGCTGACTTTTGCATTGGAAAGGTCTCCTGAGGTCCCGGCCGGGAAGGTGGCTGTTCCTGTAACCTGTGTAACGACAGGTGCAGGATCATCTTTTTTACAGTTCGTGGTAACAACTGCAAGTGAAATCACCACAAGACTGATCATCATGAAACGTAAAAGGTTTTTCATAGGATTTGTTTTTGTAAATGGATGTGTTGTTAACTTGGTTTATCTAATACAAATATAAAAACTTTTAAAGGAAACGTTCCCTTCGAAAAAAAAATCAAATTAATTTAAACCTGGGGCGGGTTCATGAAGATATGCAGATTGACCTATTCCCTGTCCAGTTTTCCGAAATCTGAGTTTTGCGAAATAAACTCTGGAACAAGGGTCTTCATCATGCTGACGATGGGGTAGGGGTCGGGCTCCGAAGCGATTGCTATGAGCGCATCAACATCGGCGGAGACCTTCCCGGGATCATACTCCCTGACCCTGGCGATCATGATGAGCGGATGGTGTGTGGGAAGCGTGTTCTCCTCCTTGTTGAGCAGCTCCTCATAAAGCTTCTCTCCCGGTCTGAGCCCGCAGAAACTGATCTGGATATCCTTGCCAAGCTCAAGGCCTGAGAGCTGTATCATCTTCTTGGCCAGGTCAAGGATGCGCACAGGCTGACCCATGTCGAAAAGGAAGATCTCTCCTCCCTTTCCCATAGAACCCGCTTCAAGTACCAGGTGACATGCCTCATGGATGGTCATGAAGAAGCGGGTGACTTCGGGGTGGGTTATTGTGAGCGGTCCGCCCTTTTCGATCTGCTGCCTGAAGATGGGAATGACACTCCCGCTTGAGCCGAGCACATTGCCGAACCGTGTTGTTATGAACCTTGTGCTGTCCGTTCCGTTGAGAGATTGTGTGTAGATCTCGGCGATCCGCTTGGAAGCTCCCATCACCCCGGTGGGGTTGACTGCCTTGTCGGTGGATACCATGATGAACTTTTTAACATGGTAGCGGACCGCAAGATCGGCCATGATCTTGGTCCCCATGACGTTGGTAAGGATTGCCTCGTGGGGGTTCTGCTCCATTACAGGAACATGCTTGTATGCTGCCGCGTGGTAAACAATATCCGGAATGTGTTCTTTGAATATCTGCTCTGAACGCTGCCTGTTCCTTATGTCTGAGAGAATGAACCTGCAGGGAACATCGGGAAATAGCGCATTACACTCAAGTTCCAAAAAATGGAGCGGGGTCTCGGCCTGGTCAACAAGGACCATCAGACCCGGGGCGTACTGGCCGACCTGTCGCACGATCTCGCTGCCGATGGAGCCGGCAGCGCCTGTGATCATCACAACCCTTCCCCTGAGCTCGGATGCGATCTTTTCTTCATCGAGACTGATCTCATCGCGCTCCAGGAGCTCTTCAATGCCGATGTTGCGGATCTGCTTGAAACTTAACTCACCGTTGATCCAGCGTATCATGGGGGGGACCGCAAGCACGCGGGTGTTAAATTCCAGGCACCTGTCAACGATGGCCTGTTTCTTTATGGCGTCAATGGCGGTAATTGCGAGAATGACCTGGCTGATCTTCCCATCCGACAACAGTTTCTCAAGCGCCGAAGGCGGCAGGATGTCCACACCTTCCAGCTTCTTCCCGATCTTGGCAGGATCCTCGTCAATAAAGGCCTTAATGCTGTATTTGGTATCTGTATCCTGCGAAAGAACCCGCTTTGCTGTGATCCCGGCTTCTCCTGCCCCGTAGATGATCACATCTGCAGTATCGCGAGAGGGGTGCTGGAATTCGATATAGGCCATTTTTACAATGATCCTGAAGGTGACCATCCCGAGGGTTCCTGCCAGCAGTTCGATGATGATTACCGAGAAGGGGATGAAGAAAAATCCGTCATACAGATATGTACCGACGTTTGTAAGGGCAAATATGATGCTTCCTGCCAGAAGGGTGAGGGAGACCCTCAGCGCGTCTGCCGTGCTTGTATAGCGGATGATACCGGCATAGGTACGTGCGAAGAGAAAGGTGATGCCATGGACAAGGACCATATACAGCAGGATCTGCGGCAATGGCTTGAGTTCAGAGGGAGGAATCTGGAAGTTGAACCTGAGAAGGAATGCCAGGATGACCGAAAGGGTGATGATCGACAGATCGATCAGGAAAATCAGCCATCTCGGTGTATTTTGACGGGTAAGCAACATGATGCAAATTTATTACTTAATATCAACAATGACGCTTTACATAACAATAATTTCTAAATTTGCCCCGTTTATAACCTGAACAACATAGATTGCCTGTAAAACCTGACATTCCCTCAGAAAAACTTATAAATTACAGATATGAAACAGACTGCTTTTACAAAATTTCATGAAGCCCTTGGGGCCAAAATGGTTCCCTTTGCCGGCTATTACATGCCACTGCAATATGATGGTGTAACTGCCGAACACGAGATCGTTCGCAATGGTGTCGGTGTTTTTGACGTGTCCCATATGGGAGAGTTCTGGGTAAAGGGCCCGAAGGCACTTGAGTTTGTTCAGTGGGTCACATCCAACGACGCTTCGAAGCTCGTTGACGGAAAGGTTCAGTATTCATGTTTCCCCAACGGACAGGGAGGCATCGTGGACGACCTTCTCGTTTACCGGATCAATGAAGAGACCTACCTCCTTGTTGTAAATGCAGCCAATATTGATAAAGACTGGGCATGGTGCGTAAGCCAGAACAAGATGGGTGCAACCCTGTACAATGCCTCTGATGAGATCGCACAGCTTGCGATCCAGGGGCCCCTGGCGCTGAAAGCCATGCAGAAGCTTACGGATACGCCCATCACGGATATGGAGTACTACACCTTCAAAAAGCTGACCTTTGCAGGCGTAAAGGACATCATCCTCTCAACCACAGGATATACAGGTTCCGGCGGATGCGAAATTTATATGGCCAATGAAGATGCCGCACATATCTGGAACGCGGTATTTGAAGCGGGAAAAGAATACGGGATCAAGCCGATCGGTCTCGCCGCGCGCGACACCCTGCGCCTCGAGATGGGCTTCTGCCTGTACGGCAATGATATCAACGACACCACATCCCCTATTGAAGCAGGACTTGGCTGGATCACCAAATTCACGGACCAGAAGGATTTCATCGACAAACCGCTTCTCCTGAAACAGAAGAACGAAGGGGTGACCCGCAGGCTCGTCGGCTTTGAAATGATCGAGATGGGAATCCCGCGCCACGGATATGATATCGTGGATGCCGCCGGCAACAAGATAGGTGAAGTGACATCGGGCACGATGGGCCCGGCAATAAAGAAACCCGTTGGCATGGGTTATGTCCCCGCTTCACTCTCAAAAGAGGGAAGCGAAATATTAATTAAGGTCCGGGAGAAATCTTTACGTGCTAAAGTCGTAAAATTTCCGTTCTATAAAGGTTAATCATTCAAATTTCAGTTAAAACTTCAATATAACAGCTATGACAGAGATCGTGAATAAAGTGAAATCCATCCGCTGGCAATACCTGATGATCATCGTAATGGTGGCCATGGTTGCCGTGGGAACAGAAAGCTGCAAGTCGACAGGGAAAATGAGCCGCAAGGAGAAGAAGGCCCAGATCGAAATGTATAAAAAGCAACTTCAGGAGATCGTGGCAGGAACTTCGAAATTATCACTCGATGACCAGCAGCGGCTGATTTCAGAGGCAGTGAATAAAAATTTCAATGATCCCGACCTGAATGCACTCATCATCCAGGCACAGCAAAAAACAAAAGCTGCGTATGCAGAGATTGTAAAATCGCAGCAACAGACAATAGCGGGGGCACGAACAACGCTCTACGACCTGCTCGCCAATAAGGACAACCTGTCGGCAGAGCAACTCCAGACCGAGCTTAACAAGGTCAAAGCCCTCAAAATACAAGATGGCGAGATCGATGACCTGATCACCAGGGTGCAGGAAAAAATTGACAAGATGAAGCTTTCAGGAAGTGCAGGACCGCTGAAAACCCAGCTGGAATCTGCCTTCGAAGGGATTGCAGCCACAGCAAAAGCCGGTAATATCGCTACAGCCAACACCATGATCCAGGGGACCATCTCAAAATATTTTACTTCGGAAAGTGCACCTGTCCTGATCATCATCAGCAAGGAGGGATCGGTCATTGATTATGACAAGCCAACCACCATCAAGCTGTATCTCGAATTCATCAAGGATCAGAAAGCAAGCCGTAACAATGTCGACAGCTACCTGCAGGATGACGCCGGAAAGATAAAGGAACTTGATTTAATCAAAAAATAGGACCATGAAAAAAGGGATTGTTCTAATCATAGGGTTTATCATTGCCTCTGGCGGGCTCTTTGCGCAGAAAAATGATGATAATATCTCCCCGCAAAGGAAACAGGCGATCGATAGTCTTGCTCTTGAAAAAGTAAGGGACCTCAGTAAATATATCAGCATCATCGGCGATAAAAAAACACAATGGTCTGAAGCGCAACGCGTGATCAGCAGGGCCGAAGAACTCTTCATGCCCGGCAGTGAGATCGGCGTTTCATCGCTCTCAAGGCCCGAAGTGACCTACTACAAGGTGCGTGAATACTTCGACAGGCTGATGCAGTTAAACTATGACAAGGTCGTGATCGACTGGTACAAGATCCAGTACGTAAGCGACCTGGAACGCCAGCCTGACGGAACATATGTCGGTGTGATCACTATATTCCAGCGGTTCCAGGGCTATGACCAGGAAAAAGGGCTGGTTTATGAAGATACAACCAAGAAGGACATTACCGTTTATGTAAAGCGCAAGGAGACACAGATCGGCGGCCGCCTGATCGGCTTCTGGGATGTGCTTCTCGGGGATATCAGGGTGAAGGAAACCAGTAAATAATGCGGTATCTCGTTTTATGTATTTTATTGACCCTGGGACTGCCTTCGTGGTCCCAGGTCAATTCTAT
>JGI20214J51088_10003010_pt1 | contig 11139 bp, 8 predicted proteins | sample WetSurMetagenome_FD_51088 | JGI IMG/M metagenome (IMG submission 51088)
CGATAGGAAGGGGTTGGTTGAGCGTCTTTTTAGCCATCTCTCTCTCCGTCTAATTCAATGATTTGATATATAAATTCAAATGTAATTATAGCACATGTGTTCTGATAGTCAAGGAGCAGGTGTTGCCGCTACCGGGGTAAAGGCAGGAGCTCGTGTTATTTGTGAAAATCCATTCTCACCTGCGTATGAGATCATCGTGATCTTCCCGGGTTCTATCTCAAACTTACCATAATAATCATGTTCTGCATAATTAATCTTGATACGATATTTCCCGGCCGGGAGATCGCTCAGAACAAGGTTTTCCTGAAAGTATTCGTCCGGATTGACAACCTGCGGTCCATAAGAGCGGACCACCCATTCATGTTCGTTGTAAAGAGCATAAACATGAACTTCTTTGTGGGTGAGGTTTTTACCTTTTTTATCGGTGATCTTTGCCACCAGGACTCCCCAACCCTGGGGTGGAGCCATCCATAATTCCGGATTCCTGGTATCAAAGAAATAATTCCTGCCGAGCCTGACCTCAAAATGCAGGTGTGGACCGGTTGTAGCACCAGTTTCACCTACTTCGCCAATTTGATCACCGGCACTTATCTGTTGGCCATCGATGACATTAATTTTTCGCATGTGAGCATATACCGTATACAAGCGTTTTCCATTTATGCCAAAATCATGCCGAATTGCTACAGCCAGACCATAGGGGTCACCCATATTGCCTGCAACAGTGAAGAGCCCATAACCAACCCAAACCACTTTTCCGCTCGCGGCGGCGATGACCGGTGTACCCAGCGGCGCATCAATATCCACTCCAGTATGGACGATGCTTGGACCAAAGAACACTCCTCCATATCTGTAGTCAGCAACCGGCCAGTTAATTTCATCAGCAGCAATGGGCCGCTGGAAATAAAAATGGTCATGCTCACCTGCAGCCCATGGAACAGGGTACAGCGGTGGTCGCCAGGCTGAAATTGGGGCAGGTCCCGGGGTTGGGAAAACGAGATTTAGAATTTCCTGGTTTCCATAAAGTTGAGTACTAATTGATGTGGGTGTTATGGATTGGTCCGATATATCTGAAGTTATTGTAGGAGCAAGTTCCGGTGTAGGAGTAGTTGTTGAGGCAGGAGATGTCAATTGATCAGACTTCGAAGGTTGTTGCTGTGCTTTTCCGATAAGGACAGGATAAAACAATAGGCTTCCTATTATAAAGAAGGCAGTAATGGCAAGAGTTGATTGCAATACATTCTTCATCTCAGGGAAGTGGAGTCCATGTAGGATGTAATGTGGAGGTGGAAGATGGCATCGGCGTATTCGTTGGCACTACCGGCTTTCGGGGTTTGGGTGTGCTGGTGGGTGTTGCAGTCGGTACTTCAACGATTGTTGGAGTAATAAAGATCTCCTGTGGGTACAACTCCAGCATGGATGCTTTCCAGGATAATCCCCCGTTGTTTACAAAAAGGTTGAACCTGGCTGCCGGGTAAAAAGAGAGCCAATCGGCAAGTGCCACAAGCCGGTCCCAACCATACCTGCGGGCGATGTCAGTAAAATCCACCCAGTATCCACTAATATCTGATCCTGATAATTTCCCGCCTTGTTCATATGCTGCAGTGTCATTATTGAATCGGCTATTCATATCCCAGGCTCGGAAATGAATGGGTTTTCCCATTGAGCCATCCTGATAAAGAGGACGTATATAGATCCGCCAGTATGTTTGATTTCCATAGCCTTCCTTGACCAGAACCATCCAGCCAACATTCAACGGAATAGTATTTACAGCGAATGCTCTTCCAGTATAAAGCCAATCCTGGGATTTATCCGGTTCAGATGATTGTGACAAAGGCAGGAATGCAGACTGTATATTTGCGAGGACATCCCAGCCTGTTTCATTGATCATCCTGTTCCTTAAACTCTGAAATGATTCATCCACCATGTCATGTAAAAAAGGGTATTCAAGGTTGATACCCGGTATTGGCACCAAATTGAACCTGCCAGATTCGGCTACGGGGGTAAGCTGCACCCGGTAAACAGGTTCATCCACAATCTGTTGTTTCTCCTGAACCCATGAATTTTGCAGCCAGGTTGGTGGATTTTGTTTCCATTCGAGGCCGTTTACATCACCGGATAAAACAAATGGCGGCATAGCCATATTTCCGAATTGAAGTGTGTATGCAGTTAAATAGGTCCGTAAAGGTTGGGGAAGGGAGCAGAAAATTACCTGGCTATCCGGACTCCAGGCTAACTGGTCTCCCAGACCGATTATTTTGGGATTTTGCCCTGGTTTTGATGGATCCCAGGTAAAAATGGTTTTGGTACCATCCAGTTTGGCCGAAAATGCAAGCTTTGTCCCATCTGGTGAAAAGACAGGATGAGCTGGGGTATCAATTTCGGGTAAGGGGAGAGCATTGTACTGGCGCTGATCATCTGTAATGCTGATCATCCATAAGGCTGGGTCACCAGAAAAATTGGAGATATAAGCAATAGACCTGCCGTCAGGTGACCAGGCTGCATCATAATTTGAATAACTTCCGAAAGTGAGCTGCCTGGTCACCGCGAAACTCGATGAAAGATCAATGATCTGAAGTTGAAAGTAACCTTCCAGGTAGGTTTCAATCACAAGTTGATTCCCGTCGGGAGACCAAACCGGGTGACCATCGAATTCGGCTGTGTCGGTCACGGGTATAGCTTGGCCGGATGACAGGTCAAGAATGTAAATATTCCAGTAGCCATTTTGTTTGGAGCTATAAGCCAGTTTAGTTCCATCCGGGCTGAGCGAAGGTTGAATGTCATCCCAGGGATGGGCAGTCAGGCGCAGGAAACCTGGTAATCCGGGTTGAAAACTGTATAGATTACTGAACCCATCCTTCACCATCGAAAAAAGGATTGTGCCCTGCGTTAAGCTGGAGCCGCTTGAAATATTAGCAGAAGGTACCTCAGTTGAAATCAGGGTTGGTTCTGAGGGAATAAGCGGAGGTATTGGTGTTTGTGTAGGTAGAATGACCTGAAATTGTGCTGGTTGTGTAATGACTATCGGAGGCTTTGATGTTGGAATATTTTGCACTACCAGGAAAATAAGATTGATAACGATCAATCCTCCCGCAATGATAAAAAGCCAGAAAGGTTTAATTCGTAACTTTGGTAGTTTGAACTTTTTTAAAAAATCTAATTGCACCTGGGGCAGTTTGACCTTGCGAAGGAATTCAAAATGTAGCTTGGGTAACTTTATTTTACGGATAAATTTCATTGGATAAGTTAATTTGCCAAATAGTTAATGTAAAGTGTCCCAGGCGTTGAAAAAAGACATGGGATCAATACGTACAAATTTACCGCTGATACGCCAGATGCAATAATTAATATTTTCCTCGGGGGTAGCAGCGGTATCATAATAATTCATTGATGCAAATTCAGTACCACCTGGACCCCAACGCATTTCCAGGTGTAAATGTGCATTTCCAGACATCCCTGTATTGCCCACCTTGCCAATTGTTTGTCCACTGGTAACCATATCACCAACTTGCAGGGGTGAGGGTTCAAGCATGTGTCCGTACAATAAATATATCGATTCAGGCTTTACAGACCATGTATCTCCTTTCAAACTTGTACAAAACTGCAGCCGTGGATTGTATGGAAAAGGGGTCTCCTGTATTGGTGGTGAGAGAAGTTTAAGAAATTCAATGGGGAAGGTATCCATCCGGGTTTCAATGATGATCAGGTTGCCGTATGGTTTCTTTTTGTTGATCACCCCAGCGACCTTTCCATTTAATACAGAATGGATTGGCAAACCGATAATTGTCGTGAGAGATCCAAAATCATAAAAAGCGAAATCAGTACCATGATGACCGTCATCCAATTCTGGTCCGGTTTGGAAGAATGGTTCAGATATGATCGACTTCAGATCAACGAGTTGTATGTCTTCAAGAGGGGATGATACATTAAAAAGGGTGACAGGGTCTTTTGTGGGTAAAATGGTTGGAGTTTGGGTACCTATAAGGACGAAAGTAGCTGTACTCGGAATAGGAGTAAATGTTGGTGCAGGCCTACTCCGAGGTTCTTCCATAACAGTTGGAAGGACTTTAGGGGAGCATCCAGCCACGACAAAAAGAATTGAGCAATAAATAAGAATGGTTGGTTTCATCATAAATAATAAACAGGCTCCATTTTGAAATAATTCAGGTGTACGTTAGTTGGATTATAATCAAGATACAATGCTTCGAAAATTTTACCTTATCAGCTTTCTTTCTATTATACTGTTTTCACAGAGTGCATTCCGTTCTCAATCTATGAATGCAGCTCCCAGCCCGTATGATCTGATCGCAGCGGTCAATAGCTACAGGGTTAGTATGGGTTTGTATGCTTTGAATCCTGATGCTCAGGTAATGTCAGCGGCACAAGGTCATGCAGATTGGATTGTAGCTACAGGGAACGGAGGACATACCGGCGCGAGCGGCAGTGATGAAACGATGCGGGTCTACTGGTCAGGTTACGGGGGAGGAAAATCAATCAAGTGTGATGAGGCCTGGGCGAGCACTACTTCGGTAAACTCAGCAGTATATGAAGCCTGGTCCGATTGGACCCACCAACAGGTTATGCTGAATGGGTGGGGGAATAATTACACCGATGTAGGTGCTGGAGTGGCTGATAACGGTGATGGTACCTATGTATTTATCCTGGACGTATGCCTGGTGGAAGGTGGTTCGTCCCCCAATTATTCACCCAACGCGCCTGTCGATCCGAATGCAACCCCCGATATGTCTAATTATATCTTCGGGGTAAGTGCTGCCACACCGGCACCGGATGGTTCGATCGTCCATATTGTACAATACGGCCAGACTCTGGTGACCATTTCTGAAGCATATAAGATAACAGTCGATGAATTGCGATCACTCAATGGAATGGCACCAGATAATACAACCATCTGGCCGGATCAGAAATTATTGATCAAGAAGCCAGTGGGCACACCAAGTGCAATTATGACGACTGCAGTAACCGGAACTCCTGGAATCGAATCTACATTACCAGGTACGAATACGATGGCACCCACATTCACTCCGAGATCGAAGACAATAACTCCACTACCATCCCAGGCACTTAATAATACTGGAATGACGAGGACGCCTCAGGAAGGAAAAGTAGTAAGTAATCCTCCTAAACAAACTATTGGAATGGTACTGATCACATTATGTGGTCTGGGTCTGATCGGGTTGATCTACAGCTTCCTTAAAAAATGAACCGCCAGAGAACTGGCGGTTTTTTTAATTCTGTAATATCTCATTTTATTTTTCGGGCTTCCAAATAAAAGCGTTTTTCTATGGCTTCGCCCATTGAAAAAGTTTTCCGCGGAAGAGCACCATCCAAAATAACTGTCCTAAATAATTCGGTTTTTTTCATTGCTGGAAGATAAAAACCAACATTACCGGGTTTTCTACCCAGGTCAAATACTGTGTCTTCGCCATGAACATAATCAATACAATCGGCGCCTACTGACTTTATCAGGGCATCCAGGAATTCCTGCAAATTTCCCACCGGTAAATTAAGTGTTTGATGAACCAGTTCCATTACATGAATCCCCGCTGAATCGACCAAACCAACCCTTTGCACTTCGGCAGTTGATTGAGAAACTAATTCTTTAAGCTGGGTTGAGTCCGTTACTTTCGTAATTTTGACATTCTCTCTGAATGCGGATCGTATCTTATCGAAAATGTCAACTTTTACATCAAAGAGGACCCGGTGAATCGGCTCGAATTCCAACCCGGTATCATGCACATTTACAAGTTCGACAAGTGCATAGCGGGAGGGATGAACCATTCCTACTGAGAATTTCACCTTATCCCAAATTGCCTTTGCGGTTGCCAGTGAGTGATTTCCGTCGCCCATGGCATAGAGCAATACATTTTGTTTGCCAGGTAAATTATATTTTGCTTTAAATTTCTGTGGATCAGCCAGACTGGTCAATCCATCCACGATTCTTTTTTCCAGAGGTAGATCTTTTACCATCCAACCTGAAATGTGTCCGCTTCCCAGCATTAACTCAAAATCATAGAGTATGGGAAGATCTGCTTTTATCTCAGTTGCAGCTCCAATGACAATGTTTTGAGGGTCATCGATCAAAACAAGGATATGCGGTAGCTCCAATGCAGCGTTTTCACGGATCTTGATCCTGGGTGGTAGTCGGTCCTGGATGGTTCCTTCTGTTGGCCGGATCAAGCTTGTAGTGCCTTTGGTATAATCGTATTTTTCAAGGTCAAGGCATACTAATAACCCTTTACGGGTTTTTCCAGCTAAAGATCTTTCTATATAAATCATGCCTTCATGTGGTTGAAGTATGCCTTGAGTAAGATACTGTTTCATGGTCTGGTTGATATTATCCAACTTCTCAGCTTCCTCCGGTTTTCCCAGGTAGACTTCGGGCAGGATGAGTTGATAAGTTGAAGGAGCATCCCCGACAATTTTCTTGACTTGATCCCAATATTCAGGTTGGGAGGTAAACTGATCACATGCAATGACAGCCCAGCGTGTGAGGTCTATACCTTCGCGAGGCAGAAAAGTTTCTGGTATTCCTAATCCGATGGTTTCGTATCTGCGCATGAATTTCCTCCAAGTGAAAAATTCTCATTTGAGTATAGCTGATGTTATTAAAACTATCAAATTTTATTTGCGGGTTACATTTGGAATAATTAAAAAAAAATAAAGCCATCCTTAAAGATTCAAGGATGACTTTAATGATCGTTGTAAATAATTACATATCAATCAGATAAGCAACGCCTACAGTACCGGGACCTGTGTGTGTACCAATTACCGGGCTTACTTCGGTCATGATCGTCTCAGCAGGGTGGAAACGTTGAGCTAATTCGCTCATGAGTTGATCTGCCTGTGACGCGGCATTAGCATGAAGAACACTCAACCTGGAAATGCTGCCATGATCGAGTTTATCGGCAAGGATGTTCAGCATTTTCTCAAATGCTTTTCGCTGGGTACGGACCCGTGCAACTGGTTCAATTTTTCCATCTATGACCGTTAGTATGGGTTTAAGGTTAAGGGCTGTACCGAGCAGCCGGGCAGCTCCTCCTATCCTCCCGCCCCGATGCAGAAATTCCAATGTATCCACTACGAAATACACTCCGGACTGCTTTCTGGCTTTTTCAGCGATAGCTTTGCATTCCTGAAGGGATGCACCATTTTTGGCTGCGCGTGCTGCCATCAATACCTGGAAACCTAAAGCCATGGAGGCAGTCAGTGAATCCACTAGTTCAATTGCTTTTCCGGGCAACATGTCTTTTGCTTGGATTGCGGAGTTCATTGTTCCGGAGAGTTTGGATGATACTGTTATCGCAAGAACATCAAAGCCTTTATCTAAAAGTCCAGAGAATGTATCCTTTAATGTAATTGGTGACACCTGGGAGGAAGAAGGCATGGACTGGGAAGATTGTAGTCGGGTATAAAATTCAGCAGGTCGTATATCAATTCCGTCCAGATAGATCTTTTCATCCCAAATTACGATCTGGGGGACAACAGTGATGGAATATTCGTTGATCACACTCTGAGGCAGATTAACTGTACTGTCTGTAACGATTGCAACTTTTGCCATGCTCTCTCCTGAAATATATAATGCGGCTGTATTAAGATTTTCTTATATACATTAAACACTTTAAAAGATGATCGGATACGAGCATGTATAAGAATAGAATGACTAAAAATGGGTGATTTAGCCAAGTATCAACACACAAGGCTTATGTCATAATCCGCAATTAATAATTAACATCCCTGCCTGTTGAAGTCCCACTCAATATATATTAATTAACATAATCCCGGTAAATAGTTTGATGTTTGGTAAGTCAAATTGGTTCTGACCGATCTACTTCATTACAGCTTCATCTGAAATTGTTAGGACCAATGGGGTTGGTTTATTATCCACGGGAATATGGATCTTTGTAGCAGCGAAAAAGTTGATAATTGCTATAAACACACCGATCAAAAAAACGTACTGGTAGCCGAAAGCATTCCAAATTACACCGCCAATCAATGCAACCGAAATCGAAAAGACATGGTCGAGGGTAACAGAAAAAGTCAATGCAGGCTGCACATCTGCCGGCTGCAGGGCTATCTTGTTAATATATGTAGCCCTGGCCATATTGACTGACATTAATACTTGATCCAACAGGAAGCAAGCAAATGTTACGCTTAAAGCGGCACCTTCAGGCAGAATAAACTTTGCGAATCCGTAACCCAGGCATACAAATGCCAGCAGGACAGCTTCTGCTTCTAGTACTTTTTTCTCTCCCAGCTTATCGATCATCCTACCCAATAATGGTTGAAAGAAGATGCCAATGATTCCACCAACCATTAAGAGCGTGGCCATTGTTTGGGTGGGTTGCTTGAACACAGTAACCAATACCCATGGAGCGAATGTGATAAATATCTGTTTTCGTGATCCGAAAAGAATGGACAAGAAATAATACAAATTGTATTCTTTGTGAAACTTAAGAAACGAGCCGGGTTTGCGAGATGGCTGTGGAGCCATTTTAAAGAATAACACTGAAGTGAAGATTAACAACAGTGCGATAAGAATGAAAGAAGTGTGAAAGCTAAAATGTAAAAAGCGGAAACCGGCAAAAACTATAAAACTTCCAATAATGGCTGCCAGGTTCTTAAGCGAATTGAGTTGGCCAAGCCTAGCCCCTACCTTACCATCTTTGGCTAATTCCATGCCGATTGAAGATTGCAATGGCAGCCAAATGTGCTGTCCCATACTGAATATAAATAACCAGACAGTCATCATGGCATATCCGGGGGCGGCGAATCCGATCAAAATAGCACCAACTGCGCCAATCAACATTGCATATCCAGACAACCGTCGGCTGCAAAGGAACCAAACCAGGGCAGAAATAAATACTACTAATATTCCAGGCAACTCCCTTGGAATTTCCAGAAAGGAGCGCTGAAAACCAGTCATCGTAAACTTGGAATTTAGGAAGTTGTTGAATGTAGAGTCATAGACACTGTATGCCATACCCATAATGACGGTGGCTGACATAAAGAGTTTTAATTCTCGGGGCAGTTTTTTTAATTGTTCCAGGATTTGCTTGATCAATTCATTTTCCTTAGTTTTAACTCTCGAATGATTTTATCACCCAATTATCTTTATTAGAGGACATGGAAGCTATTAATAAATATGGATAGGTTTGTATATTAAATATAAGAAGGGCTTGGAAAAGTGCCCTTCTTATAAAATGTTTTTGCTAGTGGGTCTTCAGAGTCTATTGATAAAAGTTTTTTATTTTATTTAATGAACTGGTCTACATTATCTTTGGTGATCAGGATAAAGGGCAAAAGTATTTGTGCGTCGACTTTATCACCTTTTACCAAAGCAGCGCATGTTTCCATAGCTTTTTGGCCTTGACCAGTTGTACCTTGTGAGATAGTTGCAGCTAATTTTCCATCTTTGACCGCAGCCAACGCGTCTGGAGTAGCATCTAGACCATAGATCTTAATTTTATCCAACATCTTGGCATCTTCAACAGCTTTTAATGCACCGAGAGCCATTCCGTCATTATTAGCAACAATCGCATCAATCTGGGTACCAGTCTGGAGCCAGTTTTCAACAAGAGTTAATGCTTCATCGGTATTCCAGTTTGCAGTTTGTTCGAAGACGACTTTAATGTCCGGGTAGTCTTTCAGAACCTGTTTATAACCATCGGTACGACCGACTTCAGCATCAGAACCCATTGGGCCAAGAAGGAATGCAACATTGCCTTTTCCACCGAGTGCTTCAGCAGCAGTTTTCATTTCAAGCATGCCACCATCTACGTTGCTAACACCAACAAAGCTGGAGGCAACTTCGGGTTTACTGATTGCCTGGTTAACCACAACCACAGGAATTCCCGCTTTTGTGGCGGCTTCGATGGAGGGGACGAGACCGTCAACAGAAACAGGTTCAATGACTGCACATGCTAAACCTTGTGTAACGGCTGATTCCAACTGGCTGGCTTGTTTAGCAGCATCCTGGCCACCATCATAGACTGTCAGATCAAGGCCTAACTCAGTAGCCTTGCCTTTTACAGCATCTGACATTTCAATCGTAAAAGCATTGGTCATGTGGCTCATGAACAATCCATACTTGCTGGATTTTGCGGGTTGTGCGGGTTGTGCGGTACAACCTGCAACAAATGATAATACAAGTACCAGAACAAGTATTCTTGCAAACCAGATTCTTGATTTCATTATTTTCTCTCCTTAAATTTGAAATATTTACAATTATTTATACCACTAGCAAGATGAATTCTTTTTATTGTTTTCCTTTCCCTTTAATATCCAATAATACTGCCACAATAATGATTGAACCTTTGATGATCAGCTGGAAATGGGAGGAAACATTCAAAATATCCAGCCCATTACCAATTACTGCAATAAGTAAGGCCCCTATTACTACACCATACCATTTACCAGCTCCACCAGACATACTTACACCCCCAATGATGACTGCTGCTATTGCATCCAATTCATAAGATTGACCAGATGTTGGGCTGCCAGAAATTAATCGTGATGCAAGCAATAATCCTGAAAGGCCAGCCAAAAAACCAGAAATTGTATAAACTGCTATCTTGATCTTGTTAACATTAATTCCAGAAACGTTTGCAGCTGTCTCGTTACCTCCGATCGCATAGACACGGCGGCCAAAGACAGTCCTGGTGATTACGAATGCACATATTATCGTTACAATTACAAAATAAACGACAAGGTGTGGAATTGAATTGAAGAGGAATCCACCAGAAATCCTTTCAAATACTTTTGTNATACCGAAAACTGGTTGACCATTCGCTGCAATTAATGCTAATCCCCTAACAATGGTCATCATCCCTAAGGTCACAATGAAAGGGGGTATGGTACCAATGGCGACACTTACTCCATTCACCAGTCCAACAACAGCACCGATTACCATGGAAAGAATGACTGGTACGATCAGAGGATATTCGCCCGGATGGGCAAAACTAGCCGCTACAACACCTGTGAGTGCGACTATCGAGCCCACCGAGAGATCGATACCGCCGGAGACAATAACAAACATCATCCCCATAGCTAATATCCCATTTATTGAGGCTTGCTTTAAGATGTTTATTAGATTCGCCGGCTTGGCAAAAGCATTAGGCGAAA
>JGI20214J51088_10003013_pt1 | contig 11133 bp, 7 predicted proteins | sample WetSurMetagenome_FD_51088 | JGI IMG/M metagenome (IMG submission 51088)
CTTCTATTTGCGGGTCGGGAGGGATAGGGTAGAGTACATTATCACTATAACGATAATATCTAAAAAATACCGGATATTTTGTTACTGTTTCTCCAACGGTATTATATCCTAATCCAGAATTGCCATTACCCCAGGCAGCAAAGAGATTTCCAGAGGCACCGCCATTACTATTTATGTATATTGATGATTTAGGGTCGACCGGTAGAGTATTAATGGGAACATTCAGGATGTGATCTTCGGGAAAGAGCTGAATATCGTTCATTGAATTACTTGCCTGAGCAGGTGGTATAGTGCAAAAGAATATCGTAAGAACGCATAGTATCATGCCCAGCCTTTTTATTGCTTTCATACTTTTTTTGGACTCCCTGTTGCATTCACCTGCTCAGCCGGTTAAACCATAGAACCTGAAGAGAAGCGTATATTGACCAGTTTCTTGCAAAAAATGTTAATTTTAAAATATTTAATAGTTTGCATCAATAGTTTACAATGATATAAAATAATAAAACATTACAATATATTCACCTGTGGAGGGTAATAAAGGATATCGATCCACATCGAATTGGCAAAGAATGATGAGATGTAAAAAAGTGGTTTTTCATTTTAAAAAAAAATGATGGTTAAAATTCATCGTTTATTATTATCCCAACCCTTCAGGAACTCCTGAATTCCGCTCTTCGTTTCAAGAGGGAAGAATTTTATTGTTAAAACCAGCAACATAAATCAATTCATTGAGGATACTATGGCAAAACAACAGTTAAACACTTTTTTTTTAAAGAACCGGATACGAGATTTTTTTTTAAAAAAACCTGTCAAATCAAATTTACAAATCCTCATGTATCATAGAATTTTACAACCTGGCGAGATGGATTTTCTTTCTGAACTTGGAATGGTTCATACCAGTACAAAAAATTTTAAAGACCATCTCCAATGGTTCAAGGACTATAACTATAATATAATAAATTTTGATCATCTGTCAGAAATTCTCTCAAATGGATCTGCACTTCCTCCAAGAACTGTTATTATTACTTTTGATGACGGGTCATCAGACCAGTACCGGAATGCAGTACCATTGCTGAAAAAGTTTGATTTCAGTGCAACGTTTTTTCCTATTAAAAACTGTGTAAATGGTCCCGGATTTTTCTGGCTCATTGAATTTTATGTATATCTCAATGAACTCGGATTTAGAAGGGTACATGATATCTTAAAGGAACTCCCGAGATTATCCGATTCAGTTTTTATTGAAGAAAGGATTCCCCGTATTGCCAGAGTACGAAGAGATATCGCATTTGAATTCAAGTATCTTTTCTCTCCACGGGAAAAAGAATCGGGATTAAAACTATTGAGAGATGAAAGCACAAGGAGCAAAGCGGACATTGCTGCTGTTTGTCAAACCTATATGAATTCGGATCAGTTAAAGGAGTTGATAAAGGAAGGTTTTGAAGTTGGCTCTCACGGAGTTCACCACTATCCAATGTGTTGTCTGACAAGAGAGGAGAAAATAATAGAAATCGAAAAACAATGGATTGAACAGTTAAACCCTCATGGCAGGAAAATTTTCAGTTTGCCTTTCGGCTCGCATTCCCTCTCTGATTTTGAATTATTTGAAGAGTATGATTTTGTCCTAACCACAAAAAACGAAACATATAATTCCGACACGGGCGGACATGAGCTTGGACGTTTTGCGGTTTTTGATGAACCCGCAAAGATACTCTCTCAACGTCTTATACATTAAAAAGAGTATAGGTTATATTTGAAGAATTCCTTGTGTTGTTACGATTATTTAAATAATACGTGGAAAATGAACAGAGGTTTTACTCATTTTTTTCTCTTGGTCTCTATCCAATGATTGTTCAGAAATCTCTCCTGATTAAAAGGTATATAAAAAATGAGTTTGCATTGCGTCGATGCCATGCCAGATTATAATATTTTTAGAGATTAACTAACGATATAATGAAAATCAGGACTGACAATAACCAACATAAGATCACCTTCAATATATCTTCAAAAGAACGTATGTATCACTATTGGTAATGTATGCAACAATCTCATCAAATATTTGATACAATTTTGTTTTGTGATGGTATCGCGATTTTTTTTATTGTTCTTTACCATGAATTAGTCGGAAAAACCAATTATCCCCTGAACTCCTTATGTCCATATCTTGTCGCTATGGGGATGACACTTTTCACTTTTTCATCAGGGTACAAATTGGTGATTAACCATGTAAATACCATTGACCAGAGAATTTTTTTAAGTAAGTACTATATTAAACGATTCATCCGGTTGACTAAAGCATACCTTGGATATACGTTGCTTATGATATTGCCGGTTTTAACCGTGGTTTTTGTGGCATCCCATTTTTTTCACATTGTGCCACCACCCGGTACGCGGTCATTTTGGATTCTCTTCACTGCTCAATCACCGGGAATTAGCATTTTTTCAACTATTTTCAACACAATAAATATTTTTACTTTCCTGAATTTTTTGGGTGGTGAAAATCTAATCGCAGGTCAACTTTGGTATTTGGTCGCACTCCTTGGAATAACTAGTATTTGTTTTACCATTCTGTATTTCCTGAACATTAAATGGTTATTTCTTTCTTTTATCCCATTTTTTTTGATTTCATGTCTGATTAGAATCGGGATTATACGGATACCTTCAATCGTGGTCAGCAGTGTCTTTTTATATTTGCCATTTTTTATTTTTGGAGGTTATTGGGCATATATTCGACAACAGTATCAAACCGTGAACTGGTTAAATATTACTCGTTTTTCCTCTCTGGTTTTTTTCTTATTCTTGATAATTTCACTAACATTTAATTTCCCTAATATCTGGATCTATTTTAGCTGTTTTTTCTTCCCCCTTTTCCTTTTATTACTATTTGATTATGTGAAAAAAATCAAATTATTGTACCCTTTTCTTATTTTTTGTGGCACGTATTCGTTTCAGATATATCTCTTTCACGAGCCACTGATATTACCAATTCTGTCTATAAGTATTATTAACATTCTCAAAATAGATTACTTTTTTATGCCGCTATTGATAGCTATACTCGCCATCTATATTTGTGTTATTGTTTATAAAATCGTCAAAAGAGTTCACCTGAATATTTTGTTTGAATAACCATTTTACCGCAATTAGGGGTTTCCATTGTTTACCCTCAATACCGCAGGTAATCTGTTGAAATGTTGGCTGGGGAGAACACAAATTGACAGATTGTAAATCAGATGGCTGCAGATGAAAATACACGTTTGCACGAGAGACCCGACAGTGTTTTCATTGTTTGGTGTCGGGGTCGCGTACTCCCCGAATTTACTGCTTCTAGGGTCTGCCTGTGTTCTTTGTGGATTCGTCTTTGCGGTTTCCTTTTCATGATCCTGGAACTGACAGAAGCTTTTTTTCCTTACTTGTTTATTTTTTTTGGAAAAACAAGCCATAACAGGTTGCAACAATAATAATGCATGCAACGGCAATTACGATCATTTGAATCTCATTGTCTGATTGAGCATATGGTGCAGATCCAGGGTCCTGAGTAATGACAGGGATAATCCCGGCTTTTCCAGAATCCGGATCTATCATTAATGAGGATACATCAACTGCTTCAAAATCAGTTCCCTTTACCGAGGTTAGTTTCCACAGATCGGCACTATCCCATCGTTCATCCCGTACTCCATAAAACCACCATTTACGACTATCTTTATCCCATCCATTATCTGCAAGAATCAACCCGTATTTCTTCATGGCTTTGAGGATAATCTGATTTGTGGGAGAAAAACCTGAGATGTCATAGGATGCTTTCAACCTGAATCTCTGCCCCATCGGAGGATATGACGTGTTTGCATCCCCGGCCTGAGCACGGGCAGGCCAAAGATAGGTATTTTGAGTATGCGGGACCGTTACCCGAATTGCATGGTTGATCTCTCCTGCCACAATCTCATCATACCTGATCATGAGGGGAAGCATTGGAAGTCCCGCAGCATCGGCCGAACTCCATCCTTTCGGTCGAAGCGTATAACTGGTAAGATCCCATACCGCCCCATTACCTGCTTTATAGGATCCATCGGGAAGTTTCGGTTCCAAATCAAATATTTCGTAAAGTTTCTTGCTATCCTGATCGAAGATTAATACGTGGCAGTCTCCCGTGCAGGATTCTACCGTATCACTACCTTCAATGTGCGGGTCGGGGGGAATCGGATACAGTACATTATCACTATAACGACTAGTTCTAAAAATTACTTCATTTTTTGTCACGGTTTCATCGACAACATCTGCCCCTAATCCAGATTTTTTACCCCACGCAGCAAAGAGATTTCCGGAAGCACCCCCGTTACTATTTATGTATTCTGATGATTTGGGGTCGACGGGTAAGGTATTAATGGGAACATTTAGGATATGGTCTTCCGGGAAGAGCTGAATACCGTTTAATGAATTACTTGCCTGAACGAACGGAGCTGAAGATAAAAAAATCGTGAGAACTAGTATTGCCATTATCAATCTTTTCATTACCTCAAAATTTTAATTTAGTAACATTTTATGTCTTTTCATATGAACAAACGCATTCAGGCCAGAATAGTATTGCCAATCATAAAAAAAATTTACAATAGCAGAATTGTGATCACACTCTTATAAGATGAAAAACAAAATACAGGTTGAAAATATCTAATTTTATTGTGAAACGGATATTACTATGGATATGCATGAAATATTGCAAAAAGATCCAGAGATATGGGATCTTTTCACTCGGAAAGAAGAATATAGTTCTTTGTTTCGAGATCAATATGGACGATTTCCTTATTACGCGAGTTCAAGCCGGAATGTCATGGATCCCCGCGTTTCGAAATACCTGATTAATCACGGATACCGGGCGGAATACCCCGATGAAAAACCATTTGCAGTCTGCCTGACACATGATATCGATCAGGTATATACCCCGCTCTTCCCAAAGGCAGTTTCTGCGATGCAACATCTCCGTAAGGGATTGCTATCGGAATTCACGTATTCCCTTGCACGGATGCGATCAAAGAAAATACCTTTGTGGAATTTCAATGACATTCTGGATATTGAAGAATACTATGATGCTAAAAGCAGTTTCTATTTCATGGCGGAGAATCCAGGAGAGGAGGGTTACACATACCTGATTGAAGATTGTATGTCGGTTCTGGGGGATATTATCGATCACGGCTGTGAGGTTGGGCTTCATGGCGGTCATACCTGCTATCTCAGTTCGGAAGAAATGAAATCCAAAAAGAAACGGCTGGAAAAAGTCCTGAATAAAAAAATAATTGGTTACCGTAATCATTTTCTCCGATTTAGGGTTCCGGAAACATGGGAATATTTACACGAGGCTGGATTCCTCTATGATGTCACCTTTGGATACGCTGACCATGTCGGGTTCAGGAACGGAATGTGTCACCCGTTCAAACCATTCAACCTTAACACGGGTAAATCTATTGAGATTCTGGAAATCCCCCTAAATTTAATGGAATGTACTTTTAATCTTTACATGAGTCTTGATACAAGAAGAGCGTGGGAATTATCGAAGCATTTAATTGATACGGTTATGCAGAATAATGGAGTACTGACCCTGTTATGGCATAATATCTACTTTATGGGGGATCAACGAAAACTCTATGAGAAAATTCTGAAGTATTGCGCAGAAAAGAATGCGTGGATGACAAGTGGGGAAGAGATTTTAAAATGGGTGAATAAAAGTGACAGATCAGGATAGCTGGCCTTTTAAGCAGACAAATATCCGTTATGAAACGAATTTTTCCTCAAATATTTTTTGGGAAAAATAGTTTATTTTTACATGAATCGTGAAAAGAACTGAATTATCCTAAAAAATAATTGTGGTAGTGAAATGCTCTCAACACCAAATAATTCTGAAGAACCTTTATCCTCTCTTATCCACTATTTGCCTCGGAAAGGAATAATATTGGATGCGGGTTGTGGACCGTGTTTATATGCCAATATTCTCAAAAAATTAAATGACAACATATTGTGCCTGGACTTAACAAAAGGTACTAATAATGAAGATGGACCTTCCTTTTGCCTTGGAAGTATCGTTAATCTTCCGATTAAAAGTAATTCAATAGACTTTATTTATTCGCTTACCGTTCTTCAATATATTGAAAACGATCTCGGGGCGATACATGAATTTTATAGGATTCTAAAACCAAAAGGAAAATTATTAATTACTGTTCCGACAAAACGGTCACCCTTTTGGATAATCCGTGAAATGGAGATATATTTCGATCTGTATCCAATGCAGTCTTCGTGGAATATTAGACCGTATACCTATTATACCCGCAAAATGATAGACAATTTAATAGCAAATAAATTTGACATAATCGAACTCAGGGGATATGTTTATAATTTTTTTCCGAGATTTTTCCTGTTATTTTTAACCTATGCCAAAAAAAATCGATATGTTGAAGGTTTTTTCTCAAGGTCAAAACTCATCCTTCAACGTAATTTAAAACCTGAAACGTCCAAAATTAACTCAGTATCCCCATTACTCACGACTAAAAATAATATATTCCGGAAAAGAAAAATTTCAATTATTTCTGACATATCCTATCATTATCTTATCGTTCTTGAGAAACGTTGATAAAAACAGGTCTTTTTAGAAACACCGATGATTCAAAGGTTGAACAGGAAAACAGCACCTCATTGCATTTCGGATATTTTTCATGGTATTCCTCAAGAATGGAAAACCCTGTATCTCTGGATAATAATAATAAAATTTCTCGTAATTTTTGCATTTTTCAATATAAAAAAAAGGGAAATCTGGAACAGGTGCTTTGATTGAAGTTGGAGTGTTAACCTGAACCGTTCAATAGATGTAAGGTTTTTTACCTGTTTTCCCTTTGATGTAATGTACCTTTTATAATCTCTAAAAATTTTTCTCTCCATTTTTCAATGGAAAAATGTTCAATTACATATGCATGACCTTGATAGTTTGGCTGCCAGTTCTTCACCAAAGATGGGATTGTATCGGATACTTTTTCCAGAGTCTCAATTTTATGGGTATGGGGGAAATCATAAGTCCATAAAACCTGGAGATTATAATAGAGAGCTTCAAAAACACTTAGCGATTCACTGTCATGTTGAGTATATCGGATAAAAAACTTTGATCGTTGATACAATTCTGGCATTTTATTCCTCTCCACCCGCGGGGAAATAGTAACATTTTTCGGTATTTTTTCAACGAGATCAGGGGGTATTTCCTTGAGATCTGCGCAAATTATCAAAAATGAATAATTTTGCCATCTGGCAGCAAGTTTTACTATGTTATCTCCTCCATAAAAATTAAAACGGTTAAACGGAACGTAACTTAAAAAATCTATGTCTTTTACGCGCTGAGGATCTACCGTTTCAAGAGTATTCGCGTCAATTGTTGTGATGGGTAAATATGATGAAAGAATATTCAATTTTGCTAATTCATCTACTAACCAGGGAGCGCCGGCCAGGTTAATTAACCTCCCCCGTTTTAATTTCCAATTGACTATGAAATCCTCAAGAAAATTACCTAACCGATTCATTCCGTTTTGTTGATTTTTTTCCATTTCATGGAGTACATCCGTTCCTATCCAATGATTAATTATGAAGGGATCTTTTTTGATCCAGAAAAGAAAATATTTTTTTATGGAGGGACCTTTGCCACCCACCCAATAAATAATATCAGATTGTTGCAGGTGATCAGAATCAACTACTTTAAAAGAATCTATGGTGCTTAAACTATCCCGGATTACCTCACTTACGTATGCATCTCCACCAACTGATATGGTAATTCGTTTATCCATGAATTTCTCTCTTGAATGTCATGTATTGGCTGGAGATCCGTAGTGCTTTGAATCTTCCTTTAATTCACATTTCCCGTTTACCGAATTTTACTGCCGTGAACATCATGGTCAGGATAATGTATCGGAAAACCGTTAACCATTCAAATCATGAGCTCTTTGATTGTAATTTTTTATACCCTGTTCCCGGAATGTTACTTTTTTAATTATTGTTTTTTTTAGCATATATAATTAAACAATAGACGATACTTACCTGATATTAAGAAGAATATAATAATACGATTCCGGTTCCTGCATGTTATTATCAGAAATTTTTTGACAACCATCCTATACTCAGATAAGAGAAAAGAGCGGCAAATCAATCGGTTTTATTCTTTTAATTTCATTACTTCACTTTTTGCCTATAAGTTTTGTTTATTATTATCCAGACTTACGAAATAGCCCCAATAGCATAAGGGCGAATATTTCGATTCTCATTGAAGTTGTTTTCACAACGTTTTTCTCATCTTGTTATCAGAGGTGTGGATAGCTCGTATGCAGGCGATTAACCGATCGAAACGTATGGAATGTGCGTTGTCGTGAAAAGTTACCCTTTGTCATAGCTTAACTATTTCTGATAAATTACCTCTCAAATTAATTTGATCACCTATTAGTACACTGGTCTTAATAAATTTGGACGACAGAGATTAAGGGACTATATCCTAACATCGAGTGATTGAATGAAACCTGCAGTGATCCCGACAATTGTAAAGAATAATCTGTGTATCGGGTGTGGTATCTGTGCGGTGATATGTCCGGAAAGCTTGTTGAAAATGCAGTTCAATCATTTTGGCGAATATAATCCCATTCAGCGGGAAGAATGCAAAAAAGATTGTGGATTGTGTTATAAAGTCTGTCCATTTGCCGATGGAAACGACAATGAAGACAGTATTGGAAAGATCCTCTATGGGATGACAGAGGGCATTTCCCATCGTCCGGAAACCGGTTATTATTTGAATTGTTACGCAGGTTATGCTCCCTCAACGAGGGAGCGTGGAGCTACCGGCGGGATGGCGACCTGGCTTCTTTCAACACTTCTAAAAGAAAGGATTGTCGATTATGTTATCGCTGTAGTTCCTGACGATAACCCGGATCAGCTATTTAAATTTGCAATTCTTCAGACCAGTGAATCGGTCCTTTCTTCCTCCGGATCAGTATATTATCCTGTGGAACTTTCAGGTGTACTGCAGGAAATCCAGAATAAATCCGGCAGGTATGCAATTATTGGTCTTCCGTGTTTCATAAAGGCGGTCAGACTGGCGACTCAGAAAAACAGAATTCTCAATGAGAGAATTTATTTTACGATAGGGATTGTCTGCGGACAACTGAAAAACAAACACTTTACTGATTATATTGCCAATCTTGCAGGAGTCAGAAAAGATGAACTCAGGCTGGTTCATTACCGGGGCAAAAGTGCGGATACCCCGGCAAGCAATTATTTCTATACATTTACCCGGAAAAATGGAACTACAGAGAGATTTTTTTGGGAAGACGGCATCGAGGCAGCATGGATGAATCGCTGGTTTACTATGAACAGCTGCAATTATTGTGACGATATTTTCGCGGAGTGTGCTGACATAACGTTTATGGACGCATGGCTCCCGGAATATTCAAAGGAGAGTCGGGGTACAAACATCGTGCTTGTACGTTCGCGGCTGATGCAGGATATGATCGATAATGGAATTAACAACGGTGAGGTACGTCTCGACCCGATACCCGTTGAAAAAGTAATACAAAGTCATGCGGGCCTCATCAACATTAAACGCCGAAATCTTGCCTACCAGTTGCATCTTGGTCGTAAGCTTGGGGATGCCATTCCCAGAAAACGTGTAGCTCCGACAAAATTAAGCAGCCCCTTCTTACAAGAGAAGATCTCGCTCGAAAATCAGATGCAGAAGGTAAGCCGTGAGAAATGGAATCCCAAAGATCAGGATGCAGAACGTTTCAATGCAGTCATGCGACCTTATATGGTACGATTGATAATAAGAGAACATATCCATGCAAAGTTAATTGTGTTTCCCGAGAGGACTCTGCAATGGATTAAAAAGAAGTTCCAAGGGCCTCGTCATGAATAAAGATCAGCAACTGTTTATTCTGGCCGGAAATGGCCCTTATGAGAACCGGGGGTGTGAAGCAATTGTGCGGGGGACGGTGAAGATCCTCCGCGAATTCTTCTCAGATCCACAATTTCTCTGTATCAGCCATTATCATAATGAACATCAGTTCAAGGATGATTGCAGTAAAGAAACTGACAAAGCTATTCNCCATGNCAGTTCCTTCCGGATGAATACGAAGGAGATAATCAGGAACTTTTGGAAACCGGAAGTGTGTGCTTATGGTTTCCGGCGATTATTTTCCCCGGAATCATTAAAATACCAGATATTTAAGGAGATGATTCCCTATCTGGATCAGGCGTCAGCCGTCCTTTCTGTCGGTGGGGATAACTATGTCCTTGAATACAACTGTGTTCCTTCTCTTTACACAGACCAGGACTTTCTGGTCCTTGAACGGGGGAAACCTCTGTTTATCTGGGGTGCATCAGTCGGACCTTTTGACGCACTGCCCGAATATGAACGATTTATGATCGAACACCTCAGGAAAATCAAAGGAATTTTTGCAAGAGAGTCAGTAACTGTCGACTATCTGACAAAAAAGGGTGTTACGGAAAATGTGTTTCATGTAGCAGATCCTGCATTTCTTATGGATCCGGTTAAGCCTCGGAATGATAAGGGACTTCCCCGGATTAATGAAGGTGCAATTGGCATAAACCTGAGCCCGCTGTTAGCCTATTATGTGACAGGAGGTGATTTTTTGCAATGGGAACGAATTGCGGCTAATATTGTGAGTACTATCGCTAAAAAAACTTCATGTCCCGTGTATCTTATACCCCATGTAACAACTCCCGTTTCGAACGATTTCCTGTTTCTGGAAAAAGTATGGAACCAAATCGACCCTCACATACGAGAAGAGATTAACCTCATTCCCCCACAATATAACGCAGCTGAGACAAAATGGATAATAAGTAACCTGACCGTCGTTGCCGGTGCCCGCACCCATGCAACTATCGCGGCACTTTCATCCTGTATACCAACCCTCAGTTTTGCGTATAGCATTAAAGCAAAAGGGATCAACCGGGACATCTTCGGGCATGAGGCATATTGTTTTGGTCCTGACCAGGTAACACCTGAACGGGTGACCGCACGCATTGAATCAATGCTTGAGGAAAAAGACCAGATTCAAAATGAGCTTAAGGAAAAAATACCCTTAATACAGTCACGTGCGATGAAAGCCG
>JGI20214J51088_10003014_pt1 | contig 11131 bp, 16 predicted proteins | sample WetSurMetagenome_FD_51088 | JGI IMG/M metagenome (IMG submission 51088)
GTAGCCAAGNCCGAACTCTGCCTGGACCAGCAACAGCACGGCGGGAAAGATCAGCATCACGAAGTGGTTCGTGGCGTGGGACAGGCCAACGAGCCAGATCAGGCGGTCGACGGTCGCCTCTTCCGGGTTCGGTGGTCGGAGCTGCGGTGAAGGCGAGGATGCAGAGGTGGCACAGGTTGACATGAGGCCGGCACTATACCAAATCGCCCGGAAACCCCGAAGTGGAATCGTGTATTGCGAGAACAGTTTGTTGCAAGAAAACGCCTTGCCATCATGGTACATTTCTGTATAGTTTTAACGTGTTCGAGCGACGCGTGCGGCGACGAGGCGAATCCGGCGCTGGGTTCCGCGTTTCCCCCGGTTGGGAGGTTTTAAAGAGCCGTCATGCGGGGATGTCCGGTCTGTCAAACAACCGACACCTACGCCGCCCATCGACAAGGGTGGCTCGAGCGCGGTCCCTTGACCTGGTGCGGGATCCTTCCATTTCGTTGCGAGCACTGTCAGACCAGGTTCTTCCGGTGGGCACTTCGGGATCCGCGTCGCCGTCATCACCTCAACGTCGCCGAGACGGTGACGCACATGCGTGCGCCGCGCTGGGAATCCCGCTCCGCGACCAAGGCGACAATCCGCCAGCCCGGGAAACCGCCGGTCACCCTGACAGGAGAGATCGAGAACCGAAGCGCCGACGGTGTGCGTGTCCGACTCCCGGCAGAAGCACCAGTGGGATGTCGGATTCGCGTGACGGTGGACGGCGGCGGGACACGGTCGGGCACAGTCCGGTGGGTAAAACCGCATGAGGGAGCTTGGTTCTCCCATGGGGTTGGATTCGATGCGCCAGCGGGCCGACGCGGCATTACCGGCCGGCAAGTCCGTCGGTTCCGTCGTCGGCAGCGGGTGCGACGGGCGCTATTCTGGGCAGTGGCGCTGGGTGTGATCGCGTTGACCGCGGCGGGATTGGTGTGGGTGATGGAGGCCCTCCGGAATTATCAGCCGCAGTATTATGAACCGAAGGATATTGAGCGGGAACGGCACGAGACGCAACGTCGTCTGGAGGACGCCAAACCACGCCCGTCTCGCTGAGGCGGCCGGGGGGTGGGCCGGCGGTTGTACCCAGCGTTCGTCGCAAGGCGGGGCTTGACACCGTCGGTACGCTTCTTTATTATGCGCTGGTCCGCAACGAGTCCACCCTCCGGTGACCTATCCTAACTTCTCCTGTGGCGGCGTAGCTCAGTTGGTAGAGCGGGGGTCTCATAAGCCCTATGTCGGTGGTTCGAATCCACCCGCCGCCACCAATCCTTCCCCGTAAATCGGGGGCGCAGGACGATCCAGCGCCCGGGGTGCGTGGCGGCGCAGGTCGACGCCCCCGTCTGTAGGGAACGATCGCCACGTTCGGACGCCTGCCCGCGGCCGCCCATCCGTCATTTCCTATCTGGGAAGGATTGGAAGGAGTATTTGGTGCAGGGGAGGACGGGCGAATGACGCCCGCACCCTCCCAGAACCGATCATCTCCGAATGTCGAGATCATGAACCACGTGAACGTGGATCTACCGGTGGCAGTTATGAAATCCAGGGTTGGTATGAGTTTTCTTGGAGTCCTTTCACGGAAATGTGACTGACTGTTTTTTAACATTTAGCCTGTTAAAGGCAATAGATCAAATAAGTTATTGAACATATGTTAGGTCAGAAGGAATGTTTACAAAGCGACGCCCAGGGAGTCGAAAATGGTTTCATGATCGGATTGCGAAAAGGGGCCAAACGCACTGCACGAATCGGGCTGGGTGAATTGTTTGGCTTTGATCTCCATCGATGAGGAGTTTTTACTGGCAAGATTACTTACTTCACATAATACACATTATCAGACGTATCATTTACCACAGACGAAGACCTAAAAGTCGCGCCGCACGCTTATCCTTGCCAGACGCCACGGGCGATTCTTCCTTCTCTCTCTCCGCCACGAAGCGACTCCCTTTCCCCGAGAATCCGCAACCTGGACTCTCCATCGGCTCTCTCGTCTGCCGTCCCAGCGTTCTTTCTGGGGTCAAACACCCTTTGTGCCGTTTGTCGCGGTGTACACGCCGTACTGGTCGTTACGAAAACTATCCGAGAGACTTGAAATGAAATTCGGCGTCCGAAGGCGTCTTCAGTTCACTCTCTCGAAGAACGCGTTACGCTGTGGGAGGTTCAACGGAAAGAAGGTCGGTGGCGGGAAAAGCGTCTGAGTCGTAACGCGGCCAACGAAACCGCAAGACGGGGTTAAACCGGCCCACCCTTGAACGGCGTGCAAGACAACTCCGGTTAACCCCGACGATAGCCAACCCAAACATCTTTAGAATATCGACGTACAATCCTCGGTGATTTTATCGGCTATTTTGACTTGAGCGCACCCATCCGTTGAACAGCGTTCTGCCCCCAGTGCGTTTGCGCGAACCGCTCGGCAATCTGCCCGTACACCCGAATGGCGTCCTCTGGTCTCTTCATGGCCTCGTACACGTGCGCCAGGCTCGAATACGCCTCCCCGGCCAACGGATCATCCGTGATGGTCGGCAAGAGATCGCTCAAAGTCTTCTCCGACGAAGCCAGATCCCCCTTTGCCTCCTCCGCATACGCCTTTCCGACCGCGGCCATCACTCGAAATCGGCCGCGTCGATACGTGGCGAGGTACCGCCCATACGTCGCGAGAGCCTCGTCGGTTTTCCCGCTATCGTACTGCAAGTTTCCCAGACGGATCAAGGATTCCTCAGCGCTCACGGTGCCCGAAAACCTGTCGGCGATCTCGAGGTAGACCTTCTTCGCTTCCTCGGGGTTGACTGGCGTGCCTTGCTTGTCTCCCGCCAGGGCCGCCTGCGCCTTCACGAAGAGCGTTTGCGCTGCGCGCTCTTGGCGCTCCTGATACCACCCATATGCGCCGGCCGCCGCCGCCGCGACCAGGGCACCCACGAGAATCCCTGTGATCAGGGTTTTGTGCCCTTGTCCAAACTGCAGCGCGTTTCCGACCCATACTACCAAGGGGTTCCGCCGGATGTCTTCTTTACTCAACTCTTTTCCCATGAGCGAACTTAACCTCGTGTGATGATGACATGTCGAGAAAGCGGCAACGCTTTCAGACGCCTGCACGCGAACCTGGCGGCCCTGGAGGGACTCGAACCCCCGACGCCCGCCTTAGGACGGCGGCGCTCTATCCAGCTGAGCTACAGGGCCCTTCGATGGAAGACGAATCGTCGCATCTTCCGCTCAATACTGAATCAATGAGAAGACCGGCAAGCCCTTCAGGCGATCGCGCCCGTTCAATGCGGTCAACTCAATCAAAAACGCCAGCTCCACGATCTCGCCGCCCAATTGACGCACCAACTCCGCGGCCGCCGCGATCGTGCCGCCCGTGGCCAAGAGATCGTCCGCCAACACGACGCGTTGCCCCGGCGTGATGGCATCTTGGTGAATCTCGAGCGTGTCGGTTCCGTACTCGAGAGCGTAGGTTGTCCGGTTCGTCTTGAAGGGCAACTTCCCTGGCTTTCGGATCAGCGCGTTCCCGGCACCTAGTTTGTACGCCAGCGCGGACCCCATGACAAAGCCTCGCGCTTCGACCCCGACTACGACGTCGATCCTGCGATCCAGATATCGTCCGCCGATCAAGTCAATCGCTTGACGAAACGCTTGCCCGTCCGATAACAGGGGCGTGATGTCTCGGAACAGGATGCCGGCTTTCGGGAAATCCGGGATCTCGCGAATCCGTTGCTTGAGGTCCTCGATGACCATGGCTCTCGGCACCCTCCTCTCACGTGGTGTGCTCGATCCGGAAGCAGGTGTACTGTCCGGTTGCGGGTCCCCAATGACTCCGGACCTCGCGCACATGGGCACCGGCCGGGCCTCGCTGGATTAATTGCAGGAACGATTCCAGGACTCCCCGTGGGCCCTCGGCATAGGTGCGGACAGAGCCGTCGCGCTGATTCGCGACATACCCCACGATCTGCAGGCGTCTCGCCACGTCGTGGGCGAAGTACCGGAAGCCTACCCCCTGAACGCGACCCGCCACGCGCACGTCGAGCGACACCACGTCCTCGCCACCCGACGAAACCGCGGTCGATCCTTCCATGGAACATACCGCCCGTCCGCGGACGCCTCTTTCGCCCGGCCCCGCCGGGATGTCCGCGAACTTTTAGCGCATTTCGATAGCGTTGTCAATCGCCGCCGGAACGACTCGGAACGAGTCATATCTCAAAGGAGCGGTCCCAGCGCTGCAGGTATTGGACGGCGGCGACTTCCGGTGACGAGAGGTCCTGCCCTTGCTCGTGTAGGAAGTGCTGGTGGTCCATCACCCAGATATACAGGTCCCCTTCGGTCTTCCCGGGGAATTCCCGCAAAATGTCCTGCTCCCGAATAACCCGAACGACCGGAAGGTACACGGTCTCATGCCAATGGATGACCGCTTCCTCTTCCGAGATGTCGCGCTGTTCATCCAACCCCATGAAATAGCGATGCACCGCGATATGCTCCAGCATGCGGCTATAGCCGTCGGGGACGGTCACCGCGATATCCGCCCCTGGACGTACCCGGTCCAGGCCGCTCCGCTCCAGAAACTCCACCCGGGCCCCGAGGATCTCGAGGTCTTCCGGGCGAAGATCGGGCTCCACGGGAACCTTCACTTTGCACTCGCGCACCTCGGCCTCGATGAACTCCTGCCCCTGTTGCCGTGCGACGGAGACCCGGTGATGCCCATCCACGACGAAGTACACGTCACCCACCTGGTAGAGCACCACCGGAGGCAGGTTGACGTCTTCGTAGAAGGCACGATCGACGTGCTGCCACCGCCCCGCACTCCGATTGTGTGTCGGCAGGAAGGCGCGGTCGAAATCGGCGTAGCGATTGACGCTCCCCACGATATGCGTGATTTCGACGGTCCGGATCCCACGATAGATGGGACCGCCGATCCGTAACTTCTCCTTGACCTGATCATAGGGCAGCAGGCGCTTCGGACGTCCGGAAAAGAATCCCAGAATGTCGTTAAAGAACGCCTTGGAGCGCGCGCGCGCAAAGTCCGCCTGCACCCGTGCTGCAATCTCATCCAGCATGATTGGGGACGATCTCGATCACGCGATAGGGGCACACGTTGACGACCGTCGTGGCCCCAACCTGCGTCGTCACGATGGTGTCGCGGCGCCACACGTGCGAATGGCCGTGCAGCAGGTATCGAGGCCGAAAGCGCGCGATGAAACGGTTGAAGGCGGCAAACCCGACGTGCGCAGGATCGGTCCCGTCGTGAATTCCTTTGGGCGGCGAATGGGTGATGAAGAGGTCGAGCGCGCGCCCGTACCGGAGGCGGTTGATCCAGAGGCGCGGCACGAGGGCCAGTGTGCGGCGGCGCATCTCCGCTTGCGTGTACTGATGGTCGCCGTCCGGGCGATACCGCACGCTGCCGCCGAGACCGGCCAGGAGGAGGCCTTGCTCCTCCACCATCCGCCCGTCCAGGCTCCCGCAGTCCAGGGGTAGGTCAGCCTGGGTCCGGCGATCCCATCCGGGAACGGACGTTGGCAGGTCGTGGTTACCCGGGACATGAAAGAAGGGGACGTTCAGCGTCGAAACCACGTACTCAAGATAGTAGTCCGGGAGATCGCCGCACCCCAGCACCAGCTTGACATCGCCGAACCGGTCCTTAACGCGCGGGCTGTAGATCTGCTCCACCACCTGATCGCTGAGCGCGAGAATCTTCACGGGAAGTCCACAACGGCGACGGTTCCGTTTGCCGCCACACTGGCCATAGCCGGAGCACGCCCGCTATTCAGAGGGCCGTCCTGCGCGGCGTCTGCCCGAGCAGTTTGGTGACCTTCATGATGAGATCATCCGGGCCGAACGGCTTCGACCAGACCGAGGTCGCCCCCAGTTCTCGCCCCCGGTCGCGTATGCCGGCGTCATCCAGCACCGTCAGGAGCACGATCGGCGTCTCCGTTAACGCGGGTTCGGCGCGCAGCCGCTGACAGACCTCGAATCCATCCATGCCGAACATGACCACGTCGAGCAGGATCAGGTCCGGCCGCTCCTTCTTGGCCAACTCGATTCCCGTGGCGCCGTCGCTCGCGACCAGGACCTGGAATCCGAAGCGCTCGAAGGCGTCCCCGCAGACGCTGAGGAGGAGTCGGTCGTCATCGATCCAGAGTATGGTGGTCGGTCGGATGACGCTCGTGGGGTCGGGCGCGAGCGGCGTCCCGCAAACCGGGCACACTCCCCCCGCCAGGATCGCGGGGTGCAACGCGCCGCAGTAAGGACAGGCAGGCATCTGAGTCATGACCGGAAACACCTCCCTGGCGCGCGCGCCTGCGCCCCAGCACGACCATGATCTGCACCGAGGCGTGGCTCAACTGGTGCGAAAGTACTTGATATTCGCCTCGGCGGCAAGCTGCAAACTCGCGAAGGAGTGCGGGAGGCAATTCCAGCGGAGCGCCCGGAGCACTGCGTGAGTCAGCGCCTTCTTGAAGTCGCGGTCCACCGGCCAGCCGTATCTTTGCCCCCCGTGGCGATGATCGGATCCGGTGGTTTGGCCTTGACGCGGGCGGATCTGTCTGTCAGGGTCATTTTGCTCGTGGTGCTCCTCCTTGAGAGTGTGAGACATGGGCCAGGCCCCCGGTCAGTTGGCGCTGACGCGGGGGCAACTCACGTTCGGATCGCGTTCTCGTACCAGCATAGGCAATGCCCGCCTGCCCGGCCTGTGGACGAGTGGAAAAAGGGCCACCTGGCACGAGTTCATCGTCGCGCGACGTCCGTACCGCCTTTTGCCGCACAAAAGCATCCCACTGATCGAACTGAAACTTTCCAACCCAGACTTCCCATCCGGTCATTCGCGCGAACAGCGTGTTTTCCATCACGTCCTCTTTTCACACTTCCCTGCTATTCGACCAACTCCCCCACCGTCACTTTGAGCGCCTTCGCCAGCTTCACAAGTGTACTGAGGCTCGGATCGTGGCGGCCGATCTCCAAGCGCGCGATGTACGCACGGGCGAGTCCGGCCTTGGCGGCCAGCGCGTCCTGACTCCACCCCCGCTCTGCTCTGAGTTGCTTGATCTTCACGATGACACTTCGCCGTGTTGGGTTCATACCTATTGTTACCTATAGGTATCTATTTGTCAAGAGAAAACACCTCGGGGCCTGATGGTAGGCCAAGACCGTTCCGATTCACCATTGCTGATACTCAAGAATGTATTCCGTACCGACACCTTCGGGAATAGGCACTCACCACCCGGCTCTGAAATCATCCCTTCACCACCATCACGCGTAACGTCGCCTCCAGCGACTCGCGCATGCCTTGGTCCCGTTCCGTCTACCCCTGGTCCCGCCGTCACCGACTCATCGCACTGCGGAAGCGGGTCCGGGCGGTCACACCGTCCCAGCCCGGAGCGCGGGAAAGAATTCTGCCAGTATGTCGTTATAGCCGAAGGCAAGCGTGGTATGTCGGGCCTCGTCTTCGGTCACCCAGACCAGTTCCTGCCCCTCCTTGAGACGGACATCGGTGAGGGTGAAGTCGGCTTCCTTGCAGAAGACCGAGTCCGTCACCCCCCGCGCGTCGGTGTAGACGGTGAATAGGCGATGGCCTGTGAGGACAAAGGGACGGCCGCTCCGCAGATCCTCCAGTTCTTCGGCGATCTCTCGCACGACGGTTTCCTCGGGGGTTTCGCCCTCCTCCGTGTGGCCGCCCAGGATGTCGAGGAAATCTGGGAAGGGGATGGTCGGCGTGTTGTCGCGGCGGACCAAGAGCACCCGCTGCGTGTGTTTGTCGTAGAACAACACCCCGGCGCCACGAAGATTCTCCAGCATGCCGCACTCCTCCCCCGCTGAGCCATGTGGGTCACGAACCGTCGCGGAGATGCTACCACGACCCCACCCGGCTTACCAGAGGCGCACATTCGCCTGTTTCGGGCGAAATTCTCTGGGGATTTTCCTATCGGTGGGCAGGGTGCGTCGGTCTGCGCCCGCCGGTGGGCCGATCCATCGTGCGCCTCACCCAGGCCCGAAGATTGGAGTTGACACCGGGACCCCGTTCGCCAGACTTTCGTCGTCATCTTCGCAGGCAACCCACGGGAGGGGCGCACATGCGATATATTGTTCTCGTCGCCTTGATTGGCCTCGGTCTCGGCCTGATTACCTTCGGGTTCGTTGCCACGGGCGGCAACCACCTCGCGACATTCGATCCACTCCACCCAGCCACATTCTTCCCAAGTGTGGAAAGCCGTTTCCGCGCATTCCACACCGCTTCGAGCGAGCTGCTGACGAATCTTGTAGAGGAGGTCATTGCCCCCTACCGCGAGGGATTCCGGCGCAATGGGCAGACTCGCTAACCGTTGCGCGGCGGCGCTCTCGTTACCCGCCGAAGCAGTTGACGATTTGGATTGACACCGCCCGGGTTCGTCCCGCACCATGTGGTTCGGAGGTGTCTTATGAAGGTCCTTTCTTCCGTTGCTCATCACTCGCCGTCGAGCAGACGGGTGGGCAGCCTGTGCCTCCACTGGTTCGGGACCGCGATCTGCCTCGTCGGGTTCCTCATCCTGGCGCGGGACGGCTTGACCTGGTTCGGCCAGGGAGAGCGCGTGGACCTCGCGATCACCACGCTGTCCAGCATCCTGCCCTCCCTGCCTCACATCAGCGCGCCCACGGTGTGGCATCAGTTGCTGCAGGGGAGCCGTGACTTCTGCGGGGTCACCCCCCTCTCGCTTTTCCTCTTGGTACTGGGGTGGTGCGTCCGGACCCTGGCGCAAGTCGGGTGAGACGAGGCCCAGCGGTCCGCGCAAGCTGAGGCCGACTACCCCTCCGGCGGCGCGGACGAGCAGGCAGGCCTGCCTCGACTGGTGCTTTTCTCGCGCTCGGTCCCCGGGGTTGCCTCCCCCTCACGCAAACCTCTCGCGCCCCCTTCCCAGTGATCTTCGTGCGCGCCATCGGCACCCACCTCCGCCACCGTTTCGCCCGGCCGACGCCCGCCGTGAACTCCTGCTCGGTTAGCAACCAGACGGCGCCCTTCAACGGCACCGGGATCAGGCGGTCGTTCACGATCCGGGAGGAGGTGCTCTCTCAGCAAGAGTAGCAAAACGGCACCAGGAAGCCTTGTGGAAAAACAAAGGCCCAGGAGTCATCCCCCTGAGCCTTTGTTTTCGGGAAGTTATTTGGTCGGGGCGAGAGGATTTGAACCTCCGACCCCTTGGTCCCGAACCAAGTGCGCTACCAGGCTGCGCTACGCCCCGATGCTGCTTCCGTTCTCTCTACTCGGTCATCTTGGATTCTGGAGGTTTCCGTCAGGCGCCGTTCGGCCAGGCTTGCTGGCCGATGAGCTTGACGAACACGCATCCGCCAAGCTCGCTCCACTCCATGCCCGCGTCTTCTCGGACGCCTTTACGCAGAATCTGGCTATGAACATCGCCCACCGGCAACACCAAGCGGCCTTTCGGACTCAACTGATCGATCAAGGCCGGCGGGACATTCGGCGCGGCGGCGGCGACCAAAACGGCGTCGAAGGGTGCCTCCTCCCGCCACCCGAGCGACCCATCGCCGACTCGGGACAACACGTTGAAATACCCCAGGTGATCGAGTCGCCTAATGGCTCGGTCTGCAAGCCCCTTCAGCCGCTCGATGGTGAAGACTTTACCGCACAACTCCGCCAGAATCGCCGTCTGATACCCAGATCCCGTCCCGACTTCGAGCACACGCTCATGACCGGCGAGTTGCAGCGCTTCCGTCATGAGTGCGACCATATAGGGTTGCGAGATCGTTTGCCCTTCGCCAATGGGCAGCGGGTAATCCCCGTACGCGCGGCCAACCAACGCTTCGTCCACAAACTGATGCCGCGGGACCTTAGTGATCGCGCGCAACACCCGCGGGTCTCGGATCCCTCTCCGCTCCAACTGTTCGGCCACCATGCGCCCGCGCGAGAGGCCGTACTCTCCGAGACCCGTATATTCAGAGGGTACCACACGCCCCCCAAGAAGAAAAGCCTTTAGTCCCGTTTTTGATCTCGGATCATCCGGAAGAAGCGCCGTTCGTCGAGAGGCCCCAATCCTTGATCTCGGCCAGCACACCGTGATTCGTCAGGTCAAGATGCAACGGCGTGACAGAAACCCATCCCGAGGTCACCGCTTCATGGTCCGTCTCTCCGCCCGGTTCCCACGACGCCGCGGCGCCTCCGATCCAGTAATAGGTATGCCCCCGCGGATCGATCTTTCGAATTACCGTCTCGCTGTACAGGCGACGGCCTTGTCGAGTGACCTTCCACCCTCGCACGGCGTCTTGCGGCAGGGCGGGTACGTTCACGTTGAGCAGCGTGTCGCGCGGAAGGCCGCGCCGCAAAACCTCCTCCGCCACACGCCGCGCGCACGGTCCGGCGACCTGAAAATCGAAGGTTCCGTTGCCCCCCACAGAAATGGCGAATGCCGGGATCCCCTGAAGCGTGGCCTCGATCGCCGAGGCGACCGTTCCAGAATAGGTGACGTCGTCTCCGATATTGGACCCGTGATTGATTCCTGCGGCGACCAACTGAGGCCTGCGAGGCAGCAGTTCCATGACCGCCAGCATAACGCAGTCGGTAGGGGTTCCGTCGACGCTATACCAACCCTGATCAACCGCTGTGACGCGAAGCGGCCTCGTCAGCGTCAGAGAATGCCCGGTCGCACTGCGCTCCCGATCGGGAGCAACGACCACGACCTCCCCCACCGTTGCCAAACTATCCACCAGCGCCCGCAACCCTGCCGATCGGATACCGTCATCGTTGGAAACCAAGATAAGCGGGCGTTCCGCCGGTCCCATATTCCTCCCTGTGCCGCCCGGCGCGTGCGGCACGAACGGAAAAAACCAACCGGTGATGTCGAGGGAAGGTCACGCCAGAAATTGGTCGGGGCGAGCGGATTCGAACCGCTGGCCCCTGGCCCCCCATGCCAGTGCGCTACCAGGCTGCGCCACGCCCCGATACCAACCCTGCCATCGATTCCGGACCTTCGAGTGGTGCTGTCGATCCNCACTCTCCCTTGCGTAGCCGGCTGGGGGGAATTTCGTGCCGGCCATGTGTGTTAGGGACGGACCGTCGGCAACTCGAAAGCGACTGCATTCTACACAGTCCGGACACCCCGGTCAAGGTCAGACCGCTGCTAGCGGACAGAATTCTCAG
>JGI20214J51088_10003015_pt1 | contig 11131 bp, 8 predicted proteins | sample WetSurMetagenome_FD_51088 | JGI IMG/M metagenome (IMG submission 51088)
CATTCGAAAATTCCGGCGGGATGGATGCGCTTGAACTGCTCGGCGTCAGTTTTGTTGAGCAGTGCGACTTGTGTGGCATAGGGTTCATACACGCGAATGACCCATTCAGAGCCATCCTGATGTAAACCGAGCAAGGCGAACGGATCAAAGAGACGTGATTGCAGCAATGATTCGATCAGCGTATCCACCCTTGGCACCCATTCTTCTTGTCTAGTAAGGCGATTGTAAACGATAATGCACATACTTTATAAGGTATATCAGGAGTAGCCGGAATGAACGCCGAATTGGGTTACCTGCAAAAAAAATATCACGTCGCAGTGGGTGATCCCGCGCCGCGTTTTGTCAGCCGCATCACCAAGAACACCTACGCGATGATACTGGCCGGGGGACGAGGCAGCCGTCTGCATCAATTGACGGATTGGCGTGCCAAGCCTGCGGTACCTTTCGGCGGCAAGTTTCGCATCATCGATTTCGTGCTGTCCAATTGCGTGAATTCCGGTATTCGGCGTATCGGGGTCGCCACGCAATACAAGTCGCATAGCCTGATTCAGCACATTCAGCGCGGCTGGTCATTCTTGAACGGGCAATTCGGCGAATTCGTCGACCTGCTTCCCGCACAACAACGCATCAGCGAGGACCATTGGTACAAGGGTACGGCCGATGCGGTGTTCCAGAACCTGGATATTCTGCGCGAATCGAATCCCGACTTCGTGCTGATATTGGCTGGTGATCATGTTTACAAGATGGACTACGGCAAGGTGCTCGCCTTCCATGTGGAAAACAAGGCCGACATGACCGTGGCCTGTCTGGAGGTGCCCGTCGCCGACGCGACCGCATTTGGCGTGATTGGCATAGATGAACATGCGCGTGTCGTCGAATTCGCCGAGAAACCGGCCAACCCGGCCTCCATTCCCGGCAAGCCGGACAAGGCGCTGGCCAGCATGGGTATTTACGTATTCAACAAGGATTTCCTTTTTGAACAATTGGTACGCGATGCAGATGACCCTCGCTCCAGCCACGATTTTGGCAAGGATTTGATCCCTCATATGATCAGTAAATACCGCGTCTTCGCACAGAGCTTCGAACAAAGCTGTGTGGGCAGGGAGGAGGGTCACGTGCCATATTGGCGTGACGTTGGAACCATCGATTCATATTGGGAAGCCAACATGGAACTGACCAAGGTGATTCCCGATTTGAACATGTACGATCAGGAGTGGCCGATCTGGACGCATCAGGAGCAACTGCCACCGGCAAAATTCGTATTTGACGATGATGACCGCCGTGGCATGGCAATAGATTCTCTGGTTTCGGGCGGTTGTATCGTCAGCGGTTCAATAGTGCGCCGCTCGCTGCTGTTCTCCGATGTGCGCGTAAACAGTCATTGCGTCATTGAAGACTCGGTGTTGTTACCGAACGTGGATGTGTGCCGCGAAGTCACATTGAAGCGCGTCATCGTGGACAAGAACTGCAAGATCCCGGACGGACTCCAGGTTGGCATCAATCAGGAGGCAGACCGCAAGCGCTTTCATGTCAGCCCGAATGGCGTGACACTGATCACTCCCGACATGCTCGGACAAACCGCCCATCGCAGCCGTTGATTTTGCCCCCGCCAGCGAACGGGGTGGGTAATAAACCATGAAGAAACCCGTNGACNTAGTATTTCTCTGGCATATGCATCAGCCTGATTACCGCGATTATTCAAACGGTGATTTCGTGTTGCCCTGGACTTATCTGCATGCCATCAAGGATTACACCGATATGGCCTATCATCTGGAGCGCCACCCCAAGGTACGTGCCGTTGTGAACTTTGTGCCTGTTCTTCTCGATCAACTGGAGGACTACACCGACCAGTTCGCTACAGGGCAATTGCGTGATCCCTTGCTGCGCATGCTGGCACATGGGGATTCTTGCGCTTTGTCCGCCGAGCAGCGGCAATTGATTCTGGATGCGTGCTTCCGCAGCAACCACACGAAAATGATCGCGCCATATCCGGCTTACAAGCGTCTCTTTGAATTATTCAACCGGTTGCAGGCAGACGGTAATACCGCGCTGTCTTATTTGTCAGGCCAGTATATGGCGGACTTGCTGACTTGGTACCATTTGGCCTGGTGCGGTGAGAGCGTGCGTCGTGAGAATGCTTTGGTCGTGAACCTGATGAGCAAGGCCGAAGGTTTCAGCCTCAATGACCGGAAAGAATTGTTGTCGCTCATCGGTGATTTGATAAACGGCATCATTCCCCGCTATCGCAAACTGGCCGAATCGGGCCAGATAGAAATTTCAGCTACGCCACATTACCACCCTCTGGCTCCGTTACTGATCGATTTCGCCTGCGCCAAAGAAGCGATGCCTGACGCGCCATTGCCGCAGGCCATCCGTTATCCGGCAGGAAAAATACGTGTCGCAGCACATATCGCCAAGGCCATGAAGAGTCATGCAGTGCGGTTCGGCAGCGAGCCGACAGGGATGTGGCCGGCTGAAGGATCCATATCGAACGGTACACTGGAGGTATTGGCGGAGGGAGGGTGTCGCTGGGCAGCCAGCGGGGAAGGTGTGCTGGTGAATAGTTTGTTGCGCCAAACACACTCCGCCGTTCCAGAACGCGCCCAATATCTATATCGACCCTACCGTCTGGAAAAAGATGCGCAGGATCTGACTTGCTTTTTCCGGGATGACCGCTTGTCTGACTTGATCGGCTTCGAATATTCGCGCTGGCATGGTCAGGATGCGGCACGCCATTTCATCGAGCAGATTGAAACAATCGCCCATCAAGCACCTGAGGGTGAAACGCCCATCGTCAGCATCATTCTCGATGGCGAAAATGCATGGGAGTATTATCCCTATAATGGATTTTATTTTCTTGATGAACTCTATAACGAATTAGAAGCCCACACCGACATTCACACCAGCACCTATAGAGATTACCTAAAATCCAGCGCGGCTCATTCAGATAGCACACAAGTGCGCAGNTTGCCTGGCATCGTTGCGGGAAGCTGGGTATATGGTGACTTTTCAACNTGGATAGGTTCCAAGGAAAAGAACCGCGCCTGGGATTTGCTATGTGCAGCCAAACAGAGTTACGACATGGTGATGGCCAGTGGACGTCTCAGCCAGGCAGAACAGGAAGCAGCAGAGAATCAGCTTTGCTCTTGCGAAAGTTCGGACTGGTTCTGGTGGTTTGGCGACTACAATCCGTCACACGCAGTAGTCAGTTTCGACCGGCTGTTCAGGCATAACCTGACGGAACTGTATAATCTGCTGAAATTACCCGCCCCGCATAATCTGTCCCAACCCATCAGCCAGGGAAGTGCAGGGGAGACCGAGGCGGGCGGAGCGATGCGCCGTGCTGCAGAATAGCCAATAATTTATGTTAACTGATCGCGCGAGCGGCATATTGCTGCACCCGACATCCCTTCCCGGCGAATTCGGATCCGGCGACTTTGGCCAGGATGCATACAAGTTCGTCGACTGGTTGGTAAGCGCCGGTCAAACATACTGGCAGGTTTTGCCGCTCGGTGAAATCGGGCCGGGTAATTCTCCCTACATGAGCAGTTCTGCTTTCGCCGGAAACGTCCTTCTGGTTGACCTGGCTGAATTATCCGGTCACGGCTGGCTTGGTTCCGAAGATTTGATTCCCAGCCCTGATTTTAAAGCTGACCGGGTGAATTTTGAAATCACGCGGCCCTTTCGCATGGAGCGGCTTCGCCGTGCGGCCAGGAATTTCTTTGCAAGTTCCCACGATGAAATGCATCGTTCGTTTACCGAGTTCAGTATTGCTGAAAGCGAATGGCTGGATGATTACGCTCTATTCATGACAATTAGTGATCAAGAACATTTGTCCGAATGGGATCAATGGCCCAAAGAACTTGCCCACCGGGAATTTCAGGCACTGCGCAAAATTGAGCAGTCCCGTTCTGATGAAATCGGTTTCTGGAAATTCTGCCAATGGTGCTTTGACCGCCAATGGTCAAAATTAAGGTTATATGCCAATGAGTGTGGAGTCCGCATCATCGGCGACGTGCCAATATTTGTTGCTTATCAAAGCGCTGACGTTTGGTCGCATCAGAAATTATTCAAACTGGATGAAAATTGCCGTCCAAAAGTCGTCGCCGGCGTACCGCCCGACTACTTCAGCGCTACAGGTCAATTATGGGGAAACCCGCTCTATCGCTGGGATATACACGAATCGACCGGATATGCCTGGTGGATAGCGCGACTCAGACGTGTACTGCAACAGGTTGACCTTGTTCGTATCGATCATTTTCGTGGGTTTGCCGCCTATTGGGAAATACCAGCAGATGCGCCCAACGCTATCAATGGGGATTGGGTGGCTGGTCCTGGAGCGAAACTGTTTGATGCATTCGAAAAATCCTTCCCGTATTTGCCGATCATCGCTGAAGATTTGGGTTTGATCACACCTGACGTGATCGAGCTTCGCGATAAATTCAAGTTGCCTGGCATGCGTATTCTTCAGTTCGCATTTGGCGAAGGCGAGGGCAACCATTTCCTGCCTCATCATTATGTACCCAATTGTGTGGCCTATACGGGTACGCATGATAACGACACCATCCTCGGTTGGTGGGGCACCCTGGCTGAACATGAAAAAGCTTTTGCCAAGTCATATCTGAAATCCGACGGACAAAAGATTCAACTGGACATGATGCGCGCCATCTCTGATTCCAAGGCGAATATCGTCATATTTACCATGCAGGATGTGCTCGGATTGAGTAGCGATAATCGCATGAATTTCCCCGGACAGCCTACCGGGAGCTGGGAATGGCGATTTTCGTGGGATCAGGTTTTACCGAGATACACTCAATTTTTAGTCAATTTGGCTTCTGAAGGTGGCCGTATTATTGGAAGATGAATTAGCTTATTCCATGAAGCGTAGTTTAGAATGATTTAACCGTATTCCTAAATAAACTCATAGGCGCATATGCTTATATTTATTGTTATTGCCTTCATTATTTTGATTTAGCAATGGGTGGCAATAATCACATCTTTATAAATTTATTTGGAATTGATCTGATGTCCCCGACTGCGCCACGAATCAGAGAGAACATAGTGGAACAGCATTTTTTAGTTTGGGCTTTTACTGGTACGCAAGATATTTTACATAATATACATTATGCGTAATTCAGGGGGGGTCAAGGCGGAACGGTTCGCGGCATAGTTTCGCATTTGGCCTACCCGCGATTAGCGGTCGCCCCCTCGTCTCATCCATCCCGGCAATTTTTTGGTTGTCCGGGTTGTATGTAATACCCGGACTTCTTCACCCACAGGTGATACGAAAATCCACCCTGGCACTAGCCCGCATGGGCTGCCTGCCGAGCTGCCGCAGGCGGTCAGGAAACACGCGGAAGAATCAGGCTGCCCCCCGCCTGCAAAGCCGGTTTTGGCGGCTCCGGATGTGTACCGCAGCGAGAAGGTGCGGAGCGCCTGCCGCACCATCAAGGCGGCAGCGGCAGAGCATCACTACCCGCTGGTGTTCTCGGCCTCGCAGATGAGGCGCGTAGAACGTGCGCTGTCCCTTGCCATCGAGGATGCGATTCAGGCCATGAGCGATGAACCCGAAGGACGGCACGAGATACAGCCGGATATCGACGCCTACAACCAGATTCACCGCGTCTTGCAGCAAGCCCGCCTGAACCACAAGGCACACAAAGGCCAGCCGAACGATGACTGGCGCGGAGGTGAGCTATGAGGGCCCGCCGCTGGATAGAACCGCAGGACTTCCGCGATCCGTGGATCGCTTATCGCATGTTGCGCATTCTCACCGGCTATGCGCTGGCAGGCAAAGCATGGGAAGGCTGGACGATACAAGGCGATCGGCTCATCGCTCCGAACGGCCGCTGGTTCGATGCCAACAGCATGGAGCAGATCGAGCGCGTTTATGCGCTGGCTCGGCTGTGGCGTCAGGACTACGAAAGACGGCACCACCGGCTGGTGCCCTTCCCCCGCACCCGTCCCCGCATCTGGCGAAGTCTCAAAACCGCTGCAAACTCAAGTCAGATCGGACTAAATCTATTCATTGATTTATTCATTGCGCTACTGCAAGTTGCTCCAAATTTGATTCGTTTGAGTAACCTTCGACAATTGTATATGCGCTATATCCAAATACTTAATTGTTGATCCGAGATATTGATCGCACTTGAAGACCATTCCCATGTTTATGTTCTCACAAACAATGCAATAGTTTTGATGGGCTTCCACCAACGGATGAATGACGATCATGCAATTATAGCCACCAGCAGTTCTGAAATAAGAATCAGAAACTACTCATTGAATCAGATAATCCAATTGTTGCTTCAACGAGCGTTAAAACATTCATATCGTTTTTTTATTTGAAACATACATTTCCCCCAAGCCTTAATATGGACAGTCCAAGTTAATAATATGGACAGTCTAATATATTTATATTGACTATAAGATATATACTATAACTTCATGAATATAAAATATAAATGTAAATTTATATCGTGGGTATTTTGTAAATCAAAAATAATGCTTGACATGGACTGTCCAGCATATACAATCTGTACTGTCTAATTAATAGATGGACTGTCCAAACATGCTAACCAGTTTTGAAGTAATGGCAGCCGCAAACATTTCGCGGGCCACACTGAATAACTATATTTCACAGGGTTTGTTACCGCGACCCCTGGTAAAAAATCCGGAACCTGGAGCCCCAACAAGCGCTCGCCAGATTGGGTACTTTCCCGAAGATGTACTAACTCGTTTAGAACGCATCAGTCAGCTAAAGAAGGACGGATATGCCATGGCTGATATCGCAAATGTGTTAGCGGCAGAAGGCTTTGAAGTGTCCATGAAAGCGTCCTCGCATAATGTTTTGGATCATGTACCAGCTACAGAACCATCAGTGCAATCGATAACAACTGATAGCAGCAATGCACCACGAACGGTCATGCAATCCAAATCAAACTTGCTTCGTCTCACAATCGATCATATTCCCTACCCGGCCTACATGGTCAATTACAATTTTGAGATCACATGGTTCAACGAGGAAGCTCGTTTAGAACTATTGGGTGCGTTTGACAACTTGCCTGCAGACATCAGGGAACGCAATGCGCTGTCTTATTTGCTCAAGGGCCGCCTGGGGCGGGACGGCGCCAATCGGGAAGAATTGCTTCAATTTTATCTTTTGTTGGGGAAAGGACGCTATTCGAGAAATGACCTGATGAACATACTCACCGGTCAGGCTGAAGCCACCCCCAGACAACGGGAGGAATCCCTCGCCGAATTGCGACCCAACGGCACTTTGGTGCAAATGCCACTCACTCTGCACCTTGAAAATGACGAAGTTGCGCATTACAACGTCTATGCATCCTATTACCGCGAAGGAATCCTGTTCATACACCTCCCTGCTCACGCAGAAAGCGACAGCTTGTTGGGATTGCTGGAAAGACGCGATGAAGTGATCCGTAACCTTCTAAAAAAGCACCTGCCAGTATTGACAGATGTAGCGGTACTTGTCGCAGACTTGCAAAGTTCGGTGCGCATCTGCACCGAACTGCCTCCTGAGGAATACTTCGAACTCATCAATCAAATATGGGCCGCCATGGAGCCCATATTCCGAAAATACTACGGTACTCATGGCAAGCATGTCGGCGATGGCATGGTTTACTATTTTTTCCCCCAACCAGATTGCAACTACATTTTTAATGCGCTGATGTGCGCACAGGAAATGAAAGCCACCATGCGCAGAATAAGCAAGGAATGGCAGCTGCGCAAAAACTGGATGAATGAGCTGTATCTCAATACCGGCTTGAACGAGGGATATGAGTGGCTGGGTATCTTCCACATAGAGACCAAAGTGGAATTTACCGTTCTGGGCGACACCATTAACCATGCCGCGAGATTGTCCGACTTTGCGCGCGGTGGGGCTATCTGGGCTACCAAGAATCTGCTGGGCAAACTCCCTTCGAAAGAGCGGCAACGCGTTAAGTTTGGCATCCGCCGTCAGGATGCCGAAGGGCGTGAAGTATTTGTCGGGGCATTCTATTCCAGGATCAACGAATTGGCTTACCTGAATGACACGGCTCGCAATGAAAAACTGAACGACATCGCGGCGCTACCGGTAACAGAGATTATGGGGATTGAGGCATAACTATGGAATTCACAAATATAAATAACATGGAATTCAATTCTGAAGTAAGCGAAGCCTTGAGAATTTCAGCGGTTGCCTTTGAGACCAACGATGCCATTATGATCACCGATGCGGACGCCAACATTATCCGGGTCAATCAGGCGTTTTTGGATATTACCGGCTATAGCGCAAATGAAGTGATAGGCAAGAATCCGCGCATGATGAACTCGGGCAAGCAAGATAAATCATTTTATGCCGAGATGTGGAGACAATTGACCCAGACTGGTTTTTGGTCTGGAGAGATTATCGACAAGCGCAAGAACGGTGAACTCTATCCGAAATTGGCGAAGATCACAGCCGTGAAAAATGAACAGCAGAAAATTACCCATTTTGTCGCCGTATATACCGACCTCAGCGAGCGCAAAAGAAGCGAGGCAGAAATCCGCAACCTGGCTTTCTATGACGCGCTCACCAAGCTGCCAAATCGTCATTTGTTTTTCGACCGCTTCAGCGCTGCCTTAACCAGCGCTTCCCGCCTGAATAGTATTGGTGCAATATTGCTGATTGATCTGGACCGATTCAAAATACTCAATGACACGGTAGGACATGACTGCGGAGATTTGCTGCTGATCGAAGTGGCCACGCGGTTGAATGCCTGTGTACGGGAAATGGACACGGTAGCAAGATTGGGCGCTGACGAGTTTATCGTGCTGGTAGAAAACGTCAGTGACAATCAGGATGATGCTTCACGCAAGATCGGGCTAGTTGCCGAAAAGATCCGGGAGTCATTGGCCAGCCCCTATTATTGCAACGGACATCAGATACTTAGTTCACCCAGTATCGGTGTCAGCCTGTATGGCGGCAATGAAAAATCAGTAGATTTACTGGTTCAACACGCAGAAATGGCGATGTATCAAGCCAAGGGCGCCGGGAGAAACTCGATTCGCTTTTTTGATCCTGTCATGCAAAATAAGGTTGTATTGCACTCAGCACTGGAAAATGATTTACGTCATGCCATAGCGAAGCAGCAATTGCATTTGTATTATCAACTGCAAGTAGATAAAAATCATCGCCCGATAGGGGCTGAAGCCTTGTTGCGCTGGATTCACCCTGAGCGCGGCTTGGTACTTCCAGGGACATTTATCCCGGTCGCCGAGGAAAGTGCTCTGATTCTCGATGTGGGTCACTGGGTGCTGGATACCGCTTGCAGACAACTGGCATTATGGGCCAAAAACGATCAAACCCGTGGTTTGACCCTGGCAGTTAATGTCAGCGCTAAACAATTTGCGATTCCCGATTTTGTAGGAAACATTGCCAATGTCCTGAAAAGGCATCAGGTCGCCCCATCCCGCCTGAAGTTGGAATTGACCGAGAGTGTGATGCTGGAAAATATGGCTGCCACGGTTGAAAAAATGCACTCACTGAAAGCGCTTGGTGTCGGTTTGGCCATAGACGATTTCGGCATCGGATATTCGTCACTTTCATATTTGAAACAGTTGCCGCTTGACCAACTGAAAATAGATCAAAGTTTTGTGCAGGGAATTACGAAGGATGGCAGTGACGCCATGTTGGTACAGACCATTATCGATTTGGCTACAAATTTCAATTTGAACGTCATAGCCGAAGGGGTGGAAACCGAGTCGCAACTGACATTTCTAAAACATCATGAATGCATGTCATTCCAGGGGTTTTTGTTCGGAATGGCATTGCCTTTGAATGAATTCGAACAATTATTTCATCGAATCATCAATGAACTTACAGGCTCTTATCGCATCTTTAAACCCGAGATTTGATAAACATCATGAATGATCAGCCAATCGTTCCAGTGCAATATACAAATGCCGGGTTAGGCCGGCAGATCCCAATCAACATAAAGGACTGATTGCGCCTGATATTAAAGGGGTAAATATATGATTAGTCGTTTCGTGATAGTTGTAGCAGAAATTCTATTCATCACATTTTGGAATTACAAGATGTCGGGGTCGTATTATTCCCTGGACGTATTATATTGTTTACCGATTATTCAAGCTTCGCGTATAGGCTCAATACGAACCAATCGCCAGTCTGATACCCAGATGGCCGCATTGATAGGAGTTATTGCTGCCGTTGTCTGGAGCATCGCGGAGGCGGCAGTCGTTTGGCCCGGTTATCCTCTGGGTGCTTTTGCCATGAATATTTTTACACGTAGCGTCACTTTTACCATTCTTGGCCGGGTGTTGACCAAGCTTTGGAAGGAAAGGGATTTTTTCCGCAAGGATTTGTTGACTGGTTTGGCCAATCGTTTGGAGTTTGACGAGAGATTTGCAGCCGAACAATTGCGCAGCGAATGGACCAACAGGCCCTACTCTTTGCTGTTCGTAGAAATTGACCAACTCAAGATGCTGGACAGCGACCATAAACATCTTGTCGTTCAGGCTGTCCTGCAAGCAGTGGCCGGCATTTTGATGGATAATTCCAGGTGCATTGATACGGTTGCGCGCATTGGCGAGAACAAGTTCGGGTTGTTGTTCCCTGAAACAGATGAATATATCTGCGGCATGTTGGGAATGAGGATCGAAGCGGCATCACTGAAGAAATTTCAAATCGAATGCTGGTCGATATCCTTATTACTAGGTCATGTAACGGTGACCGGCAGCGCGCGGAGTTTCGACGAGATATTGCATGAGGCAAATGAAAAGATGTCGCTNAGCAAAACGCAGAAACAAGCACAGTGGGGTGAATATAGCACCGCTGCNTTTGCCAAGATGATGGTTCCNTGATTAAAATCAAATCATTTTGGCAACACTACCAATAANTAAAAATGAGTCAGAGANATCTGACTCATTTTTANTTATTGGGGTGACTGATGGGGCTCGAACCCACGACAACCGGAATCACAATCCGGGACTCTACCAACTGAGCTACAGCCACCATTGAAGCATTTGCTGACAGACACTGGCGTGCCCGACAGGAATCGAACCTGCAACCCCCAGCTTAGAAGGCTGGTGCTCTATCCGGTTGAGCTACGGGCACAATTCTATTCTTGGG
>JGI20214J51088_10003016_pt1 | contig 11128 bp, 6 predicted proteins | sample WetSurMetagenome_FD_51088 | JGI IMG/M metagenome (IMG submission 51088)
GAGCCTATTCATGGTTCATGGCCGCAAGCCGCAGGCAAGAACATTGCCAATCCGTTGGCAGAGATTTTGTCGGTAGCAATGATGTTCGAGTATGCTTTCGGATTAAAGAAAGAAGCTGATTTGGTTCGCAAGGCAGTTGACGAGTCTATGAATCAAAACATCCGCACATCAGATATTCAGGTCGAAGGAGAAAAGGGCTGTTCAACAACCGAAGTGGGAGAGTGGATTGTGAACTATATCAAGAAGGTTTAAGATAGTATCATAAAAATAAATAATAAAGAGGAGACTATGTTAATCTCCTCTTTATTATTTAAAATTTTTTGTTTGATATTTTATTTTAATTTACCGGATAATATTAATTTTGCATAAATGAAGAATACTTATCTTTAACAAGGTTATGTTGTTATTTAAGGCTTTATTATATGAGAGTATTGATAGTTGAAGATGAACATTTGCTAGCAATGGAATTAGCTGAAAAGTTAGTTCATTTAGATAATAGTATAAAAATAGTAGGACAAACGGAGAGTGTTAGTTCCACTGTAGAATGGTTATATAGTAATGAATGCGACTTGATTTTTATGGATGTACATCTTAGTGATGGAAATTCTTTTACTATTTTTGATAAAATAGAAGTTAATTGCCCTATTATTTTTACGACTGCTTATGATCAATATGCAATTAAGGCTTTTGAAGTGAATAGTATCGGATATTTATTGAAGCCGATTGATGATTATGATTTGAAGAAGGCACTTAACAAATATAAAATGATCAAGAATTTACCCTCGACTAATATAGAAAGTCTATTAAATTATTTAGACAATCCGCTGAAGTCGCAAAAGAAGTTTATTAAAAGAATAATGCTTAGTTCCGGTAAAAAACAGATGGCAATGAATATTGAAGATATTGCTTATTTTATGGCTGATGACAGATATCTTTTTGCGATTACTAAGACTGGGAATAAATGTTTTTGTGAAAGTACGTTGTATAAGTTGGAAGAGAATTTGAATGATTTGGATTTTTTTAGATTGAATCGTCGTTTTATTGTAAGTTTCGATAGTGTGGATTATTTTATTTCGTTTTCGAAAAGTAGAGTGAAAGTTAAACTAAAACCTGATTTGGAAGAAGATGTTATTGTCAGTTCTGACAAAGTAAAAAAATTTAAATCATGGTTGGTAAGATAAAGGATAGCTTGTTTTCAAGTGTATATTTCAAATTGAGCATAGCAATTCTTATATGTTTTTTTGCTTCAATTTTATATATACATAAACGAGTTAGTACGGAAATTAAAAAAAGAACTGTTGCTGTTGTCACAAATATTTCAGAAAATAATATCCAATCATGTGTCAATTCAATGAAAGAGTATATAAAATATATGTCATTCATTAAGATGGTTTATGAAACGTCGTTATCGAAAAAAATATTTTATGATGCAATATCACATATTAAACAAAGTGATCATAGTATTAATAAAATATGTATAGAAAAAAATAATTTTCCATGCGAAAAGTATGGAAACATACAGTATAAATATTATGATAGAAACGGACATTGTTTTTTGGATATCTTTTTACCTATAGATAAACATCATATACTTTTGATGGAAATAAACTTGCTTGGATTGCATGAAAAATTCACTAAAATAGAAAGTCTAAATTATGCTTATGTTACTATTAGCAGACAGGGAGTTTATTTGTATCATCCAGATATTCCTCAAATTGGAAAATATGTCAAAGACAAAACTAATGAACGATTGATGCTGTCTATAGAGAAAGATAGTATTATATATTTAAAATCGATTTATTTGGATATTCCTGTTTACAGGTATTATAAACCTATAAAAATTGGTGGAGAAACGTGGATGTTCACTGCCAATATGCCTAATTTGGGATTAATAGAATCGGTAAAAAATACAAGCAATGATTTTTTAATTATTACATTAATAGGAATAGGTGCTTTTTTAGCAGTTTTTAGTTTGGATATATTTAGGTGGAGGAAAGAGCTTTTGCGTAACAGGAAAATTGAACAACAAAATATGAATCTGAAATTGAAAGATGAGCAATATAAACAAGCTATGGCTGTAGCTGAATTAGAACATTTAAAAAGGGGATTAAAACCACATTTCTTATTCAATTCATTGGGTAGTTTGCGTGTTTTGATAGATAAGGACACAGAAGAGGCAAAGAAATTTACCAATACATTATCTAATTTGTATCGCTATATGTTGAAGCAAGAAAACCAACAATTGGTGAAACTTAGTGATGAATTGAAGTTTACGGAAGATTATATAAGTTTACAAAGTGTCAGGTTTACGAATAGAATTATTACTAATGTATCCGTTCCTAAAGAATTTATGAAATATGATGTTTTACCAGTGTCATTACAATTATTAGTAGATAATTGCATAAAGCATACTTGTATTTCAGAAAAAGAGCCATTGCGTATTAATATATATGTAGAAAATGGAATGTTGGTTGTCGTAAATAATTATAATCCGCGTGAAAATGAACCTGAACATTCAGGAATGGGAATAGAAAATTTAAGGAAGAGATATTCTTTTTTGACAAAAACAAAATGTATATTCGAAATTAAAAATGGTTACTATTTTGCAGAGATACCATTACTTCATATTTTATAAGTTAATCGTTATTGCCAATTTCACTACCTAAATATCCTGATTCACTACATTTAATTTAGTATAAAAGTAAATGTTTATTATTTTTGGCTCAAAATTGTGAGGCATGAAATATTTATTTGTAGTTATTTTCTTATTTTATTCACTTGTAGGAGAAGCAAGTGTCGGTTTTTTTAAACGAAAAAAGTATAAGAAAGTTGATAAGAGTGAAAAACTAAAAAATGAGTTTAATAAATTAATTGATAGTTCAACGTGTGACAAAGGATTATTTTCGGTTTATAAAAAGAATGATAATTATTATTATCTTATACCTGACAGCCTCACGAAACGCGATTTCTTAATAGTTAATAAAATATCTCAAGTCCCGGCTAACTTTAATGATGCAAGTATAAACAATGGAATGACATTTGAGAATTTAGTAATTCAGTTTGTAATTAATAAAGATCAAAAAAAGGTATTCGCTTTGCAATATAAGCCATTTGTAGACGTGCCTGATTCATCAAAAATTAGTCAAAGTGTAGCAACTAATTTCGGAAAATCAATTTTAGAGTCGTTTGATATCGAGGCTTATAATGCAGATAGTACAGCTGTACTTATTAAGGTAAATAAGGTATATGACGGAACCAAAACCAGCTTTAATAATGTGTTTGGTGTTACAGGATTGGGAACATCACCAATTAAAGAATATTCATATATATCGTCAATTAAAAGTTTTCCATGGAATATTGTAGTTAAGTCAATGCAAACTACAAAGATACCGTCTGCTCAATCGGAAGCTAATCTGACAGTAGGTATAACATCCAATTTGGTCCTTTTGCCTAAAAAAGCGGTGGTACCTCGTTTTGAAGATGCCCGTGTGGGATTTTTTACTACACCGCGTTGGTATTTTAATGATAGCCAGCAGGAATTGGAAAAAAGAGATATTATTACGCGATGGAATTTGGTACCTAAGGATAAAGCGGCATATTATAGAGGAGAACTTACCGAACCTATAAAACCTATTGTTTATTATATTGATCCTGCAACTCCGAAACAGTGGATAAAATATATTGAACAAGGAATAAATGATTGGAATGTGGCTTTTGAAGCAGCTGGATTCAAAAATGCAATTATAGCTAAAGAAATATCTGCAAAAGACTCTGATTTTGATATAGATGATATGCGTTATTCTGTTATGACTTATGTGGCTTCTGATAAATCAAATGCTATGGGGCCGTCTGTATATGATCCTCGTTCGGGGGAAATACTTTCATCTAATGTAATATGGTGGCATAATGTGATGACAACAGTACATTCATGGATGCGTGTACAAACAGGAATAGTAGATAAAAAATCAAGAGCAAACAAATTTTCTGATCAGCACATGGGTGAAGCTATAAGGTTTGTTTCGTCACATGAAGTAGGGCATACTTTAGGATTAAAGCATAATATGGGTGCTTCGTTTTCTTATCCTGTGGATTCTCTGAGGAGTGATTATTTTTGTAAGAAGATGGCTACCGCCAGTTCTATAATGGATTATGCCAGATTTAATTATGTGGCTCAACCTGATGACCATGTTTCGTCTTTGACACCTAAGATTGGTGACTATGATAAATTTGCCATAAATTGGGGATATCGTTATTTTCCGGAACAAGATCCGCATAAAGAATGTAATAAGTTAAAGGAAATTGTGGTAAACGCATATAAGAATCCTTATTGCCATTATCTTTCACAACAAGATATGCGCACGGCTATAGACCCTAGGGCTCAAAGTGAAGATTTGGGAGATGATGCTGTGAAGGCAAGTGAATATGGATTGATGAACTTAAAACGTATTATGCCAAAAATATTGAAATGGACTACAAATAAAGGTGATGATTATTCGGAGGCCGGAAAATTGATTAATGATATTATCGGTCAATGGAATCTTTATTCGTACCATGTATTAACCAATGTTGGAGGCGTATATCTCAATAATACAGTTTATGGAGATAGTTGTAAGAGCTATGTTTTTGTTCCACGGAATATGCAGAAGAAATCTGTAAGATATTTGATCGATAATGTCATAGATTACCCTAAATGGTTGTTTAGTAATAATATATATAATTACGTATATCCGGTTAAAGATTCTCCGGTTGGATACAGAGAGTACAATCCATTTGCTATTTATAAAAATATACAATCATATATTTTTTGGGATTTACTTTCAGATGACCGTATTGAAAGAATGATTGATGATGAAATGCAAAATGGCGAAAATGCCTATTCTGCATCTGAATTTATGAATGATCTTTATCAAGCTATTTTTAAGAAAACGATAAAAGGACTTCCGTTAAATGTTATAGATATGGCTACTCAAAAAGGATTTATTGATGCGTTGATTATTGCTGCTGACAGAAATGCAGCCAGCAAAGAAAATGTCAATAACAGTATGGTGATGAAATCGGATTTGACGCCTGAGAGTACTAAGATTTTTTCAGGTCCGAAAAGAGCATCAGATGCAATATCCGTAAAAAGAGGTGTTTTACTGCGCATCCGAAGACTTATGAAAATGAAATTATTACATGCCGACTTGGCTTCACGCTATCATTATGAAGATATGGTGTTACGAATAAACAAGTCGTTATATTGAAAACTATAAATTATAATTAAATATTAAAATAATGAGATTACGAGTAATGAGGTTTCTATTATTGTCTTTTTTATTTTTTTCACTTACAGTTTCAGCACAGCAGAATGTGCAAATTAAAGGAAAGGTGGTTACGGAAAGCGGAGATCCGCTACCTGGAGCTTCCGTTTATGTAGATAATAGCACTATCGGTGAAAAGACAGGGATACAGGGTGTCGTCGATAATTATAACATTGGAGCTATTGCTGATGAACAAGGTCAGTTTACTCTATCTGTATCTGATAAAATTAGTAGTTTAACTTGCAGTTTTATAGGATATGATACCCAAAAGATTGATATTGTCAACAAAAATTTTGTCTTAATTAAAATGAAGGAATCTGACAGTAAAATGCTGGATAACGTTGTGGTTACTGGATATCAAAAGATTGAAAAAAGGAAATTGACATCATCTATATTTACTATCAAGGTCAAAGATATATTGCAAGCTGGAGTTCCGAGTGTTGATATGATGCTTAGCGGTCAAGTACCGGGTTTACAGGCAACCACATTGGGTGGTGCTCCGGGTTCGCCCGTAAAAATAAGGATACGTGGAACAGCTTCGCTGAATGGAACGCAAGACCCTCTTTGGGTGTTAGATGGTATTCCTCTTGAAGGAACTGATTTGCCGGATATGAGCGGTGAAAATATCGATCAACTTTTTACTTCGTCTATTGCCGGGATTAATCCTTCTGATATTGCTGATATTACTATTTTGAAAGATGCTGCTGCTACTGCCATATATGGGGCAAGAGCGGCTAACGGTGTTATAATAATTACAACAAAGAAAGGAAAAATAGGTAAACCTTTGGTGCAACTAAATACAAATTTATCTTTTACTGAACGTCCGGATATGAATAAATTGAATTTAATGAATTCATCCGAAAAGATAGATTATGAATTGCAATTGGCAAAATATCCTGATTTGAGCTCTGATAATTCGGTAACAAAAAAAGGAGCAATCGGAAGACTTTTTGAAGAATATGGATTGTGGGATCAATATCGTGACGGAGGATTAAAAAGTTTACCTGCCAACGTGTTGTCACAGATAGCCGATTTACGTAAAATAAATACCGATTGGGGACATGAACTCTATCAGACTGCAGCTAATCAAGACCATAGCTTGAGTGTAAGTGGTGGCAGTGACCGCGCCTCATATTATTTTTCTACAGGATATTATGATGAAAAGGGTACAACTATAGGTACTTCATTAAACAGATTGAACTTTACCATGAAAGGTGAATATAAACTTTTTGACAATTTTACATTAGGTGTAGAGATGTATAATAGTGAACGTAAACAAGGTTCATATCTCATAAATACAGGTTCAATGACAAATCCTTCACGTTATTCAAGGGTGGCAAATCCTTATTTAAGCGTGTATGATGATAAAGGAAATTATAATTATGATTCTGACATGCCTTTATATAATGGTAATTTGATTGATTATAATATTATTGAAGAAAGAAATAATACATCTAACAGACAAAAAATAAGATCATCAAATACCATATTCAGTATTGATTGGAAAATTATTCCTCAATTGAAGTTCACGTCTCAATTCGGTTTGCAGCGTGATAATGAGAATAATCAACAATATGGGTCTGGTAATAGCTATTTCGCTCGTCATGAAAGGGCTGCAAGTCAAGTAGGTGATACTTATTTTATACCTATAGGTGGAGTAATAAAAAATACGGATGTAACTTCTTCTCAATGGAATTTAAAGTCTGTTTTGGAATACAATGCAACATTTGCACATAAACATGAACTGGATGTTCTGATAGGAAATGAATTACGTCGTACTGAATTGCAGTCAATTTTTTCTGCCGGTTATGGCTTTAATAAAGAGACGTTAACTACTGAACCTGTCATTTTTCCTGATCCTTCTTATGCTTCGACATTTCCGTTGTTTACCAAATCATATGTTGAAGATGCCTATGCTTCTTTTTTCGGGACATTAGGTTATACGTTTGATAATAAATATACATTCTTTGGTAGTGCCCGAATTGACGGGTCCGATCTCTTCGGTGTAGATAAAAAATATAAGTATCTTCCGTTGTGGGCTATCTCAGGTGCATGGAAAATTAATAATGAATCATTCTTGGAAAATGTAAAGTGGTTGAGTAATTTGAAACTTCGTTTGTCTTGCGGTTTACAAGGAAACATAGATAAAGGAACGTCACGTTATCTTATTGGTGAAAGAAAAACATCGACAATTTTACCGGGTAATACTGAAACATCTATCGTAACTACAAATTTGCCTAATGATCGTTTAAGGTGGGAGAAAACCGCAACACATAATGTAGGAATTGATGCTGGATTTCTAGATGATCGTATTAATTTAAGCTTTGATGCATACTATAGAAAGTCTACCGACCTCATCGGTACCAAGAGTGTAGCATTGGAAAACGGAATAGGTTCGGTGTCTGTCAATTGGGCTTCGATGACAAATAAGGGATTGGAGTTTAATATATCTACTACAAATGTTAGAACTAAGAATTTTGTGTGGTCTACAATATTAAATCTTTCTAAAAATTTAAATAAAGTAGATGATATTGAAATTCCTGAGAATCAAGCAACGCCTTCACTAAAAGGTCATTCTGTAAATTCAATCTTTGCATTTAAAACAGCAGGTTTAGATAAAGATGGTTATATTCAATTTCAAAGTGGAAATAAAGTAGTTTCTGCTACTGATTTCTTCGGAATGGAAGATCCAAGCGGATACGGCGATTATCAATCTACTCTTACTACGGAGCAAATTCGTAACTTATATACTTACAAAGGGACAACAGATCCTAAAGTCTCAGGAGGATTCATCAATAATTTTAAGTACGGTTCGTTTAGTTTGAATATCTCTTGCAGTTTTAATATTGGTCAGTGGGTTAAGCGTGAACCTTTTTATGATATCATAGATATGGACAGAGGTCTTAATCGTTCAAGATTGATGAGCAAGGTATGGACTCCTGATAACACATCCGGCATATATCCGCGAATGATCGGGCCATATACTGAAGATGGAGATCGTTTAGGAGATTATACTGTGTTCAACACCGGTTATGCATTGGCAAATGATGTATTTCGTGACTTGGATATATGGTATAAAAAAATTAATTATATTCGAGTTAACAGCATTAGATTAGGATATGATTTGCCACGTACCATTCTGGCTAAGGTTGGAATATCTGCATTAAGATTGAATATTGAAGCAAGGAATCCTATTGTATTCGCATCTAATTATAGCGGATATTTCGATCCGGAAACATACGGTAATATTTATGCTCAGCCTGTTCCGCGATCAATAACTATGGGTATGAATATAACATTTTAATAATTAAAATTTGAATCAATGAAACGTATAAATATATATTTGATTTTTTTATCAATGTTGGTTTTGGCAGGTTGTGATAATTTCCTTGACATAAAACCGGTAGGTAAAGTTATACCTACAACTTATCAGGATTATCGTGATTTAATTACGAATGCTTATGAATCAGTTCCAACCGACCGTTCGCTTAGTACGGTTTGTGGAGATGAGTTGCAACTAAAATATGATGATTGGGGAGATTACCTCCCATATAAAAGTATTTTCGTTTGGAATAATGTAAATCCAGATAATAATACTCTTGATTTTCCATGGCAAGAATTTTATAAGGTTATATTAAATGCCAATCAAGTTATAATTAGTGGTAAAAACGCTACCCAGGGGACTCCTGCTGAAATAAGCCAATTATTGGGAGAAGCATATTTAATGCGTGCATATATGCATTTCTCTTTAGCAAGTTTATATTCGGATGTATATAATCAGGATAATCTTAATAAAAAGTCAATTCCTTTGGCAACTACAATCGATGTATGGAAGAATTATCAACGGAATACTATAGGAGAGGTGTATTCGCAAATCTTTTCAGATATAGACGAGGGCATTTCTTATTTAAATGTTGACGAACAAACAAAGGGATTGAATTATAGATTTTCACGTGTCTCTGCATATGGATTTGCTGCCAGAGTTTATGCTTATACAGGTAACTGGGATAAAGTTTTAGAGTATGCCAAGCACGCATTTGATATTGATCATAAACTTGTTAATTTAAATGAGTCTTCGGCTGTTTTGCCTGAGGCGTATACATCGGATGAAAATGTACTTGCTATGGAGCAGACTTTTTATTCTGAGTTGAAGAATCGCTTTTATATTTCCGATAAATTAGTTAATGCTTTTGATAATATAAATGATCTCCGCTTCAATGAATATTTTTCTGCAAGTGGTTCAAATTATAGTTGCAAATTAGGATATTCGCTTGCCAATAAGGTCTCTATGCGTACGGCAGAGTTTTATCTTTTGCTTGCTGAGGCTGAGGCTCAATCTTCAAACGGAAATTTAGATAAAGGCAAAGAGTATTTAAAACAACTATTGGTAAATCGTTTAACTCCTTCATATTATGCAACCCAAGCTGCGGCAATTGATGCCATGGATAAGCCTGAGTTTGTTAAACGTGTATTGGAAGAACGTTATCGTGAATTAGCTTGCCAGGGTTTCAGATGGTATGATTTGAAGTATTGGGGGAAACCTAGTATAGTGAAAACTTTTGAAGATAAGGAATATGTCTTAAAACAAGGTGATAGCCGTTATGTGCTTCCTTTTCCGAAAGATGCAGTGAAAGCAAATCCAAATTTGCTGAAATAACATTATATATAAGAATAAAATTTTTTGTGGTTTTAATCATTTTCGCATTCGCAATGTTCACCTTTGTTTTCAAACTCAAAGGTGGCATGGCCGATGCCTAGTTTTGATAACTTTTTGCGCAGCACGTGCTTCACATGCTCCATGTGCTGCAAATCATCAACAACAATGTGGGCAGTCAGTGCATTTTCCGTAGTACTGAGTGCCCATATATGTAAATGGTGAATACTGCAAACATTCTCTGTTTTCAGTATGTTGTTTTCTATATTGTCGTAGTTGATTTCTTCAGGCACACCGTCCAATGAAAGACGTACGCTGTCGTGCAACAGATTCCATGTTGAAGTCAGAATTACTATCGAAATTGCCAAGCCAATGATAGGGTCGATAATATACCAACCGGTGAATGATATGATTACGCCGGATGCAACAACACCTATTGAAACAAGAGTGTCGGCTGCCATGTGAAGAAAAATACCTCTTACATTCAAGTCTTTATCCTTGTCTTTCATAAAAAGAAAAGCCGTTGCGCCGTTTACAAACACACCGATGCCTGCAACCCATGCCATTACATAGCCGTCCAGTGGTTGAGGATGTATAATTTTTCGGATACTTTCAGTAAAAATGAAACCTATGGTTATAAGCAGGATGAATGAATTAAGAAGAGAGACGAGTACAGTGCTCTTTTTGTATCCGTATGTATAAGTCTCATTATTTTTCACATGCGACAAGCGAAGCGCCAATAACGAAAGCAATATTGCAGTAACATCGCCTAAATTATGTCCAGCATCCGAAATCAATCCCATTGAATTAATCCAAAAACCTGCAGCAAATTCAATTACAACAAAAAGTGTGTTGAGAATTATTCCACCTATATAAGCCTTATTAAGCGAGGTAATATGATGTTCATTATGATTGTGTTCATGCATATGTGGCATAGTAATTATATTATTGATTTTCACAAAGGTATGTATAAATTGTCGCAATATGAAGACAAGCATGGAATTTCTCCGTCTTAATCAGATTTATCGACATAAAAATAAAAATCTATAAACTTTTATTGTGAAAATAAACAAGTATTATTAATTTTATCTATCTTTGTGTGTTACATAACAATTAATAAAAAAGAGATGAACATTTATGTTTCACAATTAAGCTACAGCACGACAAGTGAGAG
>JGI20214J51088_10003017_pt1 | contig 11127 bp, 8 predicted proteins | sample WetSurMetagenome_FD_51088 | JGI IMG/M metagenome (IMG submission 51088)
GGGGGTGACCTGCTACCGGGTGTATGACGGGGACCTACCGGAGTACGCGCTCGCAGTGGATCTCTACGAGGGCTGGGCGCACGTCCAGGAGTACGCGGCGCCGGCGACGGTGGACCCCGCCGTGGCGCAGGCGCGGCTCCGGGCCGGGATGTCGGTTATCCCGGATGCGCTCGGCATCCCGGCGGATCGGGTGGTCCTGAAGGTCCGACGCCGCCAGAAAGGTCTCGCGCAGTACGAGCGACAGGCGGCCACCGGTCAGTTTCGCACGGTCCACGAGGGCGGACTCCGTTTTCTGGTGAACCTCACCGACTACCTGGACACCGGCCTGTTCCTGGATCACCGGCCCACCCGCGCATTGATCCGGGGCCTCGCGTCGGGCGGTCGCTTCCTCAACCTGTTTGGGTACACCGGGACTGCCAGCGTGTATGCCGCGGCAGGCGGGGCCGCTGCGACGACCACCGTGGACATGTCCGCCGTCTACCTCGACTGGGCGCGACGCAACATGGGGCTGAACGGGTTTTCCGAGGGACGGGTGCACCGTTTCGTGCGGGCGGACTGCCTGGCGTGGCTCGCGACGCCTCACCCCGAGCGATACCATGTGATCTTCCTGGATCCGCCGACGTTTTCCAATTCGAAGCGCATGGGCGAGAGCACCTTCGAGGTGCAGCGCGACCACGTGGCCCTGATCGGCGCCGCCGCGAAGCTGCTTGCCCGCGACGGCGTACTGCTCTTCTCCAACAACTTCCGCCATTTCAAAATGTACCACACCGCGCTGCCGGAACTCGGCGCCGAAGACATCTCCCGTGCGACACTCCCTTTGGACTTTCACCGCAACCCCAAGATCCACACCTGCTGGAGAATCACCCGACGGTCCTGAATACGGAATCCGGATTCAGGAACGGGAGGGAGTCTTTCGGGGGGTCGGGCCCGTCGCGGGGGCGGCTCCGAACAGGGCCCGCGCGGCACGGATGGTGTTGCAGTGTGCCTCCGCCGTGTCGTCGAGGTCTTGGCCATAGCCTCCGCCCAGCGTGATCGCAACGGGGACGGCCGCGTCCCGGCAGGCGCGCAGGACCAGCTCGTCGCGGCGGCGGAGACCCCGATGGGTGAGACGGAGACGGCCCAGGCGGTCACCTTCGTGCGGATCGGCGCCGGCCAGGTAGAAGACGAGGCCGGGCCGGAATTCGGCGAGGAGCCGGGAGACCGCCGGCTTCAGCACGCGGAGATAGTCGTCGTCCCCGGTGCCGTCCGGCAGGGCGATGTCCAGAGTGCCCGGGACCTTGCGGAAGGGGTAGTTGTGGTCGCCATGGATGGAGAAGGTGAAGACGTCCGGCTCGTTCGCGAAGATGGCCGCGGTCCCGTTCCCCTGGTGGACGTCACAATCGACGATGGCCATGCGCTGCACCCAAGCGTCGTGTTGCAAGGTCCGGATGGCGATCGCGATGTCGTTCAGGACGCAATACCCCTCACCCCGATCGGGGAACGCGTGGTGCGTGCCGCCCGCAAGGTTGACGGCCACGGCTTCGCGGATGGCAATCCGGGCGGCGCTGAGTGTCCCCTGGACCGAGGCGCGCGACCGCCGAACGAGCGATTCGGACCAGGGCAGCCCCAAACGCCGAATGGCGGCGGCGGGAAGTGCGCCGCGGCTCAGCTGCTCCCAGTAGTCCTTGGTGTGGACCCGACAGATATCCCGGGGATCGGCCAACGTCGGCTCCAGGAGCTCGTCGGCGCGGAGCGTCCCCTCGGCCAAGAGTCGCTCGCGGATTCGCCGGTACTTCTGGATGGGGAAGCGGTGGTTAGCGGGCAGGTCGATGACGTGGTGATCGGAGTAGAAAGCGTACACGGAGCAGCCTCTAGTCCGGATTATTCACGAAGGATTCGAGAATAATCCGGACCGAATGACCAATCACCAATTTCCAATGACCAATCATGGACGAGGGACCCGACGCTCTGGCCCGCGCCAAGCGGCGCGCGGCGAGTGGCGCCCGTCACTCCACGAACTCCGGTTCAATCTGCGACGGAAGGATTCCTCGTTCGTGACCGCGCCGGAGGAGGAGCCGGACGGCTTGGCGTCCCGGCTCGCCGTAATCCAGGGTCCAGTGGTTGACGTACATGCCGACGAATCGGTCCGCAAGCGACGTGTCCAGGTCGCGCCCGTACTGCATGGCGTGGGCGAGGGCGTCCGCGCGATGGGCGAGGCCGTACTGAATGCTCTCGCGCAGGAGGCGAGACACCCGCCGCATCAGATCCGAGCCCAAATCCTTGCGAATGACATTTCCCCCGAGCGGAAGGGGCAAACCGGTCTCCGCGAGCCACCATTCCCCGAAGTCCACGACCTTGTGAAGCCCCTGGCTGCGGTAGGTCACCTGGCCTTCGTGGATGATGAGTCCCGCGTCCACGCGGCCCGCCAGCACGGCATCCGGGATCCGGTCAAAGGGGACCACGGTCTTTTCGAGGCCAGGGCACCACAGATCCATTGCCAACACGGCGGTTGTGAGTCTGCCCGGGACGGCGATCCGTTTTCCGCGAAGCGCCCCCGGGGACAGCGGTTCCCGGGCGACGATCATGGGGCCATAACCGTCCCCCATGCTGGCGCCGTGGGGCAGGAGCGCATAGCGGTCCGCCAGGTACGCGTAGGCATGAAACGAGACGGCGGTCACCTCGTACTCGCCCCGGAAGGCCCGCTCGTTGAGGGTCTGGATGTCCTGCAGGACGTGAACGAATTCCAGCTCCGGGTCCCCAACCTTTCCCTGGGCCAGGGCATAGAACATGAATGCGTCATCCGCGTCCGGGCTGTGGGCGATCGTGATGCGTTGCGGCATGCGACTCCCCGTGACGTTGCGGCCCAAGCCTACTCGGGATGTGAAAAACGGCGCGGCCACCATACGAGGACGGGCGAACGGTGTCAAGCGCGTTCCGCTTGCGCGTGCGGAGGTATGGTGGCCCGAAGGATTGCGGAGAAAAGCACCCGCGGCGCTTGACAGTCCCCCGCGGCAACCGATAGGCTAACCCCCGCCTCGCGCCGCTCGGCCCGGGTCCTGCCGGGCGGTATGGGGGTGCCACCCTGTCTTTACCAAAAGGAGTGCGACGTGGAGGTTGACCCCAAGAAGTGTGTCGCCTGTGCCAACTGTGTTCCCGTCTGTCCGATGGGAGCCATCTACATCGATCCGGCCGTCAATCGGGCCACGGTGAACCTTGATGAGTGCGTCGAGTGTTTCACCTGTCACCGGGGAATGAGCAAGGAGCACCTGAATCCCACCCTGGTGCGCGCCGTTCGTCGGGTCGCCAAATTTTTCCGGTTCCGGTTCGAGCCCGAACCGGACGTCTGCCCCACCGATGCCTTGACCCCCCAGGAACTGGCGTGGCCGCGCGTTGTCCGGCGGGCCTTCAGCGATCCTTTGGTGCCCCACGAATCCACGGGCATCCACGGGCGCGGCACCGAAGAGGTCAAGACGAACGACGTCACGGGCCGGGTCAAGGAGGGCGAAGCCGGGTTCACCATCGAGTTCGGTCGGCCCGGGGTGGGGGTGCGCTTCCGCGACGTGCAGAAGATGACCACGGCGCTCGTCGCGCTGCCGGTAGAGTTCGAGGACAAAAATCCGGTCTCCTCGTTGATGACCGATCGCGCCACCGGCGCCCTGCGGGCGGACGTGCTCGACGAGAAGGTCATGTCTGCCATTCTGGAGTTGAAGACCCGGTTGGAGCACGTGCCCGCCGTGCTGGCGCGGGTCGAGGCGGTGGCGCAGGGTCTCCGGACCATCGTCAGCATCGGCGTCTCCACGCGCTGCGACGCCGCGGGGGACGACCGACTTGCACCGGTGCTCGCGCGCGAAGGATACGTGTTCTTCCGGGGGAAGACCAATCTGGGCCTGGGCCGGCGGCCGACGCCCGCCAACGCCTGACGCCGACCCGCCCAGCGGGTCGTCAATGATCGAGGAGAATGCTCGCATGACGAATACCTTGCATCGCTTCGGCGCACCCGAGACCCAGCGCGACGACTACATCGTCTTCGCGATGGCCTCCAAGGGTATCAACGACGCGGGGTCCGCCGAGAAGTTACGCAGCTTTCTGGCGCTGGCCGTGAAGCACGGGCCGGTCAACGTGGGGCATGCCATCAAGGGTGGCATGTACCGGCCCTCGGAGAACCTGACACCCCTGGCACATTGGTCGCGCCCGGCCGACGGGGACCCCGAGGCCGTCGTGCGCAGCATCGAGGAGCCGTCGACGGTCGCCGCGGTCTTCGACGACGTCGCCAAGGTGGAAGCGCTCTTGCGGGATCTCAAAGCCGCCGATCTGGGCGTCTCCGTCAATATCGCCAGCTTGGCGGCCGAGGCCAACGCCTGCTGCCAGCGGGCGGGCATCACCCGACACAGCATCGAATACTCGCTGGGATTCCACGGCGATTTGAACCAGCTGCCGGACCGGCATGTCTTGGAGCTGTCCACCATGTGTGGCCACGGCATGGTCTCGCACAATTTCGCCCGGAAGATGATCGATCTGGTGCGGGAGAACCGTCGCACACCGCAACAGGCTGCCGCGACGATGGCTCGCTTCTGCACCTGCGGCATCTTCAACCTTACCCGCGCCATCCGCGTCCTGGAGCAGGCGCGCAAGGGGGAGTGACGACGGAGGTGCGACAGGGACAGGGACAGCGACAGGGACAGGGGGTCGGCTCGTCTTGCTGCCGGAGATCGCCGTTGGCTTCGGAGCCACCGAAATGAACACCTGTCAGGGGCCGCTGCAGGCCCTCGTAAGGAGGCTCCCGTGAAAGATGCACTCCAGGGCTACCTGCAGGTCGGCATCGTGCACTTCATGGCCTATCCCGAGTGTATGAAGGGGGAGGGGCCGATCTACGATACGCTGACGAAGATCGTGGAGGATGAATTCTTCTCGGCGGTCGAGATCACCTGGATCAAGGACCCGGCGGAGCGGCAGCGCGTGAAGGCGCTGCTGGCGACGAGCCACCTGACCGTGGGATATGGGGCGCAACCCTGTCTGCTCAGCCAGAAGCTCAATCTCAACCATTTCGATCCCGGCGAGCGTCAGAAGGCCGTGGACCAAGTCAAGGCCTGCATCGACGAGGCGGCGGAGGTGGGGGCCGGGGCCGTCGCGGTCCTGAGCGGCGCGGACCCCGGCGAGCGGCGGGAGGAAGCCTTCAAGCTCTTGGTGGCCTCGGTGAACGAACTCTGCGGCCACGCCAAGGCCCGAGGAGTCCGGTTCATCCTGGAGAGCTTCGACTCCAAGTACGACAAGAAATGTCTGATCGGCCCGGCCAAAGACGCCCTGGCCCTGTGCAAGGCCGTCCGCAAGGCATACCCCGATTTCGGCATCATGATCGACCTGAGCCACCTCCCGATCCAGGACGAGACGCCGAAGAAAGTCTTTGAGACCCTGAAGCGGGACAATCTTGCCCACATCCACATCGGCAATAGCGTCAAACAGCCCGGGCACTCGGCCTACGGCGACCAGCACCCCCGCTTCGGGCTGCCGGGTGGCGAGAACGACGTTCCGCAGGTGGTCGAGTTCCTGCGCGAGTTGTTCGAGATCGGCTACCTGGGCCGCGGTCGCCGGCCGGTAGTCGCCTTCGAGGTCAAGCCCATGCCCGGCGAATCCTCCGGAGCCGTCATCGCCAACGCCAAGCGGACGCTGATCGCGGCATGGGGGCGGCTTTCGGTCTAGCGTTCGTCCCGCACGTGGTTCGCGTCGGTTCTCCCGATGGCTCCGCCGTTTCGGCTGCTCTGTCGCTCGGAGATAGGGTGTCGTGTACGTCCGTGGCATTCTTTTGCACCAATGGAGGGGTGGACGATGCCGACCCGGAAACCGAAACCGCCCCGTGGGTTGCGCCGGGGCGGACCCACCCGGCAGCCCACCCAGGAACCCTATCGGCTACTGTTCGAGAACAACCCACATGCGATGTGGGTCTACGATCTGGAAACGCTCGCTTTCCTGGCGGTCAACGACACCGCCGTCCGGCGGTACGGCTACTCCCGCGAAGAGTTCCTGGGGATGACGATCAAGGACATCCGTCCGCCCGAGGATGTCCCGGCGCTGCCGGAGAACGTCGCACGAGTGGGCGAGGGACTCGACGAGGCGGGGATCTGGCGCCACCGAAAAAAGGACGGCACGATCATCGAGGTCGAGATCGTATCGCACGCCCTCACCTTCGCCGATCGGAAGACGGAGCTGGTGCTCGCCCAGGATCTGACCCTGCGGCGACAGGCGGAGCACGCGCTGCGCGAGAGCGAGCGGAGGCTCGCCACACTGTTCCGGTCCAGTCCCGACATGGTGGGGATTGTCAGCTTAGCGGACGGGCGCTATCTCGACGTCAACGACGGATACGGCCGGGTTCTCGGATATGCGCGCGACGAGTTGATTGGCCGGACGATCCACGAGATGGGAATCTGGGCGGATGCTCTTCCCCGGGCAACCCTCGTGGAGGCGTTGACGCGCGACAGGGCGGTGCGCAACTGGGAAATTCAATACCGGACGAAGGCGGGACGCATCATCATCGGTCTCGTATCCGCCGAACTCATCGACTATGCCGGCACCCCCTGTGTTCTCTCGGTGACTCGCGACGTCACCGAACGCAAACAGACCGAAGCGGCCTTGCGCGAGAGCGAGGCGAAGCTGCGAAGCATCTTCCGCGCCACGCCGGCAGGCATCGGCGTGGTGGTCAACCGCGTGCTGAAGTCCGCCAACCAGCGCCTGTGTGCGATGGTCGGTTACGCCGAAGAGGAATTGGTCAACCAGAGCGCACGTCTGCTCTATCCCACCGACGAGGATTTCGCCTACGTCGGGCGAGAAAAGTACGCGCAGATCGAGGCTACGGGGGTCGGCACCGTCGAAACCCGCTGGCGACGAAAGGACGGGACCCTGCTCGATGTCCTCCTCAGCTCCGCGCCGATGGAGCCGAACAATTGGGGGGCGGGAGTCATCTTCACGGCGCTGGACATCACGGACCGCACCCGCGCCGCGGAGGAGCGGCAGCGACTCGAGGAGCAGATGCGGCACGCGCAGAAGTTGGAGAGCCTGGGGGTGCTGGCGGGTGGCATCGCCCACGACTTCAACAACCTGCTGATGGCCATCCTGGGAAACGCCGATCTGGCGCTCCTGGCACTCCCGCCTGCTTCCCCGGCCCGGCAGCATCTCCAGGAGATCGAGCGAGCGTCACGCCGCGCCGCGGACCTGTGCCGACAGATGCTGGCCTATTCCGGCAAGGGCCGCTTCGTCGTGGAGCGCCACGACCTTTCTGGGCTGGTCCGGGAAATGGTCCACATGCTGGCGGTGTCGGTGTCCAAGCGGGCCACCGTCGAGTATCGGTTCGCGTCGGGTCTTCCGGCGGTGGAGGCGGATGCGACGCAGTTGCGTCAGATCGTCATGAATCTCATGACCAACGCGTCGGAGGCCTTGGGCGATCGACGCGGCACCATCACCGTCACCACCGGGACGCGGAGCGTCGATCGAGACTTCCTGCGCGAGAGTCTCCTGGGGGCCGATCTGGCCGAGGGAGAATTCGTGTACCTCGAGGTTGCCGACACCGGGTGCGGCATGGATGCCGCGACCCGGGACCGGATCTTCGACCCCTTCTTCACGACCAAGTTCGCGGGCCGGGGGCTAGGACTGGCCGCGGTGCTCGGCATCGTCCGCGGCCACGGCGGGGCCATCCGCGTGCGGAGCGCACCCACGGAGGGCTCTACGTTTACCGTGCTCTTCCCGGCGGTCCCTGGTGTCGTCCGCGCGGAGACGCGCCGCGCCGGCGCGGACACGGACTGGCGAGGGGCGGGCACGGTGCTACTGGTGGACGACGAGGAGGCAGTGCGAACCGTCGGGGCGCGGATGCTCGAATGGTCGGGGTTCCAGGTGCTGAGCGCCGCCGACGGCGACGAGGCGCTCGCGGTGTACCGGCAGCGCGCCGACACCATCGTGTGCGTCCTCCTCGACCTGACGATGCCGGGCCTGAGCGGCGAAGAGACGTTCGCCGAGCTGCGTCGCGTGCGCGGCGATGTCCGGGTGGTTCTCTCCAGCGGCTACGATGCGGACGAGGTTGCGGGCCGATTTGAAGGCCGCGGTCCGGACGGCTTCATCCAGAAACCGTATACGATGGAGGCGTTGCGGGACGTCCTTCGACGCGCGCTGCAGTAGGCGGGGCAAGAGCGCAGGCGGCACGGCCCGGAGGAAGCAGCCTCCGGGCCGTGCCGCGTCGGCAGATGGGCCTTTTTCAGCAGCCTGTTAATCCTTCCCGCCTTTCTGCTCGGCCAACTCCAGAAACAGATGGGCGGCGGACAGGGTGCCGTAGTGGAGGTTGTCCAGGTCCAGCTTCTCGTTGGGGGCGTGGGCGTTCTCGTCGGGAAGCCCGATTCCCATGAGGAGGCAGGGGACCTTCAGGAGCTTGACCAACGTCGCCACGACGGGGATGGTGCCGCCGGTCCGGGTGTAGACCGGCTGCTTGCCGAAGCCCTGGTGGATGGCGCGGGCCACGGCCCGGAGCGACGGGTGATCGGTGGACACCAGCCAGGGCATCCCGCGGCCCGAGATCTCCCTGACCTTCAGGCGGATGGTCTTGGGCGCCAGCCGCTTGACGTGCTGAACGAACAGCCGGGCAATCCGGTTGGGGTCCTGGTTCGGGACCAGTCGCATGCTCACCTTGGCCATGGCGCGGCACGGCAGGACCGTCTTGGCGCCCTCACCGATAAAGCCGCTGCAGAGGCCGTTCACCTCCAGCGTGGGGCGGGCCCAGAGGCGCTCCAGGGTGGTGAAGCCCTTTTCGCCGAAGAGCGCGGGCGCCCCGACCCCCTTGAGGAATTGCCGATCACTGAAGGGCAGCTTGGCCAGGGCCCGGCGCTCCGCAGCGGGGAGCCGACGGACACCGTCGTAGAACCCGGGGATCGTGATCCGGCCGTTCCGGTCCTTGAGCCGGGCGAGGATCTGCGCCAGGGCGAAGGCGGGGTTCTCGACCGCACCGCCGAAGCCGCCGGAATGCAGATCGCTCTTGGCCCCCTCCACATCGAGCTGGAAGTAGACCAACCCCCGGAGGCCGACGGTCACCCCGGGTGCGCCCTTGGCGATCATGGCGGTATCCGAGATGACGGCCGTATCGGCCTTCAAGAGCTCCAGGTTCTGCGCGATGAAGGCGCCCAGGCTCGGGCTGCCGATCTCTTCCTCCCCTTCGATCAAGAGCTTCACGTTGACCGGCAGGGCGCGCTGGGTCTTCAGATGCGCCTCGATCGCCTTGAGGTGCATGAAAACCTGGCCCTTGTCGTCCACGGCGCCCCGCGCGAACAATTCCCCGTTGCGGACGGTCGGGTCGAAGGGGCCGGTCACCCACAGATCCAACGGCTCGGCCGGTTGGACGTCGTAATGGCCGTAGATGAGGACCGTGGGCTTACCCGGGGCGTGCAGCCAGTCCGCGTATACCACGGGATGGCCGGCGGTCGGCAGGACCCGGGCGTGCTCGAGGCCGATGCCGGTCATGTGCGCCGTCAGCCACTCCGCGGCCCGGCGCATATCCGGCGCATGCTCGGCCTTGGTGCTGACGCTGGGGATACGCAGGAACGCCTTCAGCTCCTCGACGAAGGCCGACCGTTGCTGCTGGATGTAGCCAATGGCTGGATGCATGGAGTCCTCCGCGTGGGATGAGGTGTCGGGCGCGGTCCGGCTAGGGGACCACGATACCACCGGCCCGGATGATCTTGAGGCCGAGCCGCTGCAACTCGTCCAGATAGAAATTGACTCCGATGGAATCGCTGGCCATATGGCCGGTGACGATGAGATTGCCGGCCAGCCGCTGCTCCCGCGCCTCCCGCAGGTCGGCCTCGGGGAAGTGCATCATGAGCACCGTGCCGATCCCCGCCTCGAAGTAGGCTCGCAGAACGTCCACGCCGCCATTGGTGTAGCCGCCGATGGCCACCGCCACCCGACCCGCCAGCCGGTCGGCGGCGCCCAGCCGCACCTGGGGAGTGGTGGCGGCGGCCTGTTGTTCGGGAAACTCCTGCAGGGCCTCGATCACCTCGGCCACCGTGGCCCGACTCTTCGGATCGTTGAAGCGGGCCAGTTTCTCTGCGATCAACCGGCGGGTGATGACGTCGCAGGGAACGTGGACGTTCAGGAAGGCCAGCTTCAGTAGGCGCGCGGCCTGGACCACGCGCGCGTAGTTCCGGGCGTGGCTGTTCAGCTCCACCTGCTGCATGCGCCGCTGGAGGGCGGCCTCGGCCTTGGCGACGGGCACGCCGCACTCCACCATCTGCTCGATCTGGTTCCGCATCACCCGCCAGCCGTTCAGGGCGGCCGTCCCTTCGGGGTGGTGCGCCAGCACGGTGTCGCACTTGAGCTCCCGAGCCAACAATAGGTCGCTGACGTCGCAGTCGATGGTTGCGAACACCTCGCGGACGCTGTCGCTTCGCACGTGGATGCCGGAATCGCCGGGGATCTCGGTGAGCTGCGCCAGGTCCAGAGCAACTTCCATGATGTCTTCGCTGGTCATGATGCCTCCCTTGGCCGCAGGGGCCTTGTGTGTTCCCGCGCCGGCTCCTCCTCTAACACGCTCCGGCACGGCGGTCAAGGTTCAAACGCGGCACGGCGCAAATTCTGTTGACACTGGTGGCTCGATCAAGTAAATAACGCTACACTTCTCATCCAGAGTGGCTGAGGGACTGGCCCGAGGAAGCCACGGCAACCCCGCACGACGCGCGGGGTGCTAACTCCTGCCCCACGACCTGGGTGCGCCACGACGGCACAGGCGTCAGCGGGGAGAGATGGGAAGGGGAACGGAGACGTTAACCCCTTCTCACGACCCCGGTGGGAAGGGGCGTTGTTTTTTTTGGCGCCGGCCGCCGGGCCGTCGGGATCATGCGGGTGCGATGACTGGGTATCTGGTTCGCCGCGTGTGGCAGTCGCTGCTGGTCCTCTTCGGGATCTCGATCATCATTTTCACTATCCTCCATCTTACCGGCGACCCTGCCGTCCTCCTGATGCCGCCGGACGCCACCAAGGAGGACATCGACAACTTCCGCAAGGTGATGGGCTTCAACGACCCACTCTTCCTCCGGTGGCCGCCCTGGGAGCATCTCAGCCCGCCCTGGCGGTTCCTCACGGACACGCAGTACGGTCGATTCTTCACGGGGGTGGTGCGGG
>JGI20214J51088_10003019_pt1 | contig 11123 bp, 11 predicted proteins | sample WetSurMetagenome_FD_51088 | JGI IMG/M metagenome (IMG submission 51088)
CGGCAATAGCGATTCGGATGCGAGCTTCGTTGAGGACATCCCCGCCGGCATCGTGCTGCCCAACCTGCTCGCCGTGGGCGCGGTGGACCAGGCCGGCGATGAGGCGCCGTTCACGAGCTACGGGCCGACCGTGAAAGTCCATGCCGACGGCTACCAGGTCGAGAGCTACCTGCCCGGAGGCGACCGGGTCGCGTTGTCGGGCACCTCGATGGCGTCGCCGCAGGTCGCCAATCTGGCGGCCAAGCTGTTGGCCGTCGACCCGGCGCTGACGCCGACCCAGCTCGTCAAGCTGATCGTCGGCACGTCCGATGCCAGCGCCGACGGCCGGCGGCACCTGATCGATCCGAAGAAGGCGCTCGCTGCGGTCGGTATGAAGTGATCCCGCGCCGGCGCGCTCCCGTTCGGTGGGGCGTGCGGCCCTCCGCGGAGCGATGGTGCCCTCGCCCTTCGCCATCCGCAGCGGCTGCCATCACGAACGACGGAGGCAGCGATGCACGAGTAGGAGTCGGGCGCGACGACGCGGCGACGGCTGCTGGGCTGGATCGCGGTGCTGGCCTTGGCGCCGCGCCCTGGCCGGGCACGACCCACGGAGGCTTGGGTGATGCTGGTCCGCGAGACGGCTGCCGACATCGACCAGGCCGATTTCCTGGTGAGCGAGAAGTACGACGGCGTGCGCGCGGTCCGGGACGGCTGCGGGCTGCGCTTTCGCAGTGGCCTGCCGGTGGCGGTGGCGGCCTGGTTCACGCGCCGCGTGCGGCCGCCGGCGCGGGACGGTGAGCTCTGGCTGGCTGGCGGGCGGACGGACGTTTCGAGGCGCTGTCGGGCGTGTTGCGCAAGGCCGCACCGGTGGAAGTCGACTGGAGCGCGCCGCGCGACCAGCTGTTCGACCAGCCCGGCCAGCGCGCACGCCTCGCCGAGCGCGCGCAGCGCATCGATGCGGCGGCCCGTGAGATGGCGTGGCCGCGGCTGGCGGCCATGGCGCAGTGCCCGCTCGCCAGCCGCGCCGAGCTGCAGCGCCGGCTTGACGAGGCCATCGTCGTCGGCCATCTCACCGGCCAAGGTCGGCAAGCCAGCCGGCTCGCCGCGCCGCGCGTGCGCCTGGCCTGAAAAGTGGCGGCGAGATCCTGGGCGGCTCCNGCTTCATCAACGCCGAACGCGCGGCGTCGCCGCCGATCGGCACGACCGCGACCTTCCCCTACCGGGGAGCGACGACGACCGGCGCGCCTCGCCTCGAGAGCTGCTTGCGCCGCGACGAGCCGCAGCCGGCGTTCAGAGCACTTCGCTCGCGAAGTCCGCCAGGCGCGAACGCTCGCCGCGCGCGAGCATCACGTGGCCGCCGTGCGGCCAGCCCTTGAAGCGGTCGACGGCGTAGGTCAGGCCCGAGCTGCCTTCGGTGAGGTAGGGCGTGTCGATCTGCGCCAGGTTGCCCAGGCAGACGATCTTCGTGCCTGGGCCGGCGCGCGTGATCAACGTCTTCATCTGCTTGGGCGTCAGGTTCTGCGCCTCGTCGATGAGTACGAATTTGTTCAGGAAGGTTCGCCCGCGCATGAAGTTCAGGCTCTTCACCTTGATCTTGCTGCGCACGAGGTCGTTGGTCGCGGCGCGGCCCCACTCGCCAGCGCTGGCGTCGCTGCGCGCCAGCACCTCGAGGTTGTCGTCGAGCGCGCCCATCCATGGGCCCATCTTCTCTTCCTCGTTGCCGGGCAGGAAGCCGATGTCGTCGCCCACCGGCACCGTGACCCGGGTGACGATGATCTCGGTGTAACGCCGCTCGTCGAGCACCTGGCTCAGGCCGGCGGCCAGCGTCATCAGCGTCTTGCCGGTGCCGGCGGTGCCGGTCAGCGTGATGAAGTCGCACTCCGGGTCCATCAACAGGTTGAGCGCGAAGTTCTGTTCGCGGTTGCGCGCCGTCACGCCCCAGACCGCGTTCTTGCCGTGGGTGTAGTCGCGCAGCGTCTTCAACACCGCGGTCTTGCCGGTGATCTCGGTCACGCGCGCGTAGAGCGGCGCGGCGCTTGGTGCCTCGAGGTAGACGAACTGATTGATCAGCAGCGACGGCACCAGCGGGCCGCTGATGCGGTAGTACGTGTGCCCGGCCTGCTGCCAGCTCTCCATCGTCTTGCCGTGGCGCTCCCAGAAATCGGCCGGCAGCGGCAGCACGCCGGTGTAGAGCAGGTCGCCGTCGTCGAGCGTCTTGTCGTTGAAGTAGTCCTCGGCCGGGAGTCCGAGTGCGCGCGCCTTGACGCGCATGTTGATGTCCTTGGACACCAGCACGACGTCGCGCTGCGGCTGCTGCTCACGCAGGCTTTGCACTACGCCCAGGATCTGGTTGTCGGCCTTGCCCTGCGGCAGGCCGGCCGGGAGCCTGATCTCCAGCAGTTGGGTCTGGAAGAAGAGCTTGCCGCCGGCCTCGCGGTGGCCGGTCTTGGCGAGCGGGATGCCGATCTTCGGGTCCAGGCTGCCGTCGTCCTTGGTGAACGAGGCCAGTGCGTCGAGGTCGCGGCTGACCTGGCGCGCATTGCGCGCGACTTCGCTCATGCCCTTCTTGTGGCCGTCGAGTTCCTCCAGCGTGATCATCGGCAGGAACACGTCGTGTTCCTCGAAGCGGAACAGGCTCATCGGGTCGTGCATCAGCACGTTGGTGTCGAGCACGAAGAGCCTGGCCGGCCCGCTGTGGCGTGGCGAGCGCGCGCGCGGCTTGACGGCGGCCGCGGCCGCTGGGGCTGCCGGGGCGCGCGCCGGCGGCGGCGCCGCGGCGACGGCCACCGGTTCGGCGTGCAAGGCCAGCGCCGCGGGCGCCGGCTCGGCACGGGTCTTCAAGCTGCGCTTGTCGGCCTTCGGTGCGGCCTGCGAGTCGAAATCGGAGCTGCTCAGCAGAGCGGCTTTCCTGGCGGGTGGCTTGGGCAGGGGCATGGGGCGTGGGTCTGAAAAGGCAAAAGCCGCACAGGCGGCTGTGCGGCTTTCAGGGGGTGGTGGTCGGGGGCGGCACGTCGCACGCGCCGGCGGAGCGGCTCTCGTTCGATCTCAGGCCGCCTTCTTCAGCGCCTTTACGGCTTTGAGCACTTCGTCGACGTGGCCGGCGACCTTGATGCCACGCCACTCGGCGCGCATCACGCCTTCGGCGTCGATGAGGAAGGTGCTGCGCTCTATGCCTTTGACCTTCTTGCCGTACATGATCTTGTTCTTGACCACGCCGAACATGTGGCAGAGCTTCTCTTCGGTGTCGGCGATCAGTTCGAAGGGCAGCTCGAGGTTCTGCTTGAACTTCTCGTGCGAGGCCATGTTGTCGCGCGAGACGCCGAAGACGACGGCGCCGGCCTTGAGGAAGTCCTTGTGGCGGTCGCGGAACTGCATCGCTTCGGTCGTGCAGCCAGGGGTGGCGTCCTTCGGGTAGAAGTACAGCACCACGGCATGACCCAGATGGGATTGGGGCGTGAACTTCACGCCGCCGGTGGCGAGGGCTTCGAATTCCGGAAGGGCTTTGTTGAGGACAGGCGTCATGGATGGTTTTCTCGGCAAAGCGGCGTGCCGAAGCCGGCGCAACGCAAGATTATAAATCGAGCGCTCTACGACACCTCACCGTCGAGAAGCAATGCCGCGAGCACCGAGCGCCGTTCGCTGACGAGCACGTTGTAGGTGCGACAGGCGGCCGCGGTGTCCATCGTCTCGACGCCGATGCGGCGCTCGATCAGCGCGCGCATCAGCGACGGGTGCAGGAAGCGCAGCCGGCGGCCGCTGCCGAAGATCACGACCTCGGGAGCGAGCTCGACGATGCGCTCGAAGTGCGCGGCGTCGAGCGCCTCGAAGCGGTCCGCCGGCCAGGCCAGCACCTCGCCGGTCCAGGGCACGAGCAGGCTGTGGTCGTGCATCGTCGCGCCGACCCAGACGCGGCCCGGCTCGTGGCGCGAGATCACGTTCACGCCGGCAAGGCTGTCAGGCTGGAATTTCATGCGTGGATAATTCTATTTCCTCTGCCGGAGCGCCAGTCCGTGAAGCCCATCGTCAAATCCAGCAAGCTTGCCAACGTCTGCTACGACATCCGCGGACCGGTGCTCGACAAGGCACGCCAGATGGAAGAGGAGGGGCAGAAGATCATCAAGCTCAACATCGGCAACCTGGCCGTGTTCGGGCTCGAGCCGCCCGACGAGATCGTGCAGGACATGATCCGCAATCTGCCGCACGCGGCCGGCTACACCGACAGCAAGGGCTTGTTCGCGCCCCGCAAGTCGGTCGTCCACTACACGCAGGAGAAGGGCATCGCCGGCGTCACGGTCGACGACGTGTACCTCGGCAATGGCGCGTCCGAGCTGATCGTGATGAGCCTGAACGCGCTGCTCGACAACGGCGACGAAGTGCTGGTACCTGCCCCGGACTATCCGCTTTGGACGGCCGCGGTCTCGCTCTCGGGCGGGCGCCCGGTGCACTACTTGTGTGACGAGGGCGCAGACTGGTTGCCGGACCTCGCAGACATGGAGCGCAAGATCACGCCGAACACGCGCGCGATCGTCGTCATCAACCCGAACAACCCGACCGGCGCGCTCTATCCGGACGACCTGTTGCGTGGCATCGTCGAGATCGCGCGCCGGCACCAGTTGATCGTCTTCGCCGACGAGATCTACGACAAGACGCTGTACGACGGCAACACGCACACCAGCATCGCGTCGCTCGCCGATGACCTGCTCTTCGTCACTTTCAACGGCCTGTCCAAGAACTACCGCAGCTGCGGCTACCGCGCGGGCTGGATGACGGTGTCGGGCGACAAGCGCGATGCGAAGGACTACATCGAGGGCCTGAACATGCTGGCGTCGATGCGGCTGTGCTCGAACACGCCGGGTCAGCTCGCGATCCAGACCGCGCTCGGTGGCTATCAGAGCATCAAGGACCTGGTCGCGCCGGGTGGGCGCCTGTGCCGCCAGCGCGACCTCGCGCACGCGCTGCTGACGCAAATCCCCGGCGTCAGCGTCGTCAAGCCGAAGGCAGCGCTGTACATGTTTCCGCGTCTGGACCCGAAGTTCTACCCGATCCAGGACGACCAGCAGTTCGCCTACGAGCTGCTCGCCGAGGAGAAGGTGCTGATCGTCCAGGGCAGCGGCTTCAACTGGCCGGCGCCGGACCACTTCCGCCTGGTGTTCCTGCCGAACTCGGACGACCTGACCGAGGCCATCGGCCGCATTGAGCGGTTCCTCTCGCATTACCGCAAGCGACACTCCGTTTGAATCCAGACATGAAGACACCAAGTGTTCCGACGAAGGCCGAGGTCGGCGCGCGGCGCGAGGTCGAGGCCGGGCCGATCCAGGTCGGCCTGCTCGGCATCGGCACCGTAGGCCGCGGCACCTTCGAGGTGCTGCGGCGCAACCAGGAGGAGATTCGGCGCCGCGCCGGTCGCGGCATCGCGATCACGATGGTCGCCGACCTCGACGTCGAGCGCGCGCGCGCGATCGTCGGCGAGCACGCCAGCGTGGTCGCCGACGCGCGCGCTGTGATCGCGAACCCGGCGATCGAGATCGTCGTCGAGCTGATCGGCGGCTACGGCATCGCGCGCCGGCTGGTGCTGGAGGCGATCGCCGCCGGCAAGCATGTCGTGACCGCGAACAAGGCGCTGCTCGCGGTGCACGGCACCGAGATCTTCCAGGCCGCGCGCGACCAGGGCGTGATCGTCGCGTTCGAGGCCGCGGTCGCGGGCGGCATCCCGATCATCAAGGCCTTGCGCGAGGGCCTGACCGCGAACCGCATCGAGTGGGTCGCGGGCATCATCAACGGCACGACGAACTTCATCCTCTCCGAGATGCGCAGCAAGGGGTCGGACTTCGCGACCGTGCTTGCGCAGGCGCAGGCGCTAGGTTATGCCGAGGCCGACCCGAGCTTCGACATCGAAGGCATCGACGCCGCGCACAAGGCGACGATCATGAGCGCGATCGCNTTCGGCGTGCCGGTCCAGTTCGACCGCGCCCATGTCGAAGGCATCACGACCCTTCAGGCGGCCGACATCCGCTACGCCGAACAGCTCGGCTACAGGATCAAGCTGCTCGGCATCACGAAGCGCCGTGACGACCTTCGAACCGTCGGCAGCGCCGCCGGCGGCATCGAGCTGCGCGTGCACCCGACGCTGATCCCGGCGACGCGGCTGATCGCCAACGTCGAAGGGGCGATGAACGCGGTCGTCGTGCACGGCGACGCAGTCGGCACCACGCTCTACTACGGCAAGGGCGCCGGCGCCGAGCCGACCGCCAGTGCCGTGATCGCCGATCTCGTCGACATTACCCGTCTCGCGACCGCCGACCCCGACCACCGCGTGCCGCACCTGGCCTTCCAGCCCGGCGAGTTGCAGGACACGCCGATCCTGCCGATCGACGAAGTCGTCACCGCGTTCTACCTTCGGCTGCAGGTTGCCGACGAGAAGGGCGTGCTCGCGCGCATCACCGGCATCCTGGCCGACAACGACATCTCGATCGACGCCGTGCTGCAGCGGGAAAGCGCCGAAGGTGAACGCCAGACAGATCTCATCATCCTCACGCACGACACCGTCGAAGGCCGGATGAAGGCCGCGCTGGCGCAGATGCAGGCGCTGCCCACGGTGTTGGCGCCGATCGTGCGCATCCGCAAGGAAGAGTTGAATTGATTCCCCCGAAGCGCCTTCGACGCTCCCCCGCGGGGGGGCGAGCAGCAACGAGAAGCAGTCCCTGCGGACTGTTTCTCGCCTGCGAGGGCTGGCGGGCATGCTTGCCCGCGGCCGCCGCCAGTGGTCCGGCAGAGCCGGATCCGCGGCGGCTGCGTGACTTCTCCGCGGTTCGCCGGAGTCGCGCGCCATGAAGTACATCAGCACCCGCGGCGACACCACGCCGCGCAGCTTCTCGGACATTCTGCTCGAAGGGCTCGCGCCGGACGGCGGCCTGTACCTCCCGACACATTACCCGCAGGTCGACGCGGCGACGCTGCAGCGCTGGCGCGACCTGTCCTATGCGGACCTGGCGTTCGAGATCCTCTCGCTCTTCATCGACGACATCCCGGCCGCGGACCTGAAGCGGCTCGTTGCGGCCACCTACACCGAGGCCGTCTTCGGCACGAAGGCGATCACGCCGCTGAAGCCGCTCGAGGCGGGCGTCGCCCTCGAAGCCTTGTCGAACGGCCCGACGTTGGCCTTCAAGGACATGGCGATGCAACTGCTCGGCAACCTGTTCGAGTACGAGTTGGGCCGGCGCGGCGAGACGCTGAACATCCTCGGTGCGACCTCGGGCGACACGGGTAGCGCGGCCGAGTACGCGATGCGCGGCAAGAAGGGCGTGCGCGTGTTCATGCTCAGCCCGCACGGCCGGATGAGCCCGTTCCAGCAGGCGCAGATGTTCAGCCTGCAGGACACGAACATCCACAACCTCGCGGTCGAAGGTGTGTTCGACGACTGCCAGGACATCGTCAAGGCGGTCAGCAACGATCTGGAATTCAAGCATCGGCATCGCATCGGCACCGTGAACTCGATCAACTGGGCACGCCTGCTGGCCCAGGTCGTCTACTACTTCGCCGGCTATTTCCAAGCGACGGAGCCGGCCCCGGGGCTCCGCGTCGCTGCACCACCCCCTGACGGCGCTGCGCCGCCTCATGGCGGCTCGGTGGCGACGCCGAACGGCGAGCCGCCGAGGGTCAGCTTCGCCGTGCCGTCGGGCAACTTCGGCAACATCTGCGCCGGCCATGTCGCGCGCCGCATGGGGNTGCCGATCCACCGCCTCGTGCTGGCGACGAACGANAACGATGTCCTCGACGAGTTCTTCCGCACCGGCACCTACCGCGTGCGTGCGAGCGCCGAGACGCACGAGACCTCGAGCCCGTCAATGGACATCAGCAAGGCGAGCAACTTCGAGCGCTTCGTCTTCGACCTGCTCGGCCGCGACGGCGCGCGCACGCGCGAGCTGTTCGGCGAGCGCCTCGCGCGCGACGGTGGCTTCACGCTGGCCGCGGCTGAGTTCGCGCCTGCGTGCGACCGGGCCGGATTCGGCTTCGCCTCCGGCAAGAGCACGCATGCCGAGCGGCTGGCGACGATCCGCGACACGTGGCAACGCTTCGGGGTGATGGTCGACACCCATACTGCCGATGGCCTGAAGGTCGCGCGCGAGCACCTCGACCCCGGCGTGCCGATGATCGTGCTCGAGACCGCGCTGCCGGCCAAGTTCGCCGCGACGATCCGAGAAGCGCTCGGCCCCGACGCGCCGCCGCCGCCGCTGCCCGCAGCGCTGCGCGACATCGAGTCGCTGCCGCGGCGCTTCAGCGTCGTCGCGGCCGACGCGANCGAGGTCAAGCGAATCATCGAGACCCACACGACGTGAAAGCATGAAAGACACCCGCCCGTTGCTGAGCCTGGACGACGCGCTCGCCCGCCTGGTCGAAGGCGCGGCGCCCTTCCGCATTGCGCAGACCGAATCGGTCTCGACCTTCGACGGCCTGGGCCGCGTACTCGCCGCCGACGTGCTGTCGGCGCTGCACGTGCCGCCTGAGGACAACACCTCGATGGACGGCTATGCACTGCGCACGGCCGACGTGCCGAGCGCCGGCACCGTGCTGCCGGTGTCGCAGCGCATCCCGGCCGGCGTCGTCGGCACCGAACTTCGGCCGGGTACCGCGGCGCGCATCTTCACCGGCGGCCAGGTGCCANCCGGCGCCGACGCGGTGGTGATGCAAGAGCAGTGCGAAGCCGTTGCCGGCGACGGGCTGGGCGCGGTGCGCGTGAACACCGTCCCCGGCTTCGGGCAGTGGATCCGGCGCCGCGGGGAGGATGTGCACCAGGGCGCTATCGTGCTCCACCGGGGGGCGCGGCTGACGCCGCAGGCGCTCGGGATGGCGGCCTCGGTCGGCGCGGCCACGCTCGCGGTCGTNCGCCGGCCGCGCGTGGCGCTGTTCTCCACCGGCGACGAGCTGATGATGCCCGGTGAGCCGCTCAAGCCCGGCGCGATCTACAACTCGAACCGTTTCACGCTGCGCGCTCTGTTCCAGGCTGCGGGTTGCGAGATCACCGATCTGGGCATCGTGCCTGACCGGCTTGACGCGACGCGTGCTGCGTTGCGCGAGGCGGCGGCCGGGCACGACCTGATCGTCACCTGCGGCGGCGTCTCGGCCGGCGACGAGGACCACCTCAAGCCTGCGGCGCAGGCCGAGGGCACGCTCGAGCACTGGCAGATCGCGATCAAGCCGGGCAAGCCGCTCGCGTTCGGCACGATCCGCCGTCCGGCCGACGACGGAACGGCGCTGCTGATCGGCTTGCCTGGCAACCCCGTGTCGAGCTTCGTGACCTATCTTCTTTGCGTGACCACCGTGCTGCGCGCGATGCAGGGCTCGGCCGCGGCGCTGCCGGCAGCGCTTCCGCTGCGCGCCGACTTCGACTGGCCACGCCCCGACAAGCGGCGCGAGTTCCTGCGCGTGCGCCTGAACGAACGCGGCGGTCTCGAGCTGTTCGCGAACCAGAGCTCGGGTGTGCTGACCTCGGTCGTCTGGGCCGACGGTCTGGTGGACAACCCGGCGGGTCAAAGCATCCGGATCGGCGACACGGTACGCTTCCTGCCGATCTCCGAACTGATCAACCGCTGATGAAGATCCGGCTGCGCTACTTCGCCTCGCTGCGCGAGGCGCTCGGTTCCACCGAGACGCTGGAGCTGCCGGCCGGCACAACGCTGGGCGCACTGCGCGACCGGTTGCTCGCGCGCGGCGGCCGCCACGCCGACGCGCTTGCGCGTACGCGCGCGCTGCGCTGCGCGCTGAACCAGGTGATGAGCGACGAGACCGCGATCATCGAGGACGGCGCCGAGGTCGCCTTCTTCCCTCCGGTCACCGGCGGCTGAATATCGTGACCCGCGTCGCGATCCAGAGCGCCGACTTCGACCTCACGACCGAGGTCGCAGCGCTGCGCGCCGGCGACGCCGGCGTCGGCGCGGTCGCGAGCTTCATCGGCACCGTGCGCGACCGCCACGGCGCCGGCCCCGGCGAGGTGCGCGAAATGGAACTCGAGCATTANCCCGGCATGACCGAGCGCGCGATCGAGGCCATGATCGACGCCGCGATGCAGCGCTTCGACATCCGCGCCGCGCGCGTGATTCACCGCGTCGGCAGGCTGCTGCCGCAGGACCAGATCGTGCTTGTCGCCGTCTCGTCGGCGCACCGCGGTCAGGCCTTCCAGGCGTGCGAGTTCCTGATGGACTACCTGAAGACTCAGGCACCGTTTTGGAAGAAGGAGCTCACGCCCGAAGGCGCNCGCTGGGTCGATGCGCGCGTCGCCGACGACGACGCGCTGCGACGCTGGGGCATTGCAGTGGCCAACGGTTGACGATGGACCAGACCGCGCTGCGCAGCGCCCTGGGCCGCTTCGCCACCGGCGTCACCATCGTCAGCTGCGTTGATGCGCGCGGCGAACGCGTCGGCCTGACCGCCAACTCGTTCCAGTCGTTGTCGCTGGCGCCGGCACTGGTGCTGTGGTCGCTGCGCCGCATCAGCCCCAGTCTGGCGGCATTCCAGCAGGCGCGGCATTTCGCTGTGAATGTGCTCGGCGAGGCCCAGGTCGACCTGTCGCGCCGCTTCGCGACGCGGCGCGANGCCAAGTTCGACGAAGGCTTGTGGGCGCTCGGCACGACGGGCGCGCCGGTGCTCGCCGGCTGCGCCGCGGTGTTCGAATGCGAGGCCCATTNGAACCAGACCGCGGGCGACCACGAGCTCTTCATCGGCCGCGTGCTGTCAATAAGCGAGGCGCCAGTGCCGCCGCTCGTGTTCCAGGGCGGGCATTACCACCTGCTCGGGGAGATCCTATGAGCCGATCGACGGGTTGTCCCGATATTCGCGGCGCCCGCGACCGGCGTGCGGCGATGGGGAGGTCGGCATGAGGCTCGAGGCGAAGTGGATCGAGATGTTCGGGCAGGTGTTCGGTCTGTGCGGCGTCAAGCCCGGCGATGTCTGCGCGGTGCTGTCGGAACACGCCAGCCGGCCCGAGCTGGTGCGGCTCGCCGAACTGGCGCTGGCGCGTCTGGGCGCGCGACCCTTCCATCTGGTGCTGCCGGGTCGGCCGCTGGCGGCGCCGGTGCCGGTGCGATCGACAGGCGCGTCGGACGCGATCGGCGGGCTCGAGCCGGTAGTCGCGGCGCTCGCCGGTACCC
>JGI20214J51088_10003020_pt1 | contig 11121 bp, 10 predicted proteins | sample WetSurMetagenome_FD_51088 | JGI IMG/M metagenome (IMG submission 51088)
TGTGGTGGCGAGCCGATTGCCGATCGATGAGCTGGACGACTACCTGCACGACACCGACCGCGAGGTGCGCATGACGGTGGCCGAACGCATCGCGCCGGAACGCCTGACCGCCTTTATTGGAGACGAGGATTATCTGGTGCGCCTGCAGGCGGCGAAGCGCCTGCCGCACGGGCAGTTGCCGCGCATGGTGGATGACGAGGACAGGGAAGTGCGCAAGGAAGTGGCGCGGCGCTTGCCGTCGTTTGCCTTGGGCATGATGGCCAAAGACGAAGATGCGGAAGTGCGGCGTATCGCTGCGGCGCGCGTGTTGCCGGCCGATGCGGCAACGATGCTGGCAGACAGCGATTGGGTCGTGCGCCTGGAAGCGGCGCAGCTTGCACCGCTTGAAAACATTGCCGGACTGGTGGACGATGACGAGCCGGACGTGCGCGCTGTCGTGCGCCAGCGATTGAATGACTATTTGCCTGGGGATGACGAATGAGTATCTATACGCTTGACGAAACCACTTTGCGCAACCTGGCAGAAGAGATCGAAGCCGTCCCGCCGCGACCGCACCACAGCGCATTGCTGGAGATCGCCAATCGCATCCGCCCCGGCTGCACCTTTCGTTATGCGCTGAATCGCGGCGGCTGGTATCGTCCCGGCGGACTCATCACCGCCGACGGTACCCGCATCGCCGAGAGCCTGGTAACCTGGGCGAAGATCGAACTGGCTGCCTGCGACGGAGATATGGGCGAGCTGGTCGAACGTCATGCGGGCAAGGGGCTGCTGGTGACACGCCATACCGGGCGCACGCATTACTTCGTTGCCGCGTACGGACCGGCTCCGGCGGATTTCTTGCAGCTTGAGGTGGAAGAATTGCAGGAGGTGCTGGATCGCAAGTTGATCGATACCGACAAACCTCCCGAAGACCTGCAGGAACTTACCGAGCCTATCGCCCCCGATGTGCTTGAAGGTGAGGCCGTTGCCGCGCCGCGTTACCGGTTCAGGCGGCTGATCGATATGCAGCAGACCGTTGCCAGGACATCGCCCTCAGGACAGCACCATGCCGGATTGCCGCGCCTGCTTTCGGAATGGGCGCACAGCAGTGCCGCTGCACGCGGGCATTTCAGCGACCATTGGATCGTCGCACTGCGCGAACACCAGGACCGCTATCGCAACCCGGTGATCACGGCTTCACTGGTATCGCGCCATGCGCGCGAACTTAAACCGTTCCAGTGGAACATCGATCTTTCCGGAGTGGAGATGAATGCGCAGCTGCAGGCTTTCGATCGGGCGGCCGGATACACGTCTGCCTGGTATGCACACCTGGTCGCTGGAACCATCACGCCGCCCAAGATCGCCTATGCCGTGGCGCGCGATCTGGAGGCCGGGTTCAGTTACCTGCCGGATACCGAAGTGGCATTGATAAGGAGCTGGGTGGCGGAGCCGTACTCGGTTTAATAAATTCCATGTTGGCCTGAAGACGCAATAACGATGGGGGAACGCAAAGAGGCCGCCGCGTTATTCATTCAACCTTCCCCCGCAATAGCAGCCAAAGAATGAAGCCCGACACTGCGCTCGCGCCCAGTGTCCATGAGAGTACCACCCCCAGCCCGGTTCGATAATACCAAGTAGCAATGCCGGAGGCGATGAAGCCAATCTCGGTGGCACCGAAGACGATGGTGAGCCAGAACTGCATCAGCGTCATGTGGAGTTGGGCGCGCGTAGTGATGGCAAAGCTCACTGCTTCCAGTCGTTCCTTCACCGCGTCGTAGATATCTCCTACCCCGAGCAGTCGCTCCCCGGCTTTCGTCACTGCATCACTGAAACGGCTGGCGCTGGTGATTGCGCCGTAGTATTCCTCCAGGCCGTCGATCACTTCCTGCTTGAGGACGATGAGTTCCTCGACTGATTTCGGCATGTGGCGCGAAAGCCGATCATAGAGATGTTGCAACACCGCGTGTTCGAGCAGCAGAAGTTCGAGCGTGATGAGAAAAGGCAATGCGCTCTTCGGTGGCAGGTTGGCGGACGACGCGTCTTCGGTTTTATCTTCTGCCGCATCATGCAAATCGATCCCGCTGCGGCGCGCGAGCAGGGTCATGCCGCCTTGCTTTGCACAGTAGTCGCGGGCCAGTTCCTCGTTCACGACTTCCTGTTTCAGGATGCGGTGTGAACGGTCAAGGAACAAAAGACGCACGATGTCTTGCCCATGTTGCCCGATGAAAGTTGCCAGCGGTTCTAGCGGCACGCGCAACAGGGTCAGCGGGAAGTACAGTCCAGACCAGGCAGATTTGCCGGTGATCTCGTGGTTGATCGGTCCAAGCACGCGCCATAGCCGCGCCACCAGACCATCTTCCGCTTCGGGATCAAGCCAGGCTATCCAGCGCGCAACGTCGAAGTTTTGGGGTGTCGCGGGCAGCCACACCTCCCATAGTGCTACGCCCGTCTTGTGGCTCAGCAGATAGACATCGGCATGAATGGGAACGTTGTCCGACAATCCCTCCAAAGCGATTCGCCCCAGTGGCCAGCGCACAATGCGCCGTGTTTCCAAAAATGCCTTGCCCAGCAGCCGCCGTTCGAATTCGGCGAGTTCCGCCATGTAAGCCTGCGATTCTTCCGTTCGCAACTGCGCCACCCCGGGATTTGACGTGCCAAACCCCTTGAAAGCACCTTTCAGTCGTATGGAAAACAGCAGCACGAACGCAGGTTCGACCACACTGTTGACCTCGTCAGTTCGATTCGGAAGCATGGTGCCAGTCTTAAAAACTGATTACCGTGGCACCTTCGAGGGCATAGCGGACGAAGGCATCGCGTGCGTATTCGAGTTTGAAGCCGAGTTGCGTGAACTCCTCGGCCTTACCCATTTTTTCCGCGATGTCACGGCACACAAGCACCGGCACGCCATTTTTCGCGAGAGTAACCAAGGTGTCACGGTACGCGCCGTTGGCCGGGTCGGCGATGGCTTTTTCTGCCGGGCCGAACACATAGATTTCCAGCGCCACGCCTTGCTGATCTTTAACCTGGCGGATGCGCTCGGATACGTGGGAGCCGGTGCCGAGGCTGCTCGCGTCATCATGGAAAATGTGAATCACGACTTTTTTCATGGTCATCTCCTTATTTGGAAAGTATCTGGAACAGCTTGTAGGCCGTCATTACCACGATCAGTACGCCGAAGCCCTGCTTCAGGCGCTTGCCCGGAACGTACAGACTGGTAATGCGTGCACCGAAGAACGAGCCCGCTGCACCCACGACGATCAGAACCGCGGCCAGCGTCAGATCGACCCTGGCGGTGGCAAGGTGCGGGATGAGTGCCGAGAAAGAAGGCGGTGTGACAGCGAGCGCATTGATGGCGGCGGCATGCTTGGGCTCGAATCCAACCAGGATGAGTGTAGGCAACAGCAGAAAACCCGGGCCAACGCCGAGCATGCCGGCAGCTACTGAGATTGGCGCGGCGAGCAGCAGCGCAAGTTTCAAATTGGGTTCAGACGAGTAGGTAGTGCCGGGCTTCTCCGGCAGGAACATGCGCCACGCAAGGAAGGCGACGGCGGCGAAATAGAACGCCCACAAATAACGTGCATCCACGTGCAAGGCAAGCCACGAACCGAAAGGTGCAGCTATCGTGGTGACAACGGCGAGCAGGATCGCCGGTCGCCAGGCCACCAGCCCGCTGCGCGCAAAGCCGAACAGCGAGAACAGTGCGGTGATGCCGTTCAGGAACAGGGAAAGCGGCTGCACCTCATGCACCAGATCGTGCAGGAAAAAACCGAGGAATGGAACCGCCGCGAAGGCCACGCCCAAACCCAGCATGCCTGAGGCGATGGACAGAACGGCCAGCCCGATGGCCATGATGAGAGTTGCGTTTTCCATGCCCGCTCCTCAGAAGACTGCAAATTCTTCGACTCGCAAGCGAGGTTCGGCTTGCGATGTTCCCGGACTATAGCACTTCGGCGCGTATGCCTTTTGGATCGGCGGGCAAGGTGCGCTGTCGCAAGAACAGACAGCAGTCACCCGGCTTTTGCGATATCGCTATTTTTTCCTGTCCGTCACCCAAACGTAAAACATCGGCAAGTAGAACAGGCTCAAAAAAGTGCCTATCAACAGGCCGCCGATTGCGGCATCCGCCAACGGTGAAAGCCGCTCCAGTCCGATAGCGCGTTGCATCGCGATCGGCACCATGCCGGCAATGGTGGCCAGTGCGGTCATCAGGATAGGCCGGTAGCGCAGGCGGATGGAACCTTCGGCGGCAGCGAAGGCATCCTGGCCCTCGCGCCGTCGTTCCTGAATGAAATCCACCATCAGGATCGAATTCTTGATGATGATCGAGAACAGGAGCACGGTGCCGAGGATAGCCGGCAGTGCCATGGCCTTGCCAAAGGCGAGCAGACCCCAGATCGCGCCGATGGCCGACAGCGGCAGAATCAGGATGGACAGCACGGCCAAGCCGATGCTGCGATAGGCCGGCACCAACACGCCGAACAGCACCATCATGCCAAGTCCCAGTCCCAAGCCCATCAGTTTGCTCGACTCCTGCGCGCTGGCGAAGTCGCCGAAATCTTCGGCGCTCACGCCGGGCGGCAGCACTTTCTGCACTGCGGCCATCGCGTTCGTGCTGAGAAAACTGATCGGCACGGTACTGCGGAAGCCATACACATCCAGGCTGTAGTGAATGCCATCGGTGGAGATTACTGCCGTGGACGGTTGCAACAGCAGATGGGCGACATCGCCCAGAACCGCGCTATGGCCTTCGGACAGGCGGATGGGCAGATTCATGAGCGCTTGGGGCGTTTCACGATAGGGTGCACCGAAATACAGGCGCACCGGGATGCTGCCCATGCTGGGCAGGCGGCTGAACGCGGCTACGGGCAGTCCTTTCATTGGCAGTTGCGCGACGATCTGGTCGGGTGTCACGCCCAGGTTGCGCAGCTTGGCATCGTCGAATTGCAATACGGCTTCCTCGCTGTCGCGATCCCAGGTGGTGGATACCGAAGTGAATCCGGGTATCTTCAGCATGGCTTCGCGCACCTTGTCCGCGGCATCCGGCAGCAATCGCCAATCGTCCGCAGTCAGACGGATGTCGACCGGTGCCTTGATGCTGGAAAGCGCGGTGGCGCCATAGTCATACGCATCGGCTGTCACCACGCCGGGAATCTTGTGCAAGGCCTCGCGCAGTTCCGACTCGATCTGCCAGCTTGTTTCCGTGCGGTGCAGGCGGTCAATGTAGGTCAGCGTATAACTCGCCTCGCCGGGCAACTGGCCGGATCCCAGCGACAGCACGCCCGGTTCCGAGCCGTAGACCACATCCCATCGTGTCAGCCGCGCATCCTGGTCTAGCGACTGCTCAAAAGATTTCAGGCGCGCATCGGCATCCTGCACGGTGACGTTGCCGCCAAACTTGACATGCACGCGCACGATGCCGGTATCCATCGGCGGCAGCGCTTCGCGCCCGATGACAGGCAGTACGGTGCGCGCGCTGAATATCAGCAATGCCAGTGCAGGGAGCAGGAAGATCACGCGTCGCACGGTGCGGCCGCCAAAAGCGAAGTGCAACAGACCGGTATAAAGCCCGGCACCCGGCCCAACGAAACGCTGGTAGCCACGTTCGATGGCCTGTTCCCAGCGCGATTTGGGGGGAAGCCCGTTGCGGTACCAGAACATCGAAATGCGCGGAATCAGCGTGACAGCCAGGAAATACGAAACGAACACCGCAATCAGCACCGGGAAAATCAGATGGCTGAAGACTTGTTGCGGGAAGCCGCCGACAAACATTAGCGGTGCGATGACCACGGCGGTGGCGATGGTTCCGATGAAGACCGGGGACAGCACCTCCTGCGTCCCGTTGTGGACGGCAGTCTGCACATTCTCGTGCAGCTCTCCCAAATGGCGCTCAATGTTTTCCAGCACCACGACGGCATCATCCACCAGCATGCCCAGCGCCAGGATGATGCCGGTCATCACCAGCACATTGAGTTCCTTGCCGGTGAGCCACAATACCGCGAGCGTGAGCAGGAAGACCAGCGGGATGCTGATCAGCGCAGTCACCACCGCACGCCAGTTGGCGAGAAACAGCAGAATGACCACCGCCACGAATATCACCGCGTCGCGCAGGGCCTCGATCATGTTGCTGTTCGACATTTCGATCAGCGGTCCCTGGGTATCCGCAACGCTGAAATCGATGTTTGGGAAACGGGCTTGCACATCGGGCAGCACTTTCATTGCGCCGTTGATGGTGCTTTGCACGCTGCCGCCGGGTGCGCGCTGAATGGCGACTGCAATCGCAGAACCTGCCTTGCTGTGGAATGCGGAATAGCGTTCCGCCGAAGTCAGGCTGATGCTGGCCACATCGCCCAGGGTCAGGCCGCCGGTCAGGGGGAGGGCGCGCAGCGCATCCACGCTGTTGCGTTCGCCATAGACCGTCAGCGTCAGCATATGGCTCTCGCCCTGCGCGGTGCCCACCGGGTAATCGCGGTCGATGCGGGCAATCAGTCCCTGCAGCGTTGCCGGGTCGATGCGATAGCGCGCCAGTTTGAGCGGGTCGAAGTCCACGCGCACGGCAGGCTGGTATCCGCCGAAAATGTCGACGTTGGACACGTTAGGCTGCGTCAGGAAAGCCGTGCGTATGTCGTTCTCCGCCAGCAGGCGTATTTGATCGAGCGTCAGGCCGCTGCCCGGCTTGGGCGTCAGCGCTAGCGTCAATACCGGGTTGATGAAAGAACCCACGGCGTATTCGCTGGACGCCCCGGCTTCGGGCGGCAATGCTGCCCGCGCCTGTGTCAGCGCATTGCTCACATCGAGCAGCGAGCGGTCGAGTCCCTTGGTGTACTCGAACTCGGCGGTGACGATGGATACTTCGTTCTTGTTGATGCTTTGCACATCGCGCACATCGGCAAGCGTGTAGAGCTGCTGCTCGATCGGGCGGGTGACGCGCTGCGTCACGGTCAATGCCGAGGCACCTGGCAACTGGGTGATCACGGTGACGGAGGGGCGGTCCACATCGGGGTACATGTTGCGCGGCATGTTGATGTAGCCGATCACGCCGAGCACCGAACCGATCGCCAGGATCACGCCCATCAGCAGGGGGCGTTTATAAAAAAACTCGAACATGGCTCAGTGCACTCCGGAGATGTTGTAAGGCGCGCCGCCAGCCAGACGGTTGAGTACATCCGCACTGGAGCAGGCAACCCGTACCCCGGCCAGATCGCCGGAAATCGCTACCGCTCCTTCAATTCCGCTGGCAAGCAGATTGATGCTTTGCACAGTAGCCTTGTCCGTGCCGTTGACTGGCAGGCGCACCAGATCTGCGCGTCTGCCGTCGTTGTTGAGCAGGCAATCGCCGGGAATGAATATCCCTTTTCCGGTGAAGCTGACGATGTTTACATCCACTTTGCTGCCTGGCATCAGTCCGGCCACGCGCGCCTCCCAGCGGCGCAATCCCTGTCCGGTGGCTTCCGGCCATGGATGCACGGCATACACCTTGCCATTCAGCAGCAAACCACTCACCGCAGTCGTGTCCGGCGCATCCACCAGCACCCGCTGCGGCCCCAGTGCGACGACGCGCAATAGCGGTTTGCCCGGGGTAGCGATGTCTCCCGGCTGCGCCAGTCGTGCCGCAACCACGCCATCGAAGGGGGCGATCAGGGTGGCATTGCGGAGATTTTCCCGTGCGACAGCTACGCGGGTTTGCGCCGCAGCTACAGATGCTTCAGCCACTTGCACTTGTTCCAGGGAAACGCCGCCGATCTGGTAAAGCTTTTGCGATCGCTGCAATCTATCCTGTTCGACCAGCAAGGTGCTTTCGGCAGCGGCAAGATCTGTCTTGAGCGAATTCCCCTGGGACTGGTTGCCATCGGTTTGACTCATCTCGATCGTCGCCAGCAAGTCTCCGCGTTTGAAACGGCTTCCTTCAAACAGCGGCATGCGCACGACATAGCCGGACAGGCGACTGGACAAAATGCTTTCGTCCATGGCTTCCACATCCGCCACGGCGGGGCGTGTCAGGCGCGTTTCCGCTTCTGCCAGGGTGCGATCCTGAATCACGGTGGCCCAGGCAGAGGGCGGCAATTCGGCTGACAACACCTGGCGTTGATGCCGCATCAGGAACACCGCGGCAGCAATGAGCAGCAATACAAAGATCGAAACAGGAATGATTTTTTTCATCTTCATGGTGTAATTTCCAGGGAATGGATGTATTCGGCGGAGGGAGTGCCGAGCAGGACTTGCATGCCCGACCAGGCGGTTGCTGCCTGGGCGCGTGCATCGGCATACGCATACTGGACATCAAGCAGATTGCGTTCTTGATACAGAAGTTCGTCCATGGTGCTGGCACCGAGCTGCCATTTTTCGCGCTGGATTGTAACGACCTCCTGACGGTGTTCTACTTCGGCGGCAAGTGCGCTGGCGTTGCCTATCGCCGACTGATAATTCGCTTCCAGAGTGGCAATTTGAGCGATCGTATCGGCCTGTGCAGCCTGAGCCTGTTGTTGTGCAACCTGAGCTCGCTGCGACGCTGCCGATGCACTCTTCATGCCCACCGGGTCGATGGGAATATTCATGTTGATACCGACCGACCAGACATTGTGAGGTTGCGTCACCAGGCCTCCACCGTTGAAGTTGGCGTATTGACTGTCGACGCTGAAGGCAGGGTAAAGATTGCGGTGTGCTTTTTGATTGGCTGCATCAGCCGATTTTTCCTGCTCTTTTGCCAATAGCACGGGCAGGCTTGCTTGCGCATCGGTATTCTGCAGTGCAGGCACGTCAATATCGGCGCTGATCACGGGGTTGGTCGCATTGGCCGAGGCTTTGAGCGCTGCGACGGCGGCGCGTTGATTACCCGAGAAAATGGCCTGCTGTGCCGCAAGGCGGGCCAGGTCGCTTTGAACCAGGCTTAGATCAATCTTGGCCGTACGCCCCAGTTTCACTTCCTCGCGCACACGGTCGGCATACACTTCCAGTTGCTTCTGCTCGGCCTGCAATGCCTGTGACTGGGCTGCCAAAGCCTGCAGACGCACATAAGCGCCCAAGGTCTGGTGCAGCCGCAACAGGGTTTCCTGTCGCTCAAGCAGTTGCGCTGTTGCCCTGCCTGCTTGCGCCTGATTGCGTTCGGCAGCAATGCTCCCGAACACGTCAACCGGCAAGTGATAATTGACGCCGTACTGGGTAATGTCGTTCGAGACCGGTACGGGTAAAGGTGTTACACCCGGCGCAAAGACTCCCACTATCCTGGGAGATTCGTAACGGGTTTGCCCTGCAAACACGCTGGCTTGCCCGAAGTAACGCATGTTCGCCGCAGTCGCATCGTCACTCGCTGCCTGCGATTGCAGTTCGCGTGCCGAAATCCCCGGATTGTCGAGGGTTTGCCGGAGCAGGTCGGTCAGATCGCTCGCCTGTGCAATTCCAGCCAGGCCGATGCCGAGTAATGTGCTCAATGCGGTTTGTTGCCAGTAATGTTTCTCCATGATCGACTAGTGTGCCAAGAGGGATTTAATTTTTAGTGTGATGTCGGAATTTTTCTGTGCAACGTGCCGGAAAGTTGCGTACCCGGTGCGATAGTGTTGAATACCGTGCCATATTTCTTGACGTTGTCGTGCAGCAGTTCCAGCCGCCGCTCGTTTTCGTCGGTATCCACGATGATCTCATAAGTGATGGATTCCATTTTCGGCGGTACATCCTGCCGCACACCCTCCACGCGCACTTCCACGCCGCGCAGGGAAAATTTCAGTATCGGCGTCACGCGCTCGATACCCTTGATGATGCAGGCTGACAGTGCGGCCAGCAGCAGTTCGGCGGGATTGAAGGCATCTGCGCGGCCGGCGAGATCGGTATCCAGCATGATTTCCGCCGACTTGCATTGCGCCAGGCTGCCGTGCGCATCAATGCGGGCGGTTCTGATGTGGAAGATCATTTTCCGGTTCGAATCGCTCATGACATCCTCAATTTGCAAAAAGCTGCCACCACCGCCTCCGGTTGTTGGGCGTTGGCGCATGGAGTTCGATCAGTGCGGGTGGAGTCGTGCTGAGTATCCAGCCCGGCGGCGAAGGTGCCGCATTGCCGCTGCAGGACGAACCCATGTTGTTCGGATCGTAGACCTTGATCAGCGTCGGCTGCTCAGCATCGTCGGCATAGACGATCCCGCAATAGTTGTAGTCATGATCCCGGCGCAGCAATGCATCCAGCGCATCGATGCGGCGCGCCAGTTCATCGCCGCTCAGCGCAACGGTCGGCAGTTCTTCACCAAGCTGGTAGAAATACCATGCGCCGGATTTGACCCGCTCCCACAATGCGTCGAGCTGTTGCCATTGCAGCATGCCTGCGAACCTGCCCTTCAATCGCGCATGGAATGCCGCGGAGTCGGTGCCATCCATGGTGTTCACAGCCAGCCCGCGATCTTGTCGCGGCTTGGCACGCCACCGGCATGCACCACTTTTCCATCCACCACCACGCCCGGCGTGGACATCACCCCATAGGACATGATGGACTGGAGGTCTTCGATCTTTTCCAGTTCGACCGTCACGCCTTTTGCTTTGGCAGCATCTTCGATCAGCTTCAGGGTGGTTTTGCAGTTGGCACAGCCGGTGCCGAGGACCTTTATGTTTTTCATGTTGCTATCTCTCTTGCATGAAACGCGCCGCCGGATTCCGGGCTGCGCAGTCGGATATTCAAATCTTTTTCTGGTTCATCTGACTTTTGCATGGGTTAAGACCAGGTTAGTCAGTAGTTCGAAAACCAAGGCTTCTCACCGAGTATTCCCCCACCCTAATCCCTCCCCCGGTGGGAGAGGGACTAAACCCCAAACCTCTCCGCTCTAACTCCCTCTCCCACCGGGGGAGGGCTGGGGTGGGGGAACACCCTTCATTCTCCAGCCCACAAGCTGGTAAGCAAAAGGCTCTGCTTGTAAAGACGCTATCGCCATAACTCATTTTAGTTACCCATACGAAACTCGGATGAGCCCTTTTTCTTTAGCCACGCTTCGATTTCCTCGGTACGCGGCAATCCGCTAAAGATCACCTTCCCCTCGTGCAACACCAGCGGCGTTTCTGCATGGGCAATACCCAGTGCTTCAATATCCTTGCGTATGTCCAGCATCAGCCGGATACCCGCGCCGCCCGCTGCACAGGACAAGCGTTTTTCCATGCGCAGCAGCGG
>JGI20214J51088_10003021_pt1 | contig 11120 bp, 10 predicted proteins | sample WetSurMetagenome_FD_51088 | JGI IMG/M metagenome (IMG submission 51088)
AGGCGGTTCTGGGAATGGTGACTTAACTCATGAAGAATGGGCAAAAAAAAGTCCTTCAGAAAAAGCCAAATACTCCAGTGAACATCACGGAAACCTGAAATTCGTTGATTAATTATTATTGGAGGATTTATTATGGGAGTACTTGATACTTACATTGGACATGCGTGGGAAGCGGTAGAGAATCTTTCTCGCGAAACAGTCGGCTTTATTCCAGCCGCTTATAAAAGCACCAGCGCGGATAAAGTAAAATTCGGTCAGGAAATACAGATTCCTTATGGTATTGTAGGAGATGTAGTTGATACGCCTATTGGATTTGCAGTTCCTGAGGCACAGACAAATACTGATTCGCTTGGATATGTGTCTCTCGTCATAAATAAAAGGAAAACGGTGCCTATTGATATTGACGGAGAAGATGAAGCAGGACTCGCGTCTACAGGAACAGAAGCAGATGTACGGCGTGACCAGTTCTCTGAAGCATTTAGAAAAATCACAAATCTAATGGAAGCAGATATGGCTTCTGCTGCAACTCTTGGAGCTTCACGTGCAGTAGGTTCTGCCGGTACATCTCCGTTTAATACAGCTGGAGATTTTACTACATTTGCGCTTGCTCAATCGGTACTTTCTGATAACGGAGCATCTGACGCAGACCGAGTAATGATACTTTCTACTGCTGCAAAAACAGACCTTGTTGGAAAACAGGGTACAATATTTAATGCCAATCAGTACGGAAGCAATGATGCCCGTATGTGGGGCGTTATCAACGAGAATATGTATGGATTTACGGTACGTTCTTCAAGGGGACTTGCTAAACATACAGCAGGTACAGGGACATTGTATGTTCTTGCGGCTGCTGTTGTAGGGGCAGATACGGGAGACGGAGATACCGACCTCAATCTTGGTACCGGTTCTGGTACTATTCTTGCAGGAGACTATGTAACGCTTAATGGTGATACTAATAAGTACATAGTAGGTACAGGAATTACAGCTCCGGGAACTGCGGTACTTAATGAGCCGGGTGTAAGACAGAGTGCGGCTATCAGTACGGCACTTACAGTTGGAAGCGCATATACACCTTCTATCGGTTTCCAGAAGAACGCAATTGTTCTTGCAACACGCACTCCGTTCTATCCGAACGCGGGTGATGGTGCTCTTGGACGTGAGTATGTGACAGACCCTGTTTCCGGTATCACGTTTGAAATTGCGATGTATCCGGGACAGAGAAAGACGCAGATTCAGGTATCTGCCTGCTGGGGTGTTAAAGTTGTAAACCCCAGACACGTAGTTACGATGCTTGGTTAATTTATATCCGGGGGATTATTTCCCCCGGAATTTTTGGAGGAATTATTTTGGAAGATGTAATTAAATATGTTACCATGACAAGATTTGCACCGGAGCGTCCAAAAGCTCCAACTTCTTATACAGTTCAAGAATGTGACATTGATAAAATGAAATCCAGAGGATGGGTTGTAAAAGAAGAAGACAAAATTGTCTCAAAAAAAAATCCTGTAGATAATCCTGTAAATCCGTCTATTCTTATTAAAGATGGAGATATTCCGTCTGAAGATAAAAAAGAAGAAATTACTGAAACAGGTGAAGAATCAGATGATAAACCTTCTGCAAATAAACGGGGAAGAAAGCCTAAATCTGTTATTCAGGAAGAGGGTTAAAATATATGGCTGATATAGAATTTATCGTAGAAAACGGTACAAACGTAGCAAGCGCAAATAGTTATGTGACACTCGCGTATTTTAATACTTATTGTACTGTTCATGGTGATGATATATCGGCTCTTTCTGATGAAGCTAAAAAGGTACTTATTATAAAAGGTACTGAATTTGTAGACAACTTTTTTTTATGGAAAGGTTCAAGGAAATATACTTCACAGCCGATGTCTTTCCCAAGAAACGGTATTTATGACAGGAACAGGGAAGAAGTTACAGGTATACCGGAAGGGTTGAAGAAAGCGGTATGTGAGGCTTCTTTTATAGCCAAGTCAAAAAACCTGTGGAATACTAAAAGCAGGAAAGGTGATGTTGCATCGGAAGCAGTGTCAGGGGCTGTTTCTGTTTCGTACTTTCAGAATGAAGATTATAAAACAAACAATGCAGGAACTACCTATACATCTGTATACGAATCTGTTAATATACTGCTGAGAGGTTTATATAAAACAAGTGACAGTGGTATATGTGTACCTGTAAAATGGAGTGACTGATGGACTACGACGGATTTTATGATACAGCTTATGACCTCATAAATGAATATGGAAATGACTGTAAAATACTTCATCCTGACGGAACGTATACAGTTAATTCAAAAGGTATAAAGACAAAGAATTATGCAGAGAATGGATGTAAGGCTGTAAAGACCAATTATACAGCGGAAGATATAGGGAATTCCGGTAACCTTATAAAAGCCGGTGATGTAAAACTTATTGTAAGCTCAGAATTTGAACCTACAGAAACTACTGATTATGTTTCATACGGTTCTGATAAATTTACAATAATAACCAAGAACAAGATACAGCCGGATGGTGTTACGACTATTGTATATATATTGCAGGGACGGAAGGTAGAAAATGCCAGCTAATATTAAATTCACTGCAAAAATACACGGTAAAACTACATCAGTATCAGACAAGAATGTAACAGGTGTATTTGATGATATCACTTATAAAGCGTTAGGAATCGGAGTTTATAGGATAGGAAAGACTGCAAGACAGCGGAATATATATCTGGCTGCTATATTTTTCCAGAGAGTAGTTTCAAGAACACCTGTTGATGAAAATTATATAAAATATAACGGGCAGAAACATGAAATGGATGATGATGTTGTAAGAAAGTGCTGGTATCTTGAATACAATGGGAAGAAAATATACTCAAGAGATATAGGTATGGATTTATTTGAAGATACGGATGATAAAGAAAGCATGGAAAATATTAAGTCTGCATTGGACAGATTTTTTCCTGAAAAAAAAGTTCCAAGACAGATTAAAATATATAACGATAACGAGCGTATGCCGATGCTTGAATATGGAACGTATGAGGCAGATTCAAGAGGAATATCATATAGTGACAGCGGTACTCCTCATGGCATAGAAGACGGATTCTCTATACAGGCTCCGGCAGGAATGCTCAGGATAACGATGGCAGAAGTCGGTGAAATTGCAGGTGAATCAAGTCATAAGGCGGCGTGGACTATAAAGAAAACAGCAGATTATCCAAGTACTGAAAGGCTTGTGAAAATAGGTAAGTATGTAGACGGGAATAAAAAGATAGATATCGGAGATGTGGAGGGATTATTTTGAATGACAGTGATGCCGAAAATATTCTTATCACAGCAGTTAATGATATAAGGTTCAAAGATTACGGATTTCCTGTTGTATATCAGACACAGACATTAGACCGAACTGGTACATATATAGAAATAGAATTTATCAGGAAAGGAAGCGAAAAGAAAGAGCTGGGCAGAGACGGGTTTAATAAATGGTCTGGAATAATGCAGCTTAATATATGTGTTGTAACAAGCGATTCTGTGAATTCAACAGAATCTATGGCAACTAATGACAATATAAACATTATTTACAACAAGATATATGATACATTCAAAGGCGGTACTTATATAAATGGTGTAAGAATAGTTAAGACGTATAAAAATACAGGAAGAAAGATAAACGATGATACGTTTGTTGTTCCTGTATCTGTAGTATGGAATGCTTTTATGGAAAATTAACGGAGGATTATTATGGCAGATTTTATTACCAATATTAAAGCTGGTTCAGAACGTGATGTATATCTTTCACGTGAAACAAAAGCAGGTCTGTTCAAGACAAAAGACGGGATATATAATTACCCTGTTCTTACAAGAACTACCGGTGATTCTGTTAAAGGTTCAACAGAATCAAAAGAGTCAAACGAATTAAGACACGGGCGTACTAAATCAGCTCCGCAGCAGGGCAACAGCTCTTCTGACGGTTCTCTTAATTTTGAATATTCTCCTATTACTTTCGATGACCTTATGGAAGGAGCATTCAGAAATAACTGGGAAAGATGGACAAGTGATACTTCAAGTGCAATAAATACAGAAGGTTCTACATATACCGCAGGATATTTCGGAACTAAATGTACTACAGCAAAAACTTTTGGTGCAAAAAAACTTCTTAATACAGATGATTCAGGTTCAGGTGATTCGCTTGGTCTTATAACAGTTCCGTCAGGATGCATAGTACACGAGCTTACGGCAGGAACTACTGATATAAAATATATGCTCCAGAAAAAATTCGGAGGAGCTGAAAACGAAGATATTTACCAGATGTTTGAGCATATGGCAGTAGACACGTTCAGCATTGATGCAAATGTCGGTGAAATTATTACCGGTTCCTTCGGACTTAAAGGTACTACCGATCCGGGAATAAAAACAACTGCTGAATTAAAAACACTTCTCGGAGGAGCATCCACCTCAAAATTCTCAGATGGAACCACAACTGGTAATTCATATGTAGAAAATCTACCTTCAACAGCTACGACTACACAACAGTTCACTGCAAAGAAAGGTGCCCTTTATGTAAATGGAACGCAGATAAAATTTTCAGAAGAAGTTACTACAGAACTGAACAACTCTCTTTCTACGAAATATGCACTTTTTCAGGCGAATGCCATTTCAACAACGCCTCTTGCACTTGATATTACCGGAAATCTTAAAATGTGGCTGACATACGATGGGACGGAAGAGATATTCAATGAATCAGTCAATAACGATGATGTTGAAATGCTTTTCTGGCTTGAATCAGTTACCAGTTCTGACTGCTTCTATATGTTTCAGGTATTCAACACAAAACTTACTACACATGAGCTTACAACTCAGTCAAAGGATGAGCTTGATATAACCATTCCTTATTCTTCATTTGAAGAAAAGGCTATGCGTGTATTCCGGATTGCAGTTCCAAAGATTACCAATGCGGCACTGATTACATCAGGAACAAATGTTACGGGGATTGAACTTACGCCTAATATTGAACTTGAAACAGCTGATATTTCAGGACTTACAGTTTCCGCAAAAATCGCAACGGTAGAGCAGAGCATAAGTACAAAAGTCGTAGATTCAACAATTTCAAGCAATACTTATAAACGCATTGTATGCACATTTACAACACCTATAACAATGGATGCCGCTAAAGTACTTGATGTAGTCACAACTCTTGACGGACTTACATATAATAAATCACTTGCAATAAGTGACACAACGGTTCCTTCTCCGGTTACGGGTGCAACAGCTACTCCGGGGAATGCACAAATTGTAACCGCATGGACTGACTCTGTAAGCACCGATGTTGATTATGTAAAGGTAACTGTAAAGACAGGAACAACTACTGTGTCTACGACTGAAATAGAACCGGCAATACAAACCATTACATCCACAGGACTTACTAATGGTACACTGTATTCAGTTATACTTGTTGCCGTTGATACATCAGGAAATGAAAGCACGGCTGTCACTGTGACGGCTACGCCTACAGCATAGTTAAAATAGCAGGTGCTTATGCACCTGCGTATTAGGAGAATATATTTTGGGCAGGAGAAAAAAGATGGCAGAAGAAGTTGTAGGACAGGTTGATGAAGATATGGATAATGAGATTGAAATATCTGATTTTTTTACAGCATCAAATGAGAACGAAGGCTTTTGGCATGAGCCGATTATATTCGGTATACCCCTTGGTCTTGAATTCAAGATTCTCGGAGCGAGAAGTATAGAAGCAGAAGTGATAGGTGAATACCAGTCACGGGAAATGGAAAAGATATCACTTATTACCAGTGATAAAGAACGTGCGGAAGGAAGCAAAAAACTTTTGAATGAAGTTGCTGCAAAACTTGTTGTAGGTTTACGCCCAAAGAATGGTAAAGTCGTAAAACTTCACGGCGTTCCGATTACTTATGATAAGAAGACTATTCTTGAAATATGTGAAAAACAGCCGCAGATACCTTCTGATATATTATCATATTCGAGAAACGGAGCAAATTTTATCGGAAAGAAGAGCGACTAGCAGATGCCGTCGAGCGTTACTTCTTTTTACGCGAACCTTATGCAGTCAGGACGACTATACTAGAGAACGGGAAAAAGAAAACAAAAACAGAATACCGGACTAAAATTGATGAACGTGAAAAATTCATCAAAAAGTTCGGTAAAGATGATTTCCACAATCTCTGCATGACTGATAAAAAATATGAAGAATTAGATGATATAGAAATACCTGAAGGCTATAAATGGCTTTTCAGGCATTTTATTGAAATATGGCGCGGGTGTGAGTATGACCTAAATGGAAATGCTATATTCACATATAGAAGTATAACTGATTACAGTGAATGTATGCATGTCAATTTTAGTATTGAAGAAAAGCGTATATTCATGTATTTCAAACTGATGGCTTATAAGGGGATAAAAAAGGCTAAATTACTGGAGGAATAGATATGGCAGAAGATGACGGCACTACACTGAACGGTGATGTAAACATATCAGGTGATACCAGTAAAGCCAGAGCTGAAGTTGAATCATTAAAGAAAGAACTTGATGATTTAATTTCTTCAATAAATGACGCAGGGAAAGCATTTGACTCTGCATTTAAAAATATAAGCAATATATCTAAATCATCCGAAAGTTTAAAAAATGTATTTTCAGATACACAATATCAGTCTGCTTCAGGTAATTACAGGTCTACTCCTACTGGAGCTATCTTAAAAAATTACGCACTGGCAACAAAAACAAATGCTGTTGCTTATAAAACTTCTGCGCAGGCAGAGTTACAGTATGCTCAAAATGATGCCGCACTTGAAGCAGAAAAGAAAGCGTTACTTTCTGCAATGAAAAAACATACTGATGCGGAAACAAAATATACAGAACTTTTAACAAAAAACAGAACAGAACAGGGAAATAAAAGGAATAGTTTTTATTCAGGATATTCAGTATCCCGTATAGGCAGACAGCTTGAATATGGAAGTTCAAACCCTGTATTGCGTACTGCCGGATCAGGACTTGAAATAATCGGTAATACGATGATAAATCCATTCCTTGGAGTTGTAACAGCGGGACAGAAGCTTATAAACACCTTTGATAAGCTTGCAACAGAATCACTTAAAGATTATGGAGAAGTACAGCAGTTACAGACAAGTCTTGGTGTAGTATACGGAAACCAGTCTCAGGCTAATACGGCATTTCAGGGGATATCTGAATATGCAATAAAATCACCTTTCAACGTAGAACAGACTGAACAAATGGCAGTTTTATTGAGGCAGTCAGGGGTGTATTCGTCAGATTTGATGAACACCCTTAAAATGATAGGTGATACCGCCGGTGGAAATGCAACAAAGATGACACGTATTGCAACTAATTATGCGCAGGTTGTTGCCACTGGACGTGCTTCAATGCTTGATATGAGGCAGTTTGCATATGCAGGCATACCTATTTTTGCAGAAGTTGCAAAACAGATGGGCGTATCACAGTCTTCATTAAGAAAAATGGTAACTGATGGTAAGGTTACCGGAGAGGTTATAGAGCAGGTATTCAAGAACATGACATCGGAAGGAGGTCAGTTCTATGGAGCTGTTGAAAAAGGCTCAAAAACATTAAATGCACAGCTTTCAAACTTAAAAGATGCAAGACAGCTCATGATGTCAGCATTTGGAGAACAACTTTATAAAACAGGAAGCAAGTATGGAAATGATTCAATAGGTGCAAGAGCAATAAATTTTGCAACGGAAATCACGAAGGGGCTTTATAACTGGAAAACAGGACAGAATATTGAAGCAGAAGTAAAAAGGATAAATAATACTGAAAAAGAAATAGCAAATCTTAAAGATATGCTTGAAAAATACGGGAAAGAAGATCCTGTATTAGCACAGTATATAAATGCTCAGATAACAAAGTTACAAAACATAAGAACTCCTGATGAAACAAGAGCTACAAGGACATCTGATTATAAAATTATTACTGATTATAATAAAAACGTTGATGAAGATAAAGAAAATTATAAATCAATAACATCAGAATCAAAAAAATACAGTGATCTTATAAATGAAAGATATGATCTTGTAAACAGTGGGACATCATTAACAAAAGAACAACAAGAAAAACTTGAAAGTCTTAATAATCAAATAGAACTTACTAAAAAAACATTAGAATCTTTTGGAGCTATTGTAGATGAATCAGGAGCAAAAATAGATAATCCATCGAATACTTCAAAAACGGATGTTCCTTGGGAACTTACTGTAGCTGATGCCCAGTCGCGTATGCTTAATATGATTTCAGCGGCGGCTGATACTGTAAGTAAACTTTCCTCAAAATCGACAAGCGGCATATCAGTTGCAGGACAAATAACACAGCAGTATGAATCTTCAAATACATATAAAGCTCTTAAAAAGGCAGAGGAAGAAAAGTCATTTAAAGAAGTACAGACATTTGAAACACTTTTATCTTCTGCATATGATAAAACAAGCGAGCATTTTAATACTGCTAAATTATCAGTGGAAAATTATAAAAAAGCAGTTGAACAGGGTTATTTATCATGGGAAACACTCGATGTAACTCTTGATAAGGGTGATACTGCTCAGTTTGCATCGAATCTGTCTATTCTTGGAAATAATCTTGTTTCGACGATGAAAGTTATAAATGATGCATCAAAAGGAGTATCAGGAATATCAGATTATTCTATGGGTATTGTAAATAGTTCAATAACAGGTATACAGCATAAAGGATACAGAAACCCTGAACTACAAGAAACAGATGAAGAAAAACAAATTGCATATAAAAAGCAGGAAGAGTTTGTAGCTACTAAATCTTCAGATGCTATAAAAGCAATAGACTCAGAATTAGCAAAAGCAACAGCTGCAAATAATAAACAGCTTATAAAATACTGGGAAACGGTTAAAAAATATTTTACACTTGCTTTTTTGAAACTTACTCCTGATTTATCAGCAATAAATGTTCCTCTCAATGCTGATGACCAAAGCAATATTCCGTTATGGAAATATGTAGTACATGGAGCCACAAATCTTCCTGTTACATCTATGACATCAAAAAACATGGGAGGACTTGCAGAAAACCCTTATAATGTAATGACCAAATATCAGGATTTCCAGTCAAGGGATATTGTACAATCTATAATAACAGGCATGACTACATCAGGAAGAAGTCAGTCTGATATAACTAAGAATTTTAAGTATGTAACAGAAAATGGAAATGTAACAGGGCAGATAGACTGGCAGGCGACCGAAAAAGCCATGTCTGACTTTATTTATTCACAAAATTCCACAACGAAAGAACTAAATGCATATAAACAGGCTGTAGGCAAAGCTGTTGACGTATACAGGAAACTCGAACAGACAATGTATACTGCTGATTACAGTGACTTTATCAAAGGTAAAAAGCAGGCAAGCTATACAGAAATGTCCTCTTTGATACAGAATGCATATATAGGAGGTATAACTGCAAAGCCTACTGCTGAATATCTTAAGTCAAATCCGAAAGCAACAGAAATACCTGTATATGCTAAAGAAGGCAAGTATTACGAGCAGACAACAAATAAAGAAATAACAAATACCGGTGATTATACATATGGACTTGAAAATCTTGCAAGAGCTATAGAGGAATTTATTCCGCCTCTTACTGCTGAATTCGCAAAAGTTACTACCGAATCTTATAAATCCGGACAGGTACAAAGCGGTTCTCAGCAGATACTCGGTAATATGCTTACAGGTGGGATTGCACCTTCTTCAAGACAGAATGCAGTGTCAGGACTGGTAAACAACGCCATAAGCAATCCTGAATCACTGGGAGATTTACAGGCATCTTTTGAAGAAGCATTAAAAAGTGGTGATATAAAATCTGCAGCAGATGTATTAAAACAATACATAAAAATAAACAAAGAAACTATCGATACTCTTACAACACTTTCAGACAAAATAAAAGGAAGTGCCGGTGCTAAAACCGTAGAAGATATAAATGCAGGTACCCCTCTAAATAGACTGTTAGGAACAACAGGGACAAATACTACACAGCAGCAGGGAGTAATGGATAAGCTGGGACTTAAAGATACCAATTATTCAGACGTACTTGATTCTGTTGCAGAAAAATATTCAAACCTTTCAGATGCGGCCGCCAGATTCCACGCAGCACAGGATATAGGATGGGCGGAAGATACCAAGGTATTACAGGATTTTAATACACAGACTAAAAGCATGGTTGAATCTTTTGCGGTAGATACGCTTACGTCATCATTCTCTACTCTTGGCAAAGCATTGCAGGAAGGTGATGACGTATCTGAAGCCCTCGGAGACAACTTTCAGAGTCTTGCATCATCAATGCTCGGGCAGTTCGGAAAAATAGCGGCTACAGCCGGAGCTGAAATAATCGCCATGAATCCAAGCAATGTAGGTGCATGGGCATTAGGACTTTCACTTATGGCATTAGGTGGATTTACCTCTTTTGCATCAGGTTACCTGTCAAACAGCAGCAGTACTACCGAAGACCAGACGCAAAAACTTGAAACACTGAAAGAAGACCTTCTGGATATTATGGCGCAGGCAAAAGAAGATGCTGCATATTATGAGTCAGAATTAAAACACCAGAATGCATTAAGTACCAATGAAACTGTTTCTTCTTCAACTTATACAAAGGTAAACGATGCAATCATAACTAAGAATGGCGATGTGGTACAGACCGCTCCTGACGATTATATAATGGCAATGAAAAATCCTTCATCGCTTGCATCAAGTAATAATTCTTCTCCCAATGTAAACATATCATTCGTAAATAATTCAGGAGACAAAGTTGCAGTAACAAAAAGCGAAACTACTCAAAGTGGGAATAATATAGACATACAGGCTGTAATAGAAGCTGTTACAGCTAATTATATATCTTCTTCAAAATCTGATATGGCTTTTAATGCAAGAGCATCAAGAGTTAACGGAAGGTCTGTATCATCATAACGAAGCAGCGGAGCACTGTGAAATATACTCCGCTGCACTTTTTTAATTATAATTTTTATAATTCCCACCCATGTTTTTGTTATAATTAATTGCCTGATGCTCCGTCATAATTATGATACACTGTTGTCGTTTTTCCATTAGACACAA
>JGI20214J51088_10003022_pt1 | contig 11117 bp, 7 predicted proteins | sample WetSurMetagenome_FD_51088 | JGI IMG/M metagenome (IMG submission 51088)
TTTACCGGGCTGTAGGTCCCTTTACGGAGGTATTCAGGGACTTCATTGTTCGAATTGGTCGATACAATAAACCGGATGACAGGCAGTCCCATTTCCCTCGCAATAAGCCCTCCTGTAAGATTCCCGAGATTACCGCTTGGGACACTGAATATTATCCTGTTCTCGGGTTTAAGGGTGATCCTGGACCATGCCCAGAAATAGTAAACTGACTGGGGCAGCAGCCTGCCGATGTTTATCGAATTTGCAGAGGAAAGATTCAATGGTTCAAGTGAACTCTCCATAAATGCTTTCTTCACAAGTGCCTGGCAGTCGTCAAATTTCCCGTTAACAGCGATTGCCTGCACGTTTGAATGGAGGGTTGTCATCTGCTTCCTCTGGACAGGGGTGACCTCCTCCGCCGGGAACAGTATCACCACCCGAATATTTTGAAGCCCTGCGAAAGCGTTTGCCACTGCTCCGCCGGTATCCCCCGAGGTGGCGGTCAGGATGGTCATGTAACGGTCCTCCTTCCTGAGGAAATGCTGCATGAGGCGGCCCATGAGCAGAGCGGCGAAATCCTTAAACGAAGCCGTGGGTCCCTCGTCAAGCTTCAGAATGTAATTATTTTCATCAATCCTTTCAACTGGAATGGCAAAGTTGTAAACATCATAGCAAAGGTCCGCAAGGTCGGCCTTATCAATTTCGTCCTGCAGGAGAAGCCCCATGATCTCGGCAGCAAGACCCGGGTATGTCTTTGACCTGAGCGATTCCAGGAATGATTCTGATACGGCGGGAAGGCGGGAAGGCATATATAATCCGCCATCGGGCGCAAGTCCCCTGAACAGGGCCTCCCTGAATGAAACCTGCGGAGCCCTCCCGTTTGTCGAATAATATAAGATCTGTTCCTTCAAAATCAATAATTAAACATTGACAACCCGCATTATGTCAGCAAAAACGCCGGCAGCCGTGACATCGGCACCTGCGCCATACCCCTTGATCACCATCGGCAATTCCCTGTATCTTTCGGTGGTAAGCAGGACGATATTGTTGCTTCCTTCCAGGTCGTAGGTAGGATGTGAAGAATCGACCGTTATAAGCCCGACCCTGGCTTTCCCGGATTCCATTGAGGCGAAGAACCTCCATTTTTTACCCTGTTTTTCCAATTCTACCCTTTTATGTTCAAATTCGCCGTCGAACCTGGTTACCGTGCTGTAAAAGTGATCGAGATCACCCTCGAAACATTCATCCGGCAGGAACTTACTTACTTCAACGTCATCAGCTTCAATTTTATAGCCTGCCTCCCTCGCCAGGATAAGGATCTTTCTCACCACATCCGTTCCGCTCAGGTCGATCCGCGGATCAGGCTCCGAGATCCCTTTTTCTTTTGCCAGCCTGATTGCAGAGCTTAGCGGGACAGAACTGCTTATGTTGCTGAAAATGAAATTCAGGGTTCCCGAAAGGACTGCTTCTATTTTCAGGATCCTGTCGCCGCTGACCACCAGGTCGCTGATTGTTTTAATTATTGGCAACCCGGCGCCGACCGTCGTTTCGTACATGAAACGGACACCTTTTTCATTTGCAATGGTTTTAAGGCGCTGATAGTAGGCAAATTCCGATGAGCATGCGATCTTGCTTGCTGTTACCACGGAAACATACCTGTCGAGGATCTTTTCGTAAAGCGACCCTACCTTTGCATTTGCCGTGCAATCTATGAACACGGAATTCCTGAAATTAAGTTTTGTCATCTGACTAACAAACAAATCAATATCGCTCTTGGTTCCGGACTCTGCCAGGAGGTCCATGCAGGCGGAAAGCGGAATTGACCTGGCGTCGATGAGCATTTTCCTCGAATTGATTATGCCTGTGAGGTTTATTTTGAGGTTGTGCTCCCTTAGCAGGTGATCATATTGCTTGAGGAGCTGGCTTACCAGGCTTGAGCCGACAAAACCTGTGCCTGCAATAAAAAGATGGAGCTCCTTGATCCTCGAAAGGAAGAATCCGTCGTGGATCACGTTGAGCGCTTTTTTCAGGTCTTCATTCCTGATCACGACGGAAATGTTCAACTCCGAAGAACCCTGGGCAGTAGCGATGACATTTATCCCGTTCCTGCCGAGTGACCTGAAAAGCGTCGCCGAAATCCCGGGGGTGTTCTTCATTTTTTCCCCGACGATGGCTATAATGGAGAGGTCCCTTTCAACCAGGATTTTCAGNTCCCTGTTATGGGTGATCTCCAGGCTGAATTCCCGGCTTATTGATTCCATGGCTTCCCTGGTGTCGGATGGATTGACNGCGAAGGTGATGGAGTATTCCGATGAGGCCTGGGTTATCAGTACGACACTTATATTCTGCCGGGCAAGGGCTCCGAAAAGCCTCATTGATGTGCCTGAGACGCCTATCATCGCGGTCCCTTGAAGTGTCAGGAGGTCAATATGATCAATGGATGAGATCCCCTTGATCGGACTTTTTGACCCGTTTACGGTTGCTTTGTGGCTTATAAGTGTTCCCTTTGATAAGGGATTGAATGAATTCCTTACATATACCGGTATCTGCTTCCTGTATACCGGTCTCAGAGTTGGCGTGTATATGACCTTTGCCCCGAAATGGGAGAGCTCTATCGCTTCGGAATATGTCAGTGACTCGATTGCATAAGCCTTCGTGACCTTTTTTGGATCCGCGGTCATGAATCCGTCAGTGTCGGTCCATATTTCAAGCGCATCCGCTCCAATTGCCTCTGCTATGATAGCAGCCGTATAATCGGAACCTCCCCGGCCCAGGGTGGTGGTTTCATTTTCTGCAGTGCTGGCTATGAAGCCAGGGACGAGGATCAGCCTTTTCTTTCTTCCTATTTTCTGCCGTACCAACGTCCTGGTGATCTCAAAATCGACAGCAGCATTCCCGTAGTTCCCATCGGTCTTTATAATTTCCCTTGCATCGATGAGCGTGCAGTCATCAAGAAAGGCTGAAATGATAACAGATGAGAGCCTTTCACCAATGCTTATGACCCTGTCAAGTGTAAACCTGCTGAGCTCCCTTATCAGGAAGATCCCGTTCAACGTTTCTGAAAGTTCCCGGACCAGGGAATCGACAGCCTCATAAACTGCTGTGATCTTTTCAGCTCTGATCAGATCGGAAGCGATGCCTTTATGCTTTGCGACCAGATCGTTCAGCATGCTTTTGTATTGGTCATCATGCCTCGCAGCAAGCTCACTTGTCTTCTTCAGGGAATCGGTCACCCCCTGGAATGCCGAGACAACGACGATACATGGCAAAGTTTCGACTCCGATTATCTTCGCGACATTCCTGATCCTTTCGGAATTCCCGACAGATGAGCCGCCAAACTTGAGTACTTTCATGCAAACGAATTTAATCCGGTATGATACTGTCCGGAGAACTTAATCATCATCCCGGGCCATGATCATGATATTTTATGAAAACGCCAAACTTAATAATAAACGCAGGAATAGCAGCAATTAGTTCATAAAATATTGACAAAATGCCTCCAATAATTACGAAAACTAAGCAATTAATGCATATTGCTTAATAAACTTTGCCGGTATGAGGTGTTGTATGTAACAGGCTGTTCAGGCCTAGGTGGAAGAGGCTTTTTCCAGACGCTTAAGTATTGAAAATATGAAAGTTGCAGACAGGAAGCAGCAGACTATGAAGACCAGCCACAAGGTACTCAGAGCAACCTTATCCCAGAGAAGCGTTCCGATAAAAAGAAGCTTGTTGCCGACTGCGGTTGCAAGAAGCCATCCTCCCTGCATAAGCCCCTGGAATCTTGTAGGTGCCACCTTTGAAACGAATGAAAGGCCCATCGGACTAAGGAACAATTCTGCGACGGTGAGTACAAGATAAGAGCTTATAAGCCAGTATGGGGAGACTCTGTCGGGGTCAGGCAGCGGGACACCTTTAAGTGACTCGGGCGATGCCTTACCGATGGATGCTGCCAGCACGATAAGAAACCCAAAAGCCGCGATTATCATCCCGATGCCGATCTTCTTTGGAGTCGAGGGCTCAATTCCCTTTCGGTTCAACCATGCGAATGCTGCCATTACAGGGAATGAAAGTGAAACGATGAAAAGGGGATTGAATGACTGGAACACCTCGGGTGCAATCGAGTTGGCAGATCCGAAAGGTTTCAGTATCCTGCCCAGCAAACCTGCAGGATCGAACCCATATACAAAGAATGCAAGGAACCATAATGCCACGACAAGAAGTACGCCTCCGGCTATTCTTGCATTTCTCCTGATATTCCTGTAGAAAAGTATAACGACTCCGGCAATAGCACTAATAAATGAAAGCATTGATGGAAGGGTGAAGAAAGTATTTGTAAATGGTCCGACCTGCTTTGCAGTATAATCTTTGGCAAAGAGTGTAAGGGTCAGGCCGTTCTGATGGAACGACATCCAGAAAAAGATAACAACGAAGAAAACCAGGAGAAGGGCTATTATCCTCGACCTTTCCTCTTTCCTTGAACTTATTGTGATCCATGTTATAAATCCGGCAAAAAGGCCGAAGGCAAATCCGGATGACCAGCCGACTTTCTTGATATAATGCAGGGCAAATCCAACGATTCCGATTGCTGCGATTGCGGCTGCCACTGCAAGTGGCTTGAAATCAACCTTCTCAGCGTGTGCAGCGGAGGTTTTGACTTCCTTGTCCGGCAGCATACGGTTGAAAATGATATAAACCAGCAGCGAAATTACCATGGCTCCGGCTGCGATTCCGAACGCATAATTATATCCTCTCGAGAAAACGTCAAGGTATTTATGGGCAAATGCTGAAAGATCAGTAACGCTGCCGGCAAGATTTACCTTGTCAGCAAGCTGCTGAAAGACAGCGGTGTCGGTGAGTTTCCCGTCAATGAGCTGGTGACAAAGCGACGGGACGCTTGCATCATGCGCGAATCCGTTGGTTTTTAGCCACCAGTTCCGCATTGCGTTTGCTGCAAACGGNGCAAAGAAAGCACCGACATTTATTCCCATGTANAAGATCATGAAGGCAGTGTCCCTGAGCTTTGAGTATTTGGGGTCGTCGTACATCTGTCCGACGACAGCCTGCAGGTTTCCCTTGAACAGCCCGTTGCCGAGAGCAATAGTCATCAGCCCGGCAATAGTGATCTTTAGTGACATTCCGGGCAAAGCCATTATAATGTATCCTGCAAACATTATAAGTATGCCTGAAAAGATAACGAGCTTGTATTTCTTAGTGGCGTCTGCAATGATACCTCCCAGGAGGGCAAGGGCATAAATGCTGAAATAGAACCAGCTGTAAATGTCTCCGGCCTTTTCAGCCGACAATCCGAACTTGGCCTGGAGAAAAAGAACCAGGATTGCCATCATTGTGTAAAACCCGAATCTTTCACCCATGTTGGAGAAGAATGCCACAAGAAGCCCTNTGGGATGATTTTTAAGCATGTCGTTATAATGTATTAATGATACAACAATCAGATATTGAAATAATTATATTAAGTTATAAGTGAGCCGGTCAGGCATGTAACAAATATATTAATCTTTTTTACATTTTGCTGATTTTGAAATATAAGTGTTGGCTGCCCAATGGGAGATTTTGACAGAATCGCTTCACAATTGTTTAAGGTAAGAAGCAATCAGAATGGTTGATTGTGTAACTTTAAAGGCCTGTTTGCAAACAAAACCGGTAAGTTGTAAAAATGAAAATTTTCAGAAGCGAGCAGATCCGGGAAATTGATGATTATACGATAAGGAATGAGCCCGTTGCCTCTGTCGACCTTATGGAAAGGGCAGCGGAGCAGTTACTCAGGTGGTTCATCAGGAAATTTGACAGGTCAAGGCGCGTGATTGTCCTTACCGGCCCCGGAAACAACGGGGGTGACGGGCTTTCACTGGCAAGGCAGCTGTCGGAGAACAGGTTCAATGTGGAAGTATGCAATGTGAGGATAAGCGACAGGACTTCGGGAGATTGGAACATAAACAGGAAGCGGCTTGAAGTTGAAACTAATGTACCGTTCCGGAACATTGAAAAAGCCGATGACTTACCCTTGATTGGTTCCGGTGATGTGGTCATCGATGCTATATTCGGATCTGGACTGGCCCGGCCAGCGGAAGGTCTGGCAACCGAGGTCATCAGGCGGCTGAATGATTCGGACGCCTCAGTTGTCTCGGTAGATATACCGTCAGGACTTTTTGGCGAAGACAATTCCATGAATGATCCCGAAGCTATCGTAAGAGCAGATTTTACACTGAGCTTTCAGTTCCCCAAGCTCTCCTTCATGTTCCCTGAGAATTCAAAATACACCGGCGAGTGGACAATTCTTCCGATCGGGTTAAGCAGAAGGGCGATCTCATCGACCGAAGCCCCTTATCTTTTTCTTGACAATGAGCTCATTCATCCTCTTTTAAAGAGAAGGAACATATTCGACCATAAAGGGATTTTCGGGCATGGACTACTGGTGGCCGGGTCGTATGGCAAAATGGGAGCCGCTATCCTCGGGGCGCATGCTGCATTGCGGTCCGGGATAGGATTGGTCACTTGCCATATTCCCTCATGCGGGACCGAAATAATGCAGGCCGCTTTGCCTGAAGCCATGCTAAGGCCCGATACCTCGGAGAAGCTTATCACGGAGATTGAGCAGGATGACAGGTTTGATGCTGCTGGAATAGGCCCGGGCATTGGGACCGATCCGGCAACGCAGAAAGCGTTCCACTCATTCCTCCTGAACAGGCACAAACCGCTGGTGATTGATGCTGACGGCCTCAATATCCTTGGCCAGAATCATAAATGGCTCTCCGTACTGCCGGTGGATACCATACTTACTCCTCACCTGAAGGAATTTGAAAGGATTGCAGGTAAAACGGCCAATGGGTATCAGAGGCTCGAGCGGGCAATCGGATTTGCTTCAGGGTATAACTGCATTGTCGTGCTGAAGGGAGCTCACAGTGCCGTAGTTACCCCGGTAGGGAGAGTTTATTTTAACAGTACCGGGAACCCGGGCATGGCAACAGCCGGCAGTGGTGACACATTAACGGGAATTGTGCTCTCTTTCCTCGCCCAGGGATATACACCTGAAAATGCAGCAGTACTGGGAGTTTACATACACGGACTTGCAGGTGATATCGCCGCCGGCAAAACGGGTTATGAATCACTTATCGCTTCCGACATAATCGAATGCCTTGGTGAAGCGTTTAAAAGAATATGGAGATCAGAAGACCAGAGCGCCGGGACAAAATTCGGTAATTGATGAAACAATTTGTTAAACCTTGTAAACCAGAACAATATGAACCCATTATTTAAATCCATACTTGCACTCCTGATCATTTTCGTATTGAATGCTTGCACCACAGGGAGGGTGATGACCACTACCGATGCTGAAATCTCACCACTTTCCGGCCAGACCGGTGTTGCCGAAGGAACTATTGTTTACGGCCTGCCGCTTACAGTTTTCGATATCAGCATCGATGCCGAAAGGGTTGTTCAGAAGCCGGGTCCGTATGCTGCGTATGCTGAAGACCTCCTGGGTCTGAAGGATGTTGCCAGGTCTGAAAACGAACACTGGTCGATAAGGAACATTGTTGTCAAAACCCATGAGGAGCTTGATCCTTCGCAGTTTTATGTGATAAAGGCTTCTTCGCTGTTTTTGACAAATGCGCTATCTCTTAAAAAAGTAGGGCTTATACTTGACATCAATCCTTCAGTTTATGACCGCGCTCCGGTCTCTTCAAATTTAAGTTCAAAGGAAAACGGGCCTCAGCACGTTTATGACCTGGGCTCTGATGAGTACTTTGAATCGAGGAACGACACTCTTTATAAGCTGGTGAATGTAGATACATCGTTTGTCAGGATCCCTTACCTCGTCGAAAAGAAGCAGAAGCTTCCCATGGACCAGCTTGCCGAAAAAGCGGCCACGCGACTGATGGAGCTTCGCGACGGAATACATATGATCCTCACAGGCGAATCGAATGTCTTCCCGCAGAATGAGGCTGCAATTAATGAGATCAACCGGCTGGAGAAAGATTACCTTGAGCTTTTTACGGGAAAAACCTGGAAGGAAAGAAAAAGCTTTACCTACCAGGTAATTCCGGATAAGGATATGGCTGGAAAGCCGGTCACAATTTGTGCTTTTTCCGAAAAGACCGGGCCTGCAAGGCCCACCGGCCGTGATGAGAAATTATTGCAGATCGGGTTTGAGCCTGAGCATAAGACCAGGGATCTTGCCATCCTTGCCGGTGAACAGAAACAACAGTCAAACAAGCTCTATTACCGTGTGCCTGAAGTTGTAAATGCCAGGATATTGCTGGGGAATGACCAGGTCAGTACCTCGCGAAAGCTGGTTTACCAGATGGGCCAAATAATCCAGCTGCCTGCAAATTATCTTATAACAAGATGAAATCGGGAAACCGGGGATAAGCTACTGGATCCTGCCCTGAAAGTTCTTATCAAAATCTTCCCAGCTCTGAACTTCGTAAGCATTATTGGCGAAGTAGATCAGGAGCTTCTCCATTTCTTTCGGGACTTTGAATCCGGGTACGGGATTCACNTAGTACTTGTCATCCTTTTTGGTAACAAAGACCACAGTGGGGTAAGAGAGTGATCCCCGTAGCAGGCCAACTGCAAGCTGATGAGCCTTTCCATATTTCCCGTCGTTCACGAATGTCTGGCCGAGAAACTTGACAGTGTCCGGCCTTTCGGCATTGAACTTAACCGGGTAGAACCTGTTATTGAGTATCTCCGCTATAACCGGGTTGGTAAATGTCTCCTGATCCATTTTCTTGCACCATCCGCACCAGTCGGTGTAAGTATCAATGAAAAGCGGCCTGGGTGATTGCTGTGTAAGCTTCTCGGCTTCCTGGATAGNGTACCACTTCACTTCCGCTTTGGCTGCCGGAGTTGTCTGGCTTAAAACGGTAAGGCTCGATAGGAGGGCTAATATGGGGAGAAATAGTTTCTTCATGCTTTAATATTTTAAAGTTCCGGAACAAATACCGTGCAAAATAAACTAAAAACAGAATCAATATATTGTGTTGCTCACATATATCACATCCGAAGCATGTGAGGCTTTTTATCAGGTTGACAGATAATTCGGGGAACCGGACTTTTTATCGGGCCCGGCTGTGATTGATCGAAATATTTTTTACATTTACCGGTCTTTAAAAACAAAATACCTGAATTCTGATATGGAAACACTTACCCGAACCCTTCGTGACTCAAAGACTGCCCGCTGGTTTGCCCTCGGGGTGGTATCCTTCACCATGCTTTGTGGTTATTACCTCACCGATGTAATGGCTCCCCTGAAACCCCTGCTCGAGAAAGAGCTGCTGTGGAACAGCACCGAGTATGGATTTTTCACAAGCGCTTACGGGTGGTTTAATGTCTTCCTTCTAATGCTGATTTTCGGAGGGATAATCCTTGACCGGAAGGGGGTCAGGTTCACGGGGAAAATGGCTACCATCATAATGGTCATAGGTACCGCGATTAAATACTGGGCTATATCAACCCACTCATTAGACGGGATGCATATGATTGGCATGAAGGCCCAGGTAGTGGTCGCCGGGCTGGGATATGCTACTTTCGGAGTTGGAGTTGAAGTCGCAGGTATCACGGTTTCCAAAATAATCGTCAAGTGGTTCAAGGGAAAGGAAATGGCTCTTGCCATGGGCCTCGAAATGGCAACCGCCAGGATCGGGACCACTCTCGCAATGGTCACCTCAGTCCCCATTGCCAGGGCCATGCATGGAGTTTCCAAACCGATCCTTGTATGCCTTATCATGCTGTGCATCGGTATGATAGCATTTTTTATGTACACAATCATGGACAAGAGGCTTGATAAGTCACTTGCCGCTGCGTCAAATAATACTTCCGGGGAAGAGGAGTCGTTCAATATCAGGGATATCCTTTTTATCATCAGGAACAGGGGCTGGTGGTACATCGCAATCCTTTGCGTGCTGTTCTATTCCGCAGTGTTCCCCTTCCTGAAATATGCCACAGACCTTATGGTGAACAAATTCCAGGTCGATCCGGAAGTAGCGGGAATAATCCCGGGAATGCTGCCTTTCGGAACTATGATCCTGACACCGCTGTTCGGCAACCTTTATGACAGGAAAGGGAAGGGAGCCTCCATTATGATCCTTGGAGCTGTTCTTTTGATATTCGTCCATACGATGTATTCGATCCCTATGCTTAAAGCCACACCGATCGCGATAGTGCTTATTATCATTCTTGGTATAGGCTTTTCACTTGTCCCTTCTGCCATGTGGCCTTCGGTTCCTAAGATCATTCCCGAAAAACAGCTTGGAACCGCATACGCAATGATCTTCTGGGTTCAGAATATCGGGCTTATGGGCGTCCCTGCACTGATCGGCTGGGTTCTCAATAAATACTGCATTACCGGAACTCACCTGATCGAGGGTGCCGAGGTGCCGAGTTACAATTACACTATTCCGATGATCATTTTCACCTGCTTCGGGCTTGTTGCGCTTGTATTTGCCCTGCTTCTCAAAGCCGAGGACAAAAAGAAGGGCTACGGGCTCGAGATGCCGAACATTAAAAAGTAATTCGTTTTAACCTTTTTTAACCGCAAAGACCGCAAAGTTTAAGCGAAGAGCGCAAATAAGACCTGAGAAATATCGGATACTTTGTGCACTTTGCAATTTCTTTGCGAACTTTGCGGTTAATTTTTAAATATCATGACACCAAACGAATTTGAACGAGCAAAAATATTCAGCTATTCCGGTTCCGTTGATTATGCTGAAGGAGCAATTGTCAGCAAAACGGTCCTGAAAAAAGAGTCAGGCAATATATCCCTGTTTGCATTTGCAAAGGGTGAAGCCCTGAGCGAGCACACTGCTCCGTTTGACGCACTTATCCAGGTGGTTGACGGCAGGGGTGAGATAATTATTGACGGGAAATCGTATTTTCTCGAATCAGGTCAGTGCATCATCTTGCCGGCAAACATCCGCCATGCTGTCAAAGCGCCGGAGAAATTCAAGATGGTACTGATTATGATAAAAAGTAATTGATCCCGTAAAAGCCCCTCAACCACCTGAATGGGGCTTTCGCCTCTCGTTTGCCGGAGTGTCTTCTTCCTTACGCCTTCCGCCTTCCGCCTGTTGCCTATTGCCTATTGCCTGACGCCTGACGCCTGTTGCCTATTGCCTGAC